>Ga0187769_10000729_pt1 | contig 18181 bp, 15 predicted proteins | sample 0116_SJ02_MP02_1_FD_133140 | JGI IMG/M metagenome (GOLD analysis project Ga0187769, IMG submission 133140) | Tropical peat soil microbial communities from peatlands in Department of Meta, Colombia - 0116_SJ02_MP02_10_MG | ecosystem: Environmental > Terrestrial > Soil > Wetlands > Peat | place... | reverse complement strand
GACCCCATGGCTGGGGAGAGGACCACGGCCGAGACGCACAGCCCTCCGACCGGGACCGGCCGCTCCAGAATCCCCAGGGTCAAGGGAGAGAGATACCCGAGAGGAGGCCTGGCAGGGGGAGTAGCCAGCGTGGTGAAGGGGAGGCTCGCGCACCCGCCCAGGTCCGAGAAGGTCATCCATCTCGGGGTGAACAGGAAGGAGAAGCGGCTCGCCACCGACTCCGCCATCGCCTACACCGCAGTCATCGACGCCGTGCAGGCGCGGGGGCACAGGGTGAAGAAACTGGCGCTGCCGTTCGTGGTCGCGGATGACATTGAAACGGTCGAGAAGACCTCGGAGCTGGTATCCTTCCTCGAAAAGGTGCAACTGAAGGCGGAGCTCGAAAGGGTCGGCGAGGGGATCAAGCGAAACACGGGCAAGCGCAGGCTGAGAGGGAGGGCCTACAGAACAGGTGTCGGCCCGCTGATTGTGGTCACTAACGACAGGGGCGTGGGGAAGGCGGCCGGAGGGATTCCCGGCGTAGACGTCACGAGGGTCGAGAGCTTGAGCGTTGTGGACCTTGCGCCCGGGGGAGTTCCCGGAAGGCTGACCCTATGGACCGAGTCCGCCCTGAGCGCGCTGGGTCCGAGGACGGGGGTGGCGTCATAGGATGAGGCTCGAGGACGCCCAGAAGATACTGAAGCGGCCCTACGTGACCGAGAGGACGTTCGACCAGATTGAGAAGGAAAACAAGCTTTGCTTCCTGGTGGACGACAGGGTATCGAAGACGCAAATAGCAAACGCGGTGCAGGCCCTCTACGAAGTCGAAGTGGACACGGTGAACACTTCGCGGACCATCAAGGGGAAGAAGGCCTTTGTCAGGCTGTCAGAGGCAGGCAAGGCAGCGGAACTGGCGACGAAATTGGGGCTGGTGTAGAAGATGGGTAAGCGAATACTCCAGAGAAGGCGCGGAAAGGCGGGAATACAGTTCAGGGCTCCCAGCAAGGGCAAGGTAGCCCCGGTGAGGTATCCGAAGATAGCTCCAGGCTCGAACGGTACCGCGACCGTTACTGCGATTCTTGACGAGAGAGGGAGGAGCGCACCGCTGGCTCAGCTCAGGCTTGACAGGGACACGTTCACTTACCTTCCGGCGGTAGCCGGAATGTCTGTAGGCCAGCAGGTCGCCCTAGGGCCGGCTTCTGCCGTGCAGGAAGGGAATGTGATGCCCCTCTCGAGGATGCCAGAGGGGACCAGGATCTGCAACGTCGAGCTCAGACCCGGAGATGGGGGGAGACTCGTGCGGGCTTCCGGGACCTCGGCGGTCCTGTTCTCAAAGGCGAATGGCAGGGCGATTGTCAAACTGCCATCGGGGAAGAACATACTGATCAGCGACGGGTGCAGGGCCACCATTGGAGAGGTCGCGGGGGGCGGGAGGAGAGAGAAGCCGTTCCTTACCGCAGGTGCGAGGCACCACGCAATGAGGGCGAGCGGGCGCGTCTACCCGAGGATGAGAGGGATAGCCATGGCCGTGGTCTACCATCCGTTCGGAGGAGGAAGGCACCAGCACCCTGGCAAGTCTACTAGCACGTCGAGGAATGCGCCGCCCGGGAGGAAGGTAGGGTTAATAGCGCCAAGGAAGACCGGAAGGAAGAGATTGAGGGCCAGCGCGGAGGTAACGAAGTAGGTGCCTAAGGAGTTCAGGTACAGAGGGAAGACTCTGGAGGAGCTCAATTCGATGTCCACCGAGGCCCTGCTGGAAATCCTGCCTTCACGGGCCAGGCGCTCCCTCAACAGAGGCGTGTCCGAGGAGAAACGGAAGCTGCTCGAGGATGCCAGGGCTATGAAGGAAGGGAAGCTGGAAGGAGAGATCAAGACTCACGCCCGAGACATGATCATTCTGCCGACCATGGTCGGACTAACAATCGCGGTGCACAACGGGAGGGAATTCGTGCCGCTCCAGGTGAAGCCCGAGATGATCGGGAGGTACCTCGGGGAGTACGTGATCACAAACAAGAAGGTGGTCCATGGAACCCCCGGTATCGGAGCGAGCCGTTCCAGCCTTTACGTCCCTCTGAAGTAGCCTCCGCTAGGCGAATCGGTTCGGAATTCCTGTCTTCTACTCGACCCTTGTCTGGGACTGGTCCCTTAGGAAGTTCAGAAGGTAGTAGGGGCTCCCCACACCGCGGCCTGTCACCCCGCTGGCCTTCCAACCTGTGAAGGACTGGGCGCCGGGCCAGGCCCCGGTGGTCGAGCCGCCGCTGCGGTTGGCGTAGGTCACGCCGAAGTGGATGCCGTCGAAGAACTTCTTCATCTCTCCCTTGTCCTTGGTGAAGATGCCCGCAGTGAGGCCGTATTCTGTCGCGTTGGCGCGGCTGATTGCCTCCTCGACCCGGTCGAACTCGTTCACGACTACGAAAGGCACGAACAGTTCCTGGGTGACCAGCCTATGGTCCTCTGGCAGGTCGGAGACCACGGTCGGGGAGACGTAAAACCCGTCCCGCATTGGGCCCTCTTTGACGACGTTCCCGCCGATCAGGAGGCGCGCTCCCGACTGTTTGGCGTCGGTCACCGCAGCTTGGAAGGTCGCCACGGCCTTCTCGTTGATAAGAGGGCCCATGAACGTCCCCTGTAGACGTGGGTCGCCCACGGCGACCTTGCCGACCCTCTCCTTCAGCGCCTTCAGGAACTCGTCCTTGACAGCCCTCTGGACGTAGACCCTGGATGTCGCACTGCACTTCTGGCCCCCGTAGCCGAAGGCCGCACGCACCGTCCCCTCGACAGCCTTGGGGATCTCCGCGTGGGCGGTCACGATTGTCGGGTTCTTGCTCCCCATCTCAAGGAGTATCGGCTTGGGATATGCCTGCTCCGTGTGGAACCTGCGGAACAGGCGCATGCCGACGTCCTTGGACCCTGTGAAGGCTATTCCGGCGACGTCCGGGTTGGAGACGAACTCATCCTCGAAGTTGCCGCCGGGACCTGTAACGAAGTTGACCGCGCCCGCCGGGACGCCGGCGTCAACGTAGAGCTGGTAGAGCATCAGACCCGTGAGTGGGGCCTCGCTGGTGGGCTTCAGGATGACAGAATTGCCGGTGATGAGGGCCCCCAGGGCCATCCCGTTGGCGAGCATGAATGGGAAGTTGAATGGCGAGACGACCGGCCAGACACCGTGGGGCTTGCAGATGTCGACGTTGTGTTCACCCGGCCCTCCGGGGCCGAGCTTCGTAGTGTACCCCTTCTCTTTCCGCATCACCGCTGTATAGTACTTCGAGGCGTCGATTGCCTCCCAGCATTCCGCAAGCGCCTCTAGCCTATTCTTCCCGACCTCGTAGGTGATGGCTACGGCGATGTCGAACTTCCTTTCGTCGATGAGCTTCGAGTACTTGTCGAAGACCCTGACCCTTTCCTCCCAGGGCTTCGTGCTCCAGGCCTCGAAGCCTTCCTTTGCAGCCTCAATGGCCTCCTTCGCGTGCTCCCTCGTCCCTATCTGGAACTTCCCAACGATTATGGAAGTGTCGATGGGGCTCCTGTGCTCAAACTCCCCTGCGTCTGAGCGTATGGCCCTACCTCCGATATACATCGGGTAGCTCTTGCCGAGTTTGGATTCGAACTTCTTCAGCGAAGCCTCGAAACCCGGGTTCAGGCTCTCGTCGGCGAAGAGCGTCGTGTAAGTTATCTTCTTGACCTGCCGCTTCGGCGGGGCAGAGCGCGTAGCACTTGCCTTCTTGGGCATGGGCGCGCCGACCTTCGAGTGCGCTAAATGCTTGTCGCCTAATGCGAGAAAACGAGGCGCTGGTGCGTGAGAGTCACTCCGGTCGCCGCCGCGTACTCCCTCGCGAAGGCGGCCTTGACGCCCTCGAAGGGGAGCATCTTTCCTGTGAGTCGCTGCATCGAAGTCATGGTGGAGGGGTCCAGGCCGCAGGGGCGTATGAGCTCGAAGTAGGACAGGTCGGTGTTCACGTTCAGGGCGAAGCCGTGGAAGGTGACCCATTCGGTCACGGCCACGCCGATGGAGGCGAGCTTTCTCCCGCCGACCCAGACGCCGGGGTGGCCGTCGACCCGCTCCCCGCGGATCCCGTAGGCGCCAACCGTCCTCATGATGGCTTCTTCCATGTTCCTGACGTGCCTCCTCACGTCGTGGTCCGTCAACAGGACTATCGGATAGCCGACGAGCTGGCCAGGGCCATGGTAGGTCGCATCTCCCCCTCTTTCAACCTGGAAGACAGGGATATCCTGGGGCTTGAAGTTGGCGGGGGTCGTCTTCCTGCCGAGGGTGATGACATTCTCGTGCTCCACGAGCACCAAGGCGTCCGGCATCTCGCCTTTGGCCCGCCTTTGTACGAGCTCTCTTTGGAGCTCGAGAGTCTCGCCGTACTCCTTCCGGCCCAGGTCGATAAGGTAGCCGTTCATGCCTTCAGTTGATGGATCGGTCGCCCCGAGGCCAGCTCTGAGGCCTCCATGAGAGCTTCTGGAAGCGTCGGGTGCGGGTGAATGGTGAGGGCGATGTCTTCGACCGTTGCGCCCATCTCCATGGCGAGGGCGGCCTCGCTGATGAGGTCCGACGCTTCTGGACCGACTATCTGGACGCCGAGAACGAGCCCATCTTCCTCGTTCGAAATCACCTTGACGAAGCCGTCCGGCTCCCCGGCCGTTAGCGCCCTCCCTAGGGCGCCGAACTGGAATCTGCTCCTCTTCACCCTGTACCCCTGCTCGGTCGCCTTCGCCTCAGTGAGCCCTACGGTGGCGACTTCGGGGTCGCAGAAGACGGCGTCGGGTATGGCCCTCCAGTCGGCGGCCGAAGGCATGCCCGCGATGCACTCGGCGGCCACTATGCCCTCCTTGGATGCCTTGTGGGCGAGTAGTGGAGGGCCCCTGACATCGCCGATGGCGTAGATCCCGGGGACATTGGTCTGCATCTTGTTGTCAGTGACGATGTAGCCCCTGGCATCGACCTGGACTCCTATCCCTTGCAGGTTCATCCTCTCGGTCCTCGGCTTTCGCCCCACGCTGACCAGTACCTTGTCCACTTCGACCGTCACCTTCCCTTCGGGTGTCTCGACTTCCACTTCCGCCGCAGGGCCTTCCTTGTTGATCCGGAGCACCTTCGACTTCAGGTAAATCTTGGCACCTCGGGACTCCAGTTTCCTCTGGACCACCCTCACCAGGTCGAGGTCGCTGCCTGGAAGGAGCTGGTCCATTATCTCAACGATGGTTATGGCGCTCCCGAGCTTCTGGAACATTGACGCGAACTCGAGCCCGATGGCCCCCCCGCCGACTATCATGAGCCGGTTCGGCGCTTCGCGGAGGTCGAGCCCTTCCTTGGAGCCGATGACAAGCCGGCCGTCGAACTCCAGTCCGGGAAGGCCAGAGGTCCGCGTGCCGGTAGCGATGACGATGTTCTTGCATCGAATCTCTTCCTTCCCTTCTCTCGTCTCCACTAGGACCCTGTCTTTGGCAGCAATCTCGGCTTGGCCGATTAGCACAGTGGCCTTGTAGCCGCGGAGCAGCAACGAGATCCCGTCCACCAGCTTCGAGATGACCTCCGACTTCCACTTCTGCAACTGGTCGAAGTCGACGGAGACCCCAGATACCCTGACGCCGTACTTCTCGGCGTCTTTCACCTTGTCGACCAGCTTGGAGACGGTGATCAACGACTTCGACGGGATGCACCCGTAGTTGACGCACTCTCCGCCGAGCCTGTCAGCCTCGACGACGACGGTCTTGAGGCCGAGCTGGGCGGCGCGAATCCCGCAGACATACCCGCCCGGGCCGCCGCCGATCACAACGACGTCTGCTTCGATCAAAACGAACTACTGAAACGATTCGGAGCGCCGTATGGGCTTAAAGGTTGCTGAGAGTTCCCTGACCTACAGCACTTCTGAGAGCAGCTTCTTCGTGTCCTGTATGTTCTCTATGACCCTGCTCGTGAACCGGGCGGCGTAGGCCCCGTCTATCACCCGGTGGTCGAAAGAGAGCGAGAAGTAGGTGGTGTCACGTATCTCCACCTTCCCGTCGCGGACCACCGGCCGCTTGGCGATCTTGTGCAGGCCGAGAATCGCAACCTCCGGGACATTCACGATGGGGGTGGCGAAGAGCCCGCCGATCGCCCCCACGTTTGTGATTGTGAACGTGGAGCCTCTGACCTCGTCAAGAGTGAGCTGCGCCTTCCTTGCTTTGTCAGCGAGCCTCTCGATCTCGCCCGCGAGCTCGAAGATGTCCTTCATGTCCGCGTCCTTCACCACGGGTACCACCAGCCCCTGCTCGGTGTCGGTAGCTATTCCGATGTTGTAGTACTTCTTCAGGATTATGTTCCCGTTCTGTTCGTCGAGGGACGAGTTGACGTATGGGAACTCCTTCAGGGCTGGGAGCAGGGCCTTGATTATGAACGGCATGTAGGTGAGACGGACGCCCCGCTTCTCTGCGCTCCCCTTGAACGCCTCCCTAAGGAGGACTAGCTCTGTCATGTCCACCTCGTCCACGTGGGTGACCTGGGCGGTGGTCTGCAGGGACCTTAGCATCCTCTCTGAGATTGTCTTCCTGACACCGCGCAGGGGTACAAGTTCCTCCATGGGGCCCACACCTGGCCGGGCCGGCTTCTGGGCCTGGACTGTCACTGCCGCAGTGCCGGGGCGCACACCCGACGCCGAGCGCCTGATGTCCTCGTCGGTGACTCTGCCCTGGGGGCCGGACCCCTTGACCATGGAGATGTCAATTCCCAGCTCCCTCGCCAGCCTGCGCGTCGCAGGGGTTGCGAGGACACCCTGAGACGGAGTAGCGGGGGGCGCCGCAGTGGCAGCGGTGGCCGCAGCTGCAGTCGGAGCTGATGGAGCGACCGAAGGAGCGCTTCCTCCGCCGCTGCCGTCATCGATCACCATTATGACCTGGCCGACTTGGGCGATGTCCCCCTCCTTCACCAAGATCTTGTCTACCCTTCCGCTTCTGGGTGCAGGAATCTGGACGTTCACCTTGTCCGTCATGACCTCCAGAATCGGCTGGTCTTCCCTGATCGTATCCCCTTCCTTCGCCATCCACTTCAGAATCTCGCCTTCCGCTACCCCTTCGCCGATGTCGGGGAGACGGAGCTCGTAGGTCATGGAGGGTTCTGGAGGGTGCGAGTCGGATGGCCTTTTAGTGTTTTCCGAGGTCAGTAGTTGATTACGTCGAGGGCCGCCTTTAGCACCCGGTCCTTGTTGGGGAGGTAGAAGTCTTCCAGTCGCGCAAGCGGGACCTCGACGTCGAATCCTGTGACCCGCTTCACGGGCGCCTTGAGAGAGTCCAGGGCCTTGTCGGCGACGGTCGCTGCGATCTCTGACCCCACGCCGATATTCCTCGGGGCCTCATGAACGATCACCAACCGGCCCGTCTTTTGCACCGACGCCAGGATGGTGGGGAAGTCCAACGGTGAAATCGTGCGCAGATCTACCACCTCCGCAGATAGGGAGTGCTCGCTCTGGAGGGAGTCTGCGGCCTGCATGGTGGGGACCATCGTGGCGCCGAATGAAACCAGGGTCAAGTCCGCACCCTCCCTAACCACCCTTGCCTTGCCTATGGGGATGAGATACTCCTCCTCCGGCACCTCCATCTTCGGTGAATCGTAGATCTTCTTGGGCTCCATGAAGATCACCGGGTCAGGCTCGAGGAGTGCAGACGACAGGAGACCCTTGGCGTCGAACGGCGTCGAGGGAACCACGACTTTCAGCCCGGGAGTGTGCGCGAAGTACGCCTCGGGAGACTCGGAGTGGAGCTCGGGGGCGCGTATCCCCGCACCGTAGGGGAAGCGGATGACCCCTCTGGGGGTGTACCTCCCTCGCGTGCGGTTCCTCATCCTTGCGATGTGGCCGAATATCTGGTCGAAGGCGGGCGTCGAGAAGCTGTCAAACTGGAACTCGGCGACCGGGACCATGCCGCCGATTGACAGGCCGACGAAGATGCCGCCGATGCTCAGCTCCGCCAGTGGGGTATCGAAGACCCGGTCGGGACCGAACTCGTCCTGAAGGCCGCGGGTCACCTGGAAGACCCCTCCGTTCTTGCCCACGTCCTCTCCGAATACCACCACCCTGCTGTCGCGACGCATGCCTTCGCGGAGCCCCATGTTCACTGCGTTCCGGATGTTTACTCCGGGCTTCCCCCCGGAAACTTCCGGTTCCGGACCCTGGCTGGGCACGGCTGGCTTCCCGCCGAACGCTTCGGCGCGTTCCTCAATCAGCAGGGGCGTGGGGGTGGAGTAGGTATACTCGAACATCACGGACGGGTCTGGGGCCGTCGTCGCCCGGTAGGCGGCGACCGCTTCGTCCATCTTTCTTTGCGCGGCTGCGAGGACGACCTCCTTCGACCTGTCATCCAAAAGTCCCCTCGAGCGGAGGTACTTTTCGAACCTGGTGATCGGGCTCTTGTGCTCCCACTCAGCGACCTCGTCTGGCGCCTTCAGCTTGTTTGAAACGAGCTCTGCCGTCGTGTGCGGACCGAGCCTGTAGGTCATGTACTCGATGAGGGTCGGGCCGCCGCCGCGCCTTGCCTTGTCCACGGCGTACTTCGTGGCCTCGAAGGATGCGACGACGTCGTTGCCGTCTACGAGGACGCCCTCGAACCCGTAGGCCACAGCCTTCTGGGCAATGGTCTTTGACGCCGTCTGGTTGTTGCGCTTGACCGAAATCGCCCACTGGTTGTTTTCTACAGCGAACACGACAGGGAGGTCGTATACCCCTGCGAAGTTGAGCGCTTCATGGAAGTCTGCCTTTGAGGTCCCGCCGTCGCCGGTGCATACGAGGACGACTGCCTTGTCCCCTTGAAGGCGCCTCGCCAGGGCGAGGCCGACCGCGTGGGGAAGCTGAGTAGAGACCGGGACTGCTATGGGGAGCATGTTCAAGTTCTCTGGGATTTGCATGCCTCTCTCGTCTCCTCCCCAGTAGAGGAGGAGCTTGAACGGCGGCATGCCGAAGGCCATCATTCCAGCCGAGTCCCGGTACATCGGGACGTACCAGTCCCCCTTCTCGAGTGCGTTCGTCGCCCCGACCTGGCACCCCTCCTGGCCCTTTCCCGGAGCGTAGGTGCCTATCTCCCTGAGGGTAGAGAGGTTGCTGGCCTTCTCGTCGAAGAGCCTGCCGAAGATGAGCTGCTCGTAGAACCTCCGGAGCACTTCGGGTGGGAGGTTCGGGTCCTTTCCCCTAAGGGTACCGTCAGGGAGGAGCCTCTGGTACAGGAAGTCCTCGGGCTTGGTGAACTTGAAGTCAGCTTCGCTGAAGATCCTGGGGACTGCGTCGGAGCCGGAGCTCTTCAGGAAATCTGCTTCGGTCAATTGTCGGCTTCCGCCTCGGCGGCAATATAAGACTGACCCTGGCGCGAGTCGGCTTCAAGGGCGGCCCTGATGAAGAACTCCCCTGCCCGATAGCTGCTTCTCACGAGTGGGCCCGAGGCCACGTATCTGAAGCCAAGGCTCTCCCCGATATTCCTGTAACGGTCGAATTGTGCCGGGCTGACGTACTCGACAACCTTCAGGTGCCGCGGAGACGGGCGGAGGTACTGCCCGACTGTAAGGAAGTCGACACCGGCGTTTCTGAGGTGGACCATGGCCTGGGCGACCTCTTCCTCCGTCTCGCCAAGCCCCACCATTATCGAGGACTTCGTGTATGCACGCCTGTCCAGCTTCTTGATGTTTCTCAGGACGGACAGCGACTGCCAGTAGTGAGCCCGGGGGTCCCTTACTGACGGGGTCAGCGACATGGTGGTCTCGATGTTGTGCGCGATAACATCGGGCCTCGCTTCCACGACCGTGCGGAGGTCCGCCAGGTCTCCCTGGAAGTCTGGAATGAGGACCTCGACCAGCATGCTCGGATTCTTCTCCTTGACCATGCGGATCGTCCGGGCGAAGTGCGATGCCCCTCCGTCCGGGAGGTCGTCACTGTCGACCGAGGTGAGAACGACGTAGGTGAGCCCCATCTGGGAGAGCGCGAAGGCAACGTTCTCGGGCTCCAGCTGGTCCAGCACCCCTTGCGGCTTGCCCGGGGTAACCATACAGAACCTGCATGCGCGCGAGCAAACGTCCCCCATCAGCATCAGCGTGGCCGTCCCTCCGCCCCAGCATTCGTGGACGTTGGGGCAGTGCGCCTCTTCGCACACGGTGTGCAGGTTTAGGCTGCCGAAGAGCTCCTTGAGTTGCAGGTAACTCTGGCCTTTGGGTGGATTTACGGTAAGCCAGGACGGCTTGGGCTCTGCTAGCAATGTCAGCTGCCGACTACTACTTTCAGCCTGTCAAAATCCTTTCCGGAAAAGGTCCCCTCACAGGCATAGCACCCCTCGGTCGGGAAGCCCGGCTCGAGGTCGCCGTGGAGGGTGCACATCAGTTTGTTGAAGCGGATGTAGTCGAGGACCTCGGTCATCGACCGAAGCGCCTCCCTACTGTCAGGGTTTGCCAGTGAGAGCTCGTGGGCGATCTTGTCGGCCGCCTTGGACACGGTCGAGTCTGACTCCAGGTTCACCATCATCCCCCTAGTCTTGCGAGCGTAGTTGCTAACCGACGCCTGGGTGACGCCGAGGCGCTTCGCGACCTCCTGCTGGGTCATGTGGTACTCGTCCTGGAGCCTTTTCGCTACCATCGCTCGTAGCGCGGGGAGCGCGGACTTGGCCACTATCTCGTAGGGACTTATCAGGCGGGACAACCGAATTCCATAACGTATGTTATACTCGGATATTTAAGCCGATGGCCATGGTTCTGGTAACTCAACTGGCGACAACCCCATCCTTGGCCTTCTCCCTGTTAACCGCTTGGAGATGGCCTGCGTTCTGGATTAGTGTCATCCATTTGTTCTGACCCTCGACCTTGATTCCCTCCCTCTCCTGTGTTCTTGCCGTGGAGACCCGGCGGATGGCGACTCGCCTTTCGCTCTCGGCCTGACCTCCCTATACACCAAGTAGCCGAAAAGGACGGCGAGGACAGCCCAAAAAATCGCGTAACCTATCCCCGACGAGTACTCAATCACGATTCCGCCAATTGATATGAAGACAAAGAATCCCCATACTACAGCCAGCAGATAGTTCTTGAATCCCACGTTCGCGGTCATTGCCTTCGTTGCGGTAGGTTCTCTATTCAGGCTTTCTAGGGCGCGTTCTGTAGGAGAGCGAGCCACTGACACATTCCCTGGACCCCGGACTAGCTCCCCGCCACGGGCAACTCTTGGCTTCCGCTCGAATTCAGTTTCGCGGAAGGACAGCCCTCGAGGAATAACCAACCGCAAAGTTATTGGAGGACACGGGGGAAGTTCAATTCTTCTTGGGAAAGCCAGAGAAAAGAGGTAGCGGGAGGTGGATACGGGCTTGACGACCCAGAACGTCTTCGACCTATTTTCGCCGCCACTCATACAGGCGCTGAAGGAGAGAGGGTTCGATGCGCCAACGGATCCACAGGAGAAACTCGTGCCGATTGTAAGGGAGGGAAAGAACGCTCTGCTGATGGCACCCACCGGGACCGGGAAGACAGAGGCCGCCCTACTGCCAATACTCGACGCCATGGTGAGAGAGGGGGAGTCAAGGGAGAAGGGGACGAAGCTCCTCTACATCACGCCACTCCGGGCGCTCAACAGGGATATGCTGGACAGGATGCAGTGGTGGTGCAAACGTTTCGACATCAGATTGGGAGTCAGGCACGGAGACAGCTCTCAGGCGGAAAGGACCAACCTGAGCTTCGCCCCTCCTGACATCCTAATCACCACCCCGGAGACACTTCAGATTCTTCTCGTAGGAAGAAGGATTCGGCAGAACCTGACCAAGTTGCGCTGGGTCGTCGTTGACGAAGTCCATGAGCTGTCGGAGGACAAGAGAGGGAGCCAGCTCGGTGTCGGGCTCGAGAGGCTTAGGGATGTTGCTGAGAAGGAGCTCCAGATAGTCGGACTATCGGCGACCGTAGGGTCTCCCGAGCGGGTGGCGCAGTTCCTTGTCGGGAGCGGCCGCCAGTGCGAGGTTGTGAGAGTGCCCGTGGAGAAGAGCCTGTCGCTCAAAGTGACCGCGCCCCGGGCCACCGGTGATGACAAGATACTGGCCGAGGCCATCTATTCCTACCCCGAAGTCGCCGCGAGGCTCAGGACAGTTCGCGACCTCGTCGAGAAGTACAAGTCGGTCCTGATCTTCACAAACACGCGCACCGAGGCTGAGGCGCTCTCGAGCAGATTCAGGGTCTGGGACCCCGACTTCCCCATAGGCGTCCATCACAGCTCGCTGTCGAAGGCGACGAGGGAGGCGGTCGAGAGGAGCCTGAAGGATGGCAAGCTCCTGGGGGTGATATGCACCAGTAGCCTGGAGCTGGGCATCGACATCGGGTTCCTGGAGTACGTCGTGCAATATAATTCGCCGAGACAGGTCACACGGCTGATTCAACGGGTGGGGCGCAGCGGCCACAAGATAGGGGAGGTCTCGAACGGTCTTGTGATCACGCAGGATTCGGACGATACCTTGGAAGCGGCCGTCCTATGCCGGAAGTCGGTGATGGGGGAGCTGGAGCCACTGGAACCGGTTATGGAACCCTACGACGTGGCGATTCATCAGGTGGCCGGACTGCTCATCGAGCAGAGCAACTGGACCTTCGACGGAATCATGTCTCTGCTGAAGCGGAGCTACCCCTACGCGGAGATGGGCCAGGAGAAGCTGAAGAAGGTGCTCACCTACATGAGGGAGAGATACCCGAGGCTGGCGTACTATAGCGAATCGGACGGGAGGGTGTTCAGAGCCAGGGACGTGAAACCTCTCTTCGCATACTACTTCGACAACCTCTCGATGATTCCAGACGAGAAGCAGTACCTCGTCATCGAAGGGGACAACTTCGTAGGTACCCTCGACGAGGCTTTCGTCTCGGAATACGGGGAAGTCGGTGTGAAGTTCGTCGAGGCCGGAAGATGTTGGAAGGTCGAGCAGATCTATGGTAACAAAGTCTACGTGAAGGCAGAGGAAGATCCGACCGGGGCCGTTCCCAACTGGGTCGGGGACGAAATACCAGTCCCGAGGGAGGTCGCTGCCGAAGTGGGGATGATCAGAAGGAGGTACGCCGAAGCCCTCGGGAAAGGAACGGACGAAGAGTACCTCAACGAGCTGACCACGACCTACCCTGTGCCGAGGGATATGATGACGGAGGCACTGAAGGAAGTGGCCGAGCAGCACGCCGCGAAGCTCCCCATACCCTCGGAGAGGCTGGTCACCATAGAGAAATGGGACAGATACGTGGTCGTCCAAGCCGCCTTCGGTCATAGGGTGAACAGGCTGCTTGCGAGGGTCATTGGGCACATTGTGTCGGAGCGCATAGGCCAGTCAGTCGCGGTCCACCAGGACCCCTACCGCATCGTCATCGAGGCTGAGGTCTCACCGACGGCTGTCATGAGCGTGATAGAAGAGCTCCATGGCCTCGACCTACGTGCAGCGACAGAGAAGGCCGTTGAAAGGAGCGGGATATTCAAGCGCCGCCTGCTACACGCCGGGAAGAAGTGTGGGGCGATTGCCAAAGACGCCGACTACGCCAGCGTGTCGATTTCTGGGATAATCGAGGCGCTCCGCGACACGCCCGTGTACGATGAGGCCATGAGCATGATATTCCACGACGACTTCGACCTGGCGAGTGCCATCGACGTGGTGGAGAAGATGCACGCGGGCGCCATCGAAGTGAAGCTTGTCGAGTCAGAAAGCCTCACCCCGATTGCGAGGATCGGAGTCGAGGAGATCAGCCGCAGAGGCGAGATAGTCTCCCCCGAAAGGCTGAGGGCGCTTCTAAAGCAGTCGACAAGGGCAAGGGTCTACGACACGTTCCTCGTCGCAGTCTGCACCAACTGCTGGAACTTCTTGGAGCTCAAGAAGGTCGGTGACCTTGAGGGCCTGGACAAGTGCCCTGTGTGCGGAAAGGCCGAGCTCGGGTTGTCTACGGACTCCTACGAGAATATCTTCTCCCTCGCCATGAAAGCAAGGAGTAGGACTGACCTCAGGGGGAACAGGCAGAAACAGGTGGAAACGCTCAAGAGGTCGGCGGAGCTCAGGCGCGAATATGGCCACGCAGCGGACATGCTGTTGGCTGGCAGAGGGATACGGCTCAATGAGGCAACGGCTCTGGCCGTGAAAATGAAGAAAGAAGGGACAGACGTGGTTGAGCTGATCATCGAAGGCGAAAGAGAGGCGCTGCGCAGGCGCTACTTCTTCGCTCCTTCCTGAGCCCTTGACAGAATCAAGGTCATCAAAGTCTTTTCGTCAACTTCTGCGTGCGTCCGCCAGCCGATGTGCAGCATCGAACGGTCGTCCTGGTCCAGGTACCCCCTCTTGACGTATCTGTCGAGCGAGTATTCAACCCTCCATCGGGGAAACTTCTCGCGCAGGAACTGCTCGATTTCCCGTCTGGCGACGCGGCCCTGCTTCGAATTGACGAACGCAATGGTCGCCGCGAGGACGGCCAGGTCGTCGATCCTGATTCCTGAAGTCTCAGCCTCGCTTATCGTAGGGGGCTCCTTGAACCTGAGCAGGAACCTAGAGGAATCGTCCGTGCCGTCGGCCCCCTTCACTTCGAACACCTCGAGCCCCATCGAAGACACGTCCTCTGAGAGGACCTCGATTATCTTACGATAGTCTCTTCCGAGGTGGCGCTTCATTTCCCACCCCTTCACCCCCGGGTTCCTCCCGCGCTGAAGCACGAGCACCTGGAAGGCGCGCCGCACTTTCCTCTCGAGCAGGACCCTGTCTGTCGATTCAGATTCCATCATGCTTCACCAGTTATCGAGATCGCAACCGACTTTGGCAGGCCCTTGACCTTGTCCGCCAGACCCATGGTCCAGATCTTCCCTGACAGAGGCTCAGTCTTCAGGAGCGCGCGCCCTTCGCTGATAAGGAACGCAAGCAGGTAGGCCCGCCGTACCTTCGTCTCGAAGTCCTCTGCGTTGATGAACTCCCGGTAGTCAACCCAGTCCCCGTTGGACCTGCGGATCAGTTCCTCATGGAGCCCCGAGAGGTTGCTTTCGAACTGCTCCCTGCTGAAGACCCCCAGGCTCACAAGGTCTGCATATTCGACCTGCCCTGGCCCCACCCCGTAAGTCCCGAACTGGTCCTTGAACCTCTCAGAGATAGGTATGAGCTCCCGCCAGTAGACGAAAGCCTTCTCGAGGCCACGGGGCGAGAGTTGGTCGATCTGCGCGACCGGGTGCCAGCTCTTGATTAGAGCCTCCGACAGTGCCTCCTTCGGCAGGAGCTTCACCTTGAGTTGGATGAGGAGGGGATCGATGTAGAGCGAGGACGCCCTGGTCTTCAGCCACTCGTCCTGAAGTTTGACGATCTGGGCGAGTTCCAACATCGCCTCTGCATCGACGAGGAGTTCGTCTAGGAACTTCAGCTCAGGGAGCCTCTGCTTTAGGATCAGTATTTTCTCCCTGATGTCCACCTCGAATGGGTTAGCGCTGCTCGATTCGACATCGCGACAGAGCTCGATCACCCTCAGGTAGTCGTCCAGCTTCGTCTGGTTCGTTCTACTTCAGCTCCTTGATCTCCGACGGACCATGGACTGCCTGGACCGTGATGACGTGAGCGCTCCTGTCGAAGACGGTAAGGATTGACGGGGTAATCACTATGTACTGTGACGCCTCCCTCTGCTTCATCTGAGAGAGGATCATTTTGAACATCGCCTCCCTGTTCTTGGGGTCCATGTGGATGTCGAACCCGTCCATGGCCCGCAGAGGGGAGACGATCCTGGCTTGCAGTGAAAGGATGAAGGCCATCAGCGCGACCGAGCGCTCTCCGCCGCTCTGGGTGAACGGGTCCAGGGTAGTGGGGGCGCCCCCGCGGAATCCGACGTAGAGGTCCAGCCCTGCTTCCTCTATGGTGTCCGCGAGCTCGAACTTGATGAAACCGCTCGCGTCGGCGGCAGAGAGCACCGCCTGGTAGGGAGGGTCGACCGATTCGACGAGGTCCTCGATGGCCTTCTTCCAGATGCTCTTGCGGTCCCCCAGCTCCGAGAGCATCGACTTCTTGTTCTCCTGAAGCTGGGTCAGTTTGACTTTGAGTTCCTCCACGTTTCCGGAGTAGTCGTTGTAGATCTTTTCGGCGTCGTCAGGCACGTCCTGCATCTTCTGGATGTGGGCCGAGACGAGCTTCAGCTCTTCGGACACCTCGTAGGGCTGTCTGAGAGTTTCCACCTTCGGACCTGCCTTCTCGAGGTCGGGCGCCATCTTCTCGAGCTCGGATCTGTATTCCCGGGCGCTCCTCTCGAGGTCGCGGAGGTCGGACTCGGTCGTCCTGATTCTGTACGACAGTACCTCCGCCTTTACCTTGAAAGAAACGTAGTTGTCCATGGTCCGCTTGATGAGGTCCTCGGTCTTCGTGATGTCAGGCTGGAGCGATGATACCTCCCGGTCCAGCTCCACCTTCCTGCGGCCTGCATCCTCCTCGGCGGCCGCCCCCTTTCCTTGGATGTATTTGGCGAGGTCCTTCAGCCTGGCCACGTTCCTGTCGGTGCTCTTGGAGAGAAGCTCGTCGACTGTCTGAGAAAGGCTGGCCATGTCTTCTTTGATTGACAGGAAAGAAGCCCTGGCCGACTCATCCTTCGCCCTCTCGGATTCGGCTCTCACGAGTGCGTAGTAGAGCTTTCTGAGTTCGACCTGCTTGTCGAGCAGAGCCTGATGGGCTTGGTCGGCGTCTGCTGATACTTCGCTCTGCTGGGACTTCAGGTCTTCGAGGGCCCTGTTCTTCGCCATGATTTTCTCTTCGGCCCCCTGCAGCGCCTTGGTGAGCTTTGCTTCGCTGCTCCACAGGAGCTCCTTTGAAAGGAGGTCTCTGTGCTCGATTAGTTTCCTCTTCTCCTGATACCGGTCATAGACCTGTTTCCAGTACTCCAGGGCCTGGTTGGCATTGTCGATGAGCTGCAAGAGCGAGCTCTCCTCTCCGATCAGTCCCCCTAGGTCCTGCTCGGCCTGCAGAATCCTCTGCCTGTATTCCGAAAAGCCGACGGCCTCCTCCACCATCCTCAGGCGCTCCTGGGGGGTGACGGCTCCGAGCTCTTCGATCATGCCCTGATGCATGATGATAAGGAGGTTGTCGGGGTTGATACCGAATTCCCGAAGGAGCCTGACGACTTCGCTCTTGTCGATCTCCTTGTAGTCGGCTTCGAACCAGTATGACCCGTCCTTCCGGAGGTACCTGCTGAGCATGAAAGTGTCTGACTTCGAGTATGGGATAGGGCGCCTCCCGGACTTGGCCGAGTTGTCAAAGACGAGAGAGACTCTTGCGATGTCCTTCCCGCGGCGGATGAGGTCGGAGAGCTTCCTGGACCTCTCTGTGTAGGCCTGACCGAACGCCACGGAAATTGCGAGTAGCACCGAGGACTTGCCTGCGCCGTTGGGACCCACGATCAGGTTGAGACCCTCTCGAAGAGGGATTCGGGCGTACTCGTAGCTCATGAAGTTCTCTAGGATGATTTCCTTTACCGTTGTGAGATGTACTGGTCTCTCCTGAGAGACTTCTGTGCTCCTTGACAAGCTTCATGGCCCAGCGATGATGAGGCGCTTTTAGACCTTCCTGACTCTTGGGCCAAGAAACAGTTTCACTCCCCTCTCTCCTCTCATACCTTAAATCGGCCAAGGGAGTTCTGGGCCCTCTGTTGACACCGAACTCGATGGAATTCCTAGCGCCGGCGGTGAGAGGATTCCTAGTCGAGACAGGCATCACGGAACCAACCCCACCTCAGGTCCAGGCGTGGCCCCTCGTTGCTCGCGGAGAGGATGTCCTGGTCGTGGCTCCGACCGGCTCAGGAAAGACCGAGGCGGCACTTCTGCCGCTCCTGAGTCGGCTGGTGCTAGAGGGGCACGGCGAAGGGATCTCGCTCCTCTACATCACGCCAATGCGTGCTCTGAACAGAGACATGCTCAAACGTCTGCAGGTGTGGTGCGCCAGGCTCGGCCTTACCGTTGACATCAGGCACGGCGACACGCCGCAGTCCCAAAGGGCAAGGCAGTCGGCGCATCCTCCAGATGTCATGGTTACGACCCCGGAGACCCTGCAGGCTGTCCTTCCGGGGGCGAGAATGAGGGATAACCTCTCTCACCTGAAGGCCGTAGTCGTGGACGAGCTCCACAACCTGGTTGAAAGCAAGAGGGGGGTGCAGCTCAGCGTAGGCCTGCAGAGGCTGAGGAAGGTGGCCCCCGACTACCAGCTGGTCGCCCTTTCTGCCACCGTCGGTACGCCAGAAGTTGCAGCGAGATTC
>Ga0187769_10000727_pt1 | contig 18214 bp, 17 predicted proteins | sample 0116_SJ02_MP02_1_FD_133140 | JGI IMG/M metagenome (GOLD analysis project Ga0187769, IMG submission 133140) | Tropical peat soil microbial communities from peatlands in Department of Meta, Colombia - 0116_SJ02_MP02_10_MG | ecosystem: Environmental > Terrestrial > Soil > Wetlands > Peat | place... | reverse complement strand
TTTCTCGGGTCGCTGGCATCCTTATATATTCCGCCAAACCATCTCAAGCTGGTGACGGCCTTGACGCCCGGAATCTGTTCGATCTTCCGTTCGTACGAAAGTGGAAGATCCTGGGTAAGCGAAACCTTGTGATGCACAACTAGCCGAAGTGCCTGTCCCGGAGTTTGCTCCGGGGCGAAGAAAAGGGCGCGGTAGAGACCCAGCAGCAAAGTGAGAAGGCACAGCGAAATCGCGATGCTGGTGATCGTAAGTGTCGTCCGGCGTCGGCTACGCAAGCTGTTCTTCACGACCATGGGAAAGTACTCACGCATTGGCTGCTCTTCCTGTGGAGATGTTCTTCGGCAGCAAAAATCCTGCGGCCATCAACCAGGCAAACGCCGGAAACTTAGTAAGGGGAATAAGAAACAAGAGTTTTGGAAACACCATGGACAACCAGCTGAGCTCGCCGATGACAGCAATTGCAAGCCCCAAGCCCACAAGCCACTTAGGCAAGAGCTTCATAAGACCAGCAGGGACTGATATGCCCGCCAAGAGAAGACCGACCGGCACGGAGAACCCCGGGCCTCCGAGAGCAAACTGCAGGTAAAACATAGCCCGGAGTACGCCAGCGTCCTGGGCCATACCAGGGTAAGCCATGACCCAAAGCACGCTCGCAGAAACTGCCATGTTCAAGGAGGTTGCTAATCCTCCAAAGAGAGCGATATAAGGACCAGCAGCTCTCGCACCTAGAAAGCGAAGCCTACCAGTCACCGACGCGGCAAAAATGCCAAGCGGTATCGAAGCCCCAAACTGAAAGAACGAACAGAACAGGACGGACAAGGGACGGAACTGAACAAAGCTGACGATTACGTTGGCCGGGTCCCGCGGTCCAGGGAAGGAGGGGCTGGCATACAGGGTTGAGACCGGATAAAGGCCGACATTGAACAGAATTGCGAAGACCGTGGCGACGATTCCAAGATTGGGCCCTCGATAGCTCAGGCTTGACGAAGCGGAGTTGGTTGGCGGATTCGCCATCTTCTTCTTCTCTTCGGCCACACTCAATTCATCGCAACAATCGTTTGTACTATAAACGATTGGAATGTGCAATAGTGAAACGTCATGACAAACCCGACTGCATCGCAGCGACCTCCTTCGACGGCATTTCTGCTCGCCCAGATAGGAGCGCACGCCGCCCGCAAATTTGCCGAGCGGCTGGCTCCTGTACATCTCTCTCCACCTCACGTTGGGATTCTTGGGATACTCCGCAGATCAGAAGGCCTAAGCCAGCAGGATCTGGCCGGCGCTCTCCAGATGCACCCGAGCGGTCTGGTAGCGCTCATCGACGAGTTGGAGGAGCGCGGACTTGTGGAACGAAAGGACAGCCCGGATGACCGCCGGATCTACGCGCTTCATCTGACGGACAAGGGACAGGCAACCCTGAGTGACATCGGCCGGATTGCGCACGAGCATAACAAATCACTCTGTGCGGCACTGTCCGACGAAGAACGTGAACAACTGAGGGGACTCTTACAGCGCATTGCCGATGAGCAAGGCCTGGCTCCGGGCGTTCATCCAGGCTTCAGCCGTCTAGGCAAGCGTCAGCGTTTCCCTTGCTAACCAACTTTCACAGCCAGACAGGCTGTTTTGATTGAGGGTCGACGCGCGGCGGTCACACGCCATGATCCAAAGCAGGGGCACATCCGGCTCGACGTTCAAGCTCGTGAACTACACAGTTCACGTTTAAAGCGAATTCCCACGACTTACCCCCCAAATTGCGGAGCGGAACACTGATGCCAATGTCCTAGCGCAGGGTCGGTCTCCGGCGAGCATCTAGTGTTGGTGCCGACCGACGCTCACCTTTAATGCGCTGTATAGCCACCGAAGGCGGAGTTGAGGAGCAGCCAAGGCAGGCCAAAATACGCGAGGGCTTCGAAAGAGCCTGGACCCGTCACGTGAGGCGGCTTGTGGACGAAGCGCACACACGCCAACGAGGTCGGAAAACTGATGAGACCGATGACGGCACTCGTGGCGATGGCTCGCAGGAAGGCCGAGACTCTTCGAACACGACACATCTCCCTTCGTCGAAAATCCACAAGGTAATCACGATCCCGCGGTTTTCGTCTTGGGGACAGGAGCGGCCTCACCCTGAAGCAGAAGGTTGAACCGGAGGTGGCCTATGACTGTTGTCAAGCGTATCGGTAAGTTTTCTGCTCTCAAAGTTGGATTCGTCGTGTACGCCCTGTTCGGATTGCTCGCAGGTTTAGTGTGCAGCGGGTTCGTGTTTGCCGGAATGCCGTTTGGTCTCGAAGCACGCATGGGGTTCAAGGGCATCTTGGGGCTCTTGCCCGTGATTCTTTGCCCGCTGTTCTACGGAATCATCGGAGCCATCGTCACGTTCATCGGCGCACTTATCTACAATCTTGCATCCCGCTGGACGGGCGGGCTCGAAGTGGAGATCGGGTGAGCGCATCCCCCTATTCTCAGCGCGGGTCATGACCCGGCGGGGATACGTCAAAACGTGATGGGAGTCACTGAATTCCTGGACAGCGCGTGAGAGGAAAGACTTGGTATATGCAAGCCACTATGCAAGGTACTGCAGATATTCTCGACGCAGGCCAGCTTTTCGAGACGCACCACGACCGCATCTACCGGTACGTTCTGCATCTTGTTCACAATCCCGCAGAGGCGGAAGACCTCACACAGGATACTTTCCTACGCGCCTATTCTCATCGTGACTCATTGCGCGACCCTAATGCGGTGCGTGGCTGGCTGTATCGTATTGCCACCCATCTGTGCCTTGATCGCTTACGCCAGCGTGTCGTGCAGGTTCCAATAGAGGGGGAGGAAAGCGAGCGAAGAATTGCTTCGGTGACTGCAGAGACACCATCTGCGCTGGAGATTAGCGAGCGCGAGGAGACCAGCGCCTGCGTGCAACGCTGTCTGGATTTTCTCTCGGACGGCTACCGCGCTGTCATTCTGCTGCATGAAGCTCATTCCCTTACCGCCCCAGAGATCGCAAGCCTCCTGGGAGAAAGCGTGGGAACCATCAAGATTCGCCTTCATCGTGCACGTCGCAAACTTCAGGAGATCATGCAAATCGGATGTGCGGTTTCAGAAAGTGCCAAAGGCGTACCTTGCTGCGAGCCAAAACCAGTGAAAGACATATCTGAGGATGAAGCGCGAAGCTTACTGAAGAAGTAATCATCGGTTTTGCGCCTTGAGCCTTCACCAGCCAGTTATGTGGCGCTCAAAGTCCGAAAGTTGTCACGAAGCCTGCCTTTTCGGCGCTACCAGAGCCGAGCGGCACATAAATGTCATCGCTACATAAGGGTTGTATGTGGTCGACCACATAACAACCGAATGACCAGCGGCGCGCCTTCGGTCCTGAACCGAATGCTCTGTTGTTTGCCACCCATCTTCGCCTCTGGCTGCGAGAGATTTCTAGGCCTTCGTAAGTTTGGCTCAGATAAAGGGGACCAAGAAGAATGCCGCTCCCGGCCGATGCAGAGAGTGGGTTCGCTTTCCGGTTTACTACAACGGTAAGCTAACGTTTACTACAGAAAACGTCGAGTTGGACCGAAATGGACTGACAATCGAAGACCCGGTGTGAGAACGCAGCACCGTAAGCCCTTGACAGACCATGGCCTGCAGTGGATGCGCGCAAAAGTCTCTGCGGGAGAGCACCGGCATCCCCACCGAAAGGTCATGACGGATTCTGTTTCTTGTAATAGAATGAAAACAAGCGTGTTGCGCGTTCCCCGGTAGCTCAACGGTAGAGCATTCGGCTGTTAACCGAATGGTTGGACATTTGACTGCCATCTCCACATTCCCACGGGGAGCACACGACGGCCATCGCGCCAAAAGTGATCTTCCGTTCACCTTCCGTCCAATTCAAGGCGATGATTGCGCCGTACGTTTGCCTATAAGCGACACCAGATGCGGCACTTATGTGATTTAACCTGCCTAATTGCAAAGCAGGTACTCTCCGTGCGAGCGCCCAGCACTTTTCATCTCAAAGACGGTGACCGGGTCGGAGCACCCGCTCACACGCGGGCTTGAAATATCCACATGCGCACCAGCCTGTCACTCGTGAAAACCGGTGGCTCCGGTTCTTGTAACGGGGGCACGGCTTGTACTTGCGCCGGGCTGCGTGAGCTCTCTTGAGGTTCGCGCGGATCGCGGCCAGTTTTGCCGCCGACCTCGATCGCCCGCCCTTGCGGCCGATTCGTGCTAGGTATTTGCTAATTTCGGAGCTCATGATGCCAGAGTAAAGAAAGCCGCTTTCATGGTCAAGAGCATCGGGACCTCCGGAGATTGACGACAGAGCCCTTCTCACCTCAGTCCGTCGCCGCTTTATAATCAAAGCCGCTTTGGTGGTATAATTGTGTTGGTGACAAATACCCGCGCTGAAGCGCCGCCAAGCACAACGGTCGAATTCCCTCAAGCACCTCGCGGAAGACGAGCTGCTCGAAGCCTTCGAGACAGCTCGGCGTCGGAGCACCCGTGATCATGCCATTCTGCTGGTCTGCTTCCAGGCACGCGCTCCGCGCGAGCGAACTCGTGGCTCTCAAGCTGGGAGATATCGATTGGCGCAACATGGAAATCGCGGTCCAGCGCCTCACGGGCTCGCTCAAGACCACGCAGCCCTTGTTCCGCATGCGTGGGCGCCCGTGTATGGACGAAGTCCACGCGCTGCGGTTTGTTGAAGGAGCGGCCGCGGGATCCGGGTTCAGATCTTCTCTTTATTTCGAACAAGGGCCAGTTCAACGGAGACACGGTCAACCAGATGTTTGCAAAGTACTGCAGGCTGGCATCCGAGGCCCGGGGTCGCGAGGAGCGAGCCGATCGCGGATTCGTGCTGGCGCATTCATGTCCTGAGCACAGCCGCATCACTTCCGTGGTTGGCAAGATGGATCTCTATCTCGTGAAGCTTCTTGCCGGGCATGCGGCGCTGTCGAGCACACTTCGATATGTGCACGGATCGCAGAAGCCCAGAGGGTTTCGGTCGAGGTTGTACGTACTTTCTCAGCGAAGGAAGTAGTGATATGGAATCAAGAAAGACGGATCGCAGCCCAGGTCCTTTGCACGTCGCGACGGTGTTCGACTTGGAGCGCGGGATCGTGAGCTTTTACTGTGAGACCAACCCTTTGACGACAGTCCGCAATTTTGGACCGCCGCTCCGGTGCCCGTTTTGCCGGAAACCACATCCCGTGAGCGGCGAGTTCGGGCGTAGTCACCGTTTGCGGAAGCCGCAGCCGTGAGCGACTTGCCGGCCCCGAGAATTCAAGAGGACACCTGCGACGAGCTGGAAACGCTGCTCAAGCGGCTCCGCGAAGTGATCCGGAACGCCAGCAGCTACAGCCAGCATGCCTTCCTGGAAAGCTGCGACGAGCTCTATTGCATGGTGCTGGAGTCTATGGACCGCAGCTGGGACGAGATCGCGAAACTAGCACAGAGACTGCGATTGTGAGAGTGCAGCTCAAAAATGCTCAAGGTCTCGCTTGCCGAGGACGACTGCTGGCGGTTGCCATTGTCGCCCTCTACCTGTGGTGGCCTTTTTGGTGGGTATAAGCAATCATAGCAAACTGTGGTGTAACAGGTCTTGTTTAGGCGCACAACGCGAGTCTAAGTAGAACGTGAAGATGGCAGGTTCTATTACCGTAGAATTACGGATTGAATTCGATGTTTTGGTTCACGTATATAAGCCCCCATCCGTTGCGCAAAAGCCAAGGCTCTTTTGCCTAAGCGAACCTTTAAAGAACTGATCGAGGCCGCAGATAGAGTGATCGCAAACTGCGAGTCAATACTCAAATCCGGCCCTGAAAGTGAATTACAAAGCCGCTGCGCCTCAACTGTGGGATTTTACGAAAAGTTCCTAATCCAAGGGCAAACGCACTCGTTCAGCATGTCAGATTGTTGCGACTATCAGGGGCGGGCTGCGTTCATCGAAGAACTTATTTCTCGAATGCAATCGCGTCTTCGCCCACCTCCTAGATCCTATACTAGTACTGGCTGCTCTGTGCGTTGCTTACCCCTCAATGCGAGCCTCCTACTAACTCCAGGCAGTCGCCCCGTGGATCGTCTTCATCGATGAATCTACTTCGCCTCGGGCAAGAGTTTATTGAGAAACAGTTGGCTCGATTTCAATGGCGAAGACTGCATAATCGCGCGTTGGATTCATTTTCTATCTCAGCGCCAGCCGGCCTTGTTCTCCTAGATGCAAAGCTTCGCGTGGTAAGAGCCAATGACGCCATCTCGAAAATGGTGGGAACACCTGCTCATGAAATGGTGGGTCGTGACCCTGAATCATTGACTCCGGCGATAGCGCCAATAGTCGGGCCCATGCTCAGGCACGTAAGTGCTACCGGGGTGCCAGCGTTAAACGTCCCAATCACGGGCGAAACACCTGCACAGCCGGGCGTCATGCGGAGTTGGGTGGTTTCGGTTTTCCCGGTCGACAAATGGGATGCCCCGCGTGGCTATTTGGGCGCCATCGTTGTCGAAGTCACCGATCAGCTTCACTTCCAGCTTTTGACCGAGGCCGAGCGGATCGCCAACATTGGTAGCTGGGAATGGAATCTGCTTACCCAAGAGGTGGTGTGCTCGACAAATCTCCTGCGCATGCTGCAGTTGGACACAAAGCGCCTTAGCTTCCACACACGAGAGCTTCGGGACTTAATCCATCCCCAGGACCGCCCGACTGTACGAGAGATCATCAAACATGGCCTACGGCAAAGAAAGGAATACGCTTATCAGGCGCGCTTCTTGCTCCCGGACGGAAAGGAAAGAATCTTCTTCACGCGGGCAATGCCCGTTCTCACTACCTACGCTCATGGCACACGGCGCATCGGCATCTGCCAGGACATCACCGAGCGAGTCGAGGCAAGCCGCAAACTTAGTGAGAACGAAGAACGATATCGCGACCTCGTCGAAAACAGTCAGGATTTGATATGCACACACGACTTGGACGGACGTGTCCTGTGGATGAACGAACTGCCAGCGCGGATTCTAGGGTATTCCTCGAAAGAACTTATCGGCCATCGCATCCCCGGGATGTTGGCTCCCGACGTTCGGTATCAATTTCAATCCTATGTGGAAACGCTTAAACGGGAGGGATATGCGACTGGCATTATGAAGTTGAAAACCCGCTCTGGTGAGACCCGATACTGGGAATATCGGAACACCTTGCGCACGGAAGGCGTCCCTAAACCGATGGTTCGTGGCATGGCGCACGACATCACTGATCTGAAGCGCGCGGAGGACACACGTCGGAGACAAGAAACAACGCTCCGAGGGCTATTCGAGACGGCCCAAAGATTGACAAGAACGCTCGACCTGCAAACCATTTTGGACTTGTTGAATTCTCAGGCGATGACGCTTATCGGCGCCAGCGGAGCGTGCGCCGGTCTTCGCAAGGAAGCTGGGTTTACGTGTGACAGTTTTTTTGAGGGCGATGTCCGCCGTCATGTTGATTTCGTGTGGGCTCCGGGAGAGGGAATTCCCGGACGGGTACTGCAAAACAAAAAGACATACGTTACGAACGAAGCAGAACGCGATCCGCTCATTCCACCTGAAATCCGCCGGATGCTCTCTCTGCAGAACATCTTGTGTGTTCCAGTCTTTGACATCCCGAAGCACGAAGTAATCGCGTTCTTCGCATTACACAACAAGGTCGGAGGATTTCGCGAAAGTGACGTAACGATGGCGGAGGGAATCTCGACAATCGCAGCCATCGCGATTCGGAATTCACGGACCTACGCCACGGTTTGCGAAAAGGAGGAGGAGCTTCATCGTTTGTCAGGGTTACTGCTTGCTTCGCAAGATGCCGAGCGTCGGAGAGTCGCTCAGGCACTCCACGAGCAGTTCGCCCAAGTCCTGGCAGGACTAAGCATGGAGCTGGGAAAGTTCAAGGACGCCAACGTGAAGATCGCGCCAAAATCGGTGAAGGCCCTTAACAGTAGTCTAACGACCCTATTAGAAACCTCTCGGGAACTGCGGGAGTTGTCTTCCAGACTGTATCCAGTGAACCTTGATTTGCTCGGGGTCCGGGGCGCGATCGTGGAATATGCGAGAACCTTCAGCCAAACGAATGGAATCGAAGTAGAGGTTGAGATTCCCGACGACCTCGGTCGCCTGAAGCCGGAGGAGGAAACAACTGTTTATCGGATCGTCCAAGAGGCACTGATGAACGTGGAACGACATTCCGGGAGCAGGACCGCGAGAATTCGAATGGCGCGTGCATCCAATGAGATCACATTAGAGATTGAGGATTCGGGAACGGGGTCGCCGAAATTGCCTAACGAAGGGGTCTGGGGCATTGGGTTGGCGGGAATGAAGGAGCGGGCTAGACAACATGGTGGGTCCATCGAGATCGACAACAAACTCGGGGCCGGTTTCAAGATTCAATTTCGCTTCTCGACACGCGTGCGGATGACGGAACACGCTGGAAGGGGTGAACTACTTGTGTAGGCTGCCCGCGCGGACTCAAGAACGGGAGTATTCGCCTTAGGCAGCTTGATTTCGTTACTCCGAGAATCGACGGGCTGCCAACCTAGAGACAAAAGTCCAGAGACAAAAGTCTCTAACTGAGCAGAGAATTCACCTCTCTATGTACTTGAGGAAAAAACCGAACCCACTTGCGCATTAGTACGAATTGTTTTCGACAAATGCTATGCGCTAGAAGGCAGCCGCATGGTCTTGGGGCGGGGTTAGTACAAAAATCTGGGCACTATCCTGGGCGGTGTCCTCTCGGCCCCAGCAGAGAGGAATCCGTAGATGAGCTATCGCGTCTTGATTTGTGATGATCACTGGGTTATCAGACGTGGGTTGAGAACAACATTGGAATCTATAAGCGGCGTGGAGGTGTGTTGCGAGGCGGCGGACGGAGCGACGGCGATCGATCAAACGAAGCGGGAACGCCCCGATCTTTTGCTGCTCGATCTGCGCCTTCCGGACATAAACGGATTGGAAATCATTAGGCGGCTTCATCATGAATGCCCCCACACGAGGGTACTTGTAATTACGATGTACGATTCTCGGGAGACAGCTGCAAATGCTCTTGCACTTGGGGCCGCAGGATACATCATGAAAACGGATGGTGCCGAGACGCTCGTCTCGGCAATTCGCGAAGTTCGCGAGCGCGGCTGCTACTGGAGTGAATCTATTAGAGCCTCTAATCGCGAAAAAGGCGAAGTCTCATTTGAATCTGGGCGTTTGTCATTGGTCACGCCCCGCGAAATCGAGGTCCTCCAGTTACTGGCCGATGGCAGAACGAACCGTGAAACTGCTGAGGCACTCAAGATTTCGCCACGGACCGTTGAGGCTCATCGCGCTAGTCTAATGTACAAGGCGAACGTGAAAAGTTGGGCTGACTTACTCCGTTGGGCGATAGCCCACTCCATTGTTCCACTCTCTTGAACATGATCCTGTACTTAAACTGTACGTCGCGACAGTGGTGTCATTCGTTGTACTAGGGGTAACATCCGAATTCGCAAAGACGAAGACGGTCATGCACAACAATGACTATTACGTCTTCGAAAGGCTTCCTGACGGCAGAGTTGTGTGGCATGGTTGCGTTCACAGCTTGCAGGCTGCTCTCCGTCAAATGTTGGTGCTCAAGACCCTGACTCCTGACCGGAACCATGAATTCTTCACTGAATTCTGCATTGGATTTTCGTTAAGCAGCCTACCAAGAACAGCGTAGTCCTAATAGTTCTCATTACTCTTCCACGGAGGGAACTGAAAGCGCACGACAAACATCTCCGTACCGGCCCAGTGACAGATCCTTGGAATTTGGGGTTCGTTTTCATTGCTCTGGTCGCAGAAATGAAGGACCTCACCTTGCAGGGCTATGCGAATTCTAGGCCGAGCCTGCCATTCCTGCATGAAAATTGGCCCTACGGTGCGGTTTGATTGCAATCGACATGGATTGGTAGGAGTGGCCCAGACACAACCTGTAGGGATAGCCACGCTCGCGTAAAAGCGACCGGGGCTGAAGTAGCGAGTTCGAGCGACGAAGCCGGGATAGGGATGCCATCCTTTTTTCAGAAACTGTGAAGTCCACAGCGAATGGTAGTCAACTTCGGCCGAAAGTCCAAACCGAGTGCTAACCCACAATATTTGCGTTTCGCTGATGTCTATCGAGTGTCCGTCCTGGGTGATCTGCTTTCGGTCAGGCGAGAACGATCCGCTACCCTGAATCTCCAACCGCTTCCAGATTGGCCACTCGAATGCGATTCCGAAATCCGAGGACGGTGGAATGAAGCCGAGCTCGCCTCGTGTTCCGATATCAGCATCGAACAGAATCCTCGGCGGCCAATTGACCGGAGACCCGTTCTCTTGGGCAAGCACGGAAACAGCACCAAACAAAATCAGAACGATAGTCCTGGAAATCGTGTCTCGAATCATCTCCCCTTCCTCCATAAGTCGTTTTTCTTCTTTTGCACAAGCGGTAGGAAGGGGGAACAACCGAGATAAGATTGCCTAATATGAGCCTGTACCTTCGCTTCGGAATTCAAAGCGCATGATTACCATCCCTGCGGGAGAGAATTTGCAATCCCGCGAGTCCGGCGAGGGGCTGCTGCAGTAGTGATAGAGGCCGCCTTGTAATCCGACACGAACGCGGGACCAAAGACGTATTTCTTCGAGTGCTTGGAAACCCTGCGTCCTGCCTGAGGGGGTCAGACATGAAGTACTCAACTGGTTGCAGCCGGTCGGAAATAAGTACGTGAGGTAGAGACGCCCTGGCCGATATAGCTCGTGCCGGAATACGGCTCCCAAGGAGGGATTCCAGCCTGACCTCTCCGATTGCGGAAGCCAAAGCCAGTCATGGCGGAATCCCAGTGAAACTCCCCACCGCGTGCTGATCCAACCGATCCCGGCTCCGGAGATCTCAATCGAGTGAGCCTGCCAGTCGTTTACCGAACGCCACGGTGAGAAACTCACTGCCCCTTGCAACTCAACCTCACTGTCGAGCGGGTACTCGATTGAAGGCCCAAACGACGTGTTGGGGGCATTGAATCCGACTGCTGGTTCTGAACCGAACTTCGTATCGAGCATCCATCGAAATGGATTCGCCACCGCGGCACTGTCTTGCGCCAGCACTTTCTGCCATGGCAACAACACAGCGAAAACGAGGGCGATTTTTGTAATGGTTCTCACTTTTCTCCTCCTCCGCTTGTCGTGGTGCTTGCGGGTTGAGAGACAGCCTTTCGTTCGCTATAGCGAGTGAGATACGGCATGAACGGCGTGATTTGGAGAGGTTCCTTCTCCCGTGCAGATTGCAAAGCAGGACCATGCGACTTGACGAGTTCGATCTCATTAGTCCAGGGATCGAGTTTGATGCGTGCGCCGAGTGGCAATGCGGGAACCTGCTTAACATCTCCTGGAGCCAACTGCTGACCTGCATTTAGAAGTTCTGCAACCGGATAAATTCGATTCCCGAGATTCGGACTGATTAGGTGCGGCAGCGATTTCGAGGACAGGCTAAGCTGTTTCAGGAACAACCCTGCGGTCGCGAGTTCGTTCCGATAAGGCGAGTTTCGCAGGAGCGCGATTGCCTTTTCGCCCGTCGCTTGCCAGTCATCTCGGCTGTCCTTAAATGAAAACTCTCTGAGAGCCTTCTCGGTTGGAACTTGCAGCCTATCGGCGAAACCGTACTGCTCTTCTGCCAGCTTCGGAACCAGTGCATCACTAAGTTGCTCGGCAATTACAACCGCAAGTGTCGCCTCATCCGGAAGTACATCCAACAGCCCCCTACTCAAGACAATCGTGTGGTTGAGCGAAAATGCTTCGATATTGCTGGTTAGCAGAACTCGGCAACGCGGCTCCGGTTCTATGTTTAGGTTGTTTGTGACGATCAGATTGTTCAGGACGGTGTTAAGCACCTTGTCCACTGGGCCTTCTGGCGCAATCAAACCATCACGGACAAGCGTATCAACCGTATTCTCCTCGGCCTCTTGTTCCCACATGCGTTCAGCTTCGACTGGTGTCTTGTCTTGAGCGGTTGTACTGTCGTCCTGAACCGCTGGCGAATCGACAAGAATGTCGCTGAATTCCGCTTCGTGATGAACCCCGCCGAGACGGTAGCCCCAAAAGCGGGTCTGGCCTCTAAACGGGTTTTCTCCGTAACCCTTTTTAGTTAGCTCCTGGGAAAAAATCAGTGCTGGGAGCCACAGATCCGGTTGAACGTTCTCTCTCCAACTGTCGAAATGCGCGTTGAGACCGAGGAACGAACGTTGAGGAAGAAAGACACCGTTGAACCGCACAATAGTGTAATTTTGGTCTTCCACCCAGATTCGCCCACTGAAGAGTTGTTTCCCTGCCTTGGGTAGAGGCGTCACATCGAACATCCAACATCTCACGTCGCCCAGAAACGTCCTACCGGCATACTGAAACTGATAATGCTGCTTATCGAAATGGTAGCGATCTACATATGCTGACTCAAGAAATCCGGGCGGGATGTATGCGCCGAATGATTTCTTGGGTAAGATTGATTTCTCGCTGATTCCTCGGGCCAAATCCGCTTGGCCTAGGTAGTAGTAATCGTGCGACGGCACGAACCCCATTTCCTTGTCCCGTTTTATCTCCTGAATGTAGGTTTCAATAATTGGCCGATACAAGCTGATCAGTGTGATCTGATCGTGTTCTCGTTTGATGATTCGATCCAGCAATTGGTTTAGCGAGGTGGGTCTGGTGGAATCTAAGTGGGTGTCCGGCGCACTAGTGGCTGGAGCAACAGGCGTCGCTGACGAAGGACTAGCGTTGCCTGATGGTTGCGACTGAGCGAAGGTCACAACTGCAAACAATGTGGTCAATGCCAATGCCCAGATGGATTTGCGTACAAGCATTTCTATCCTCCATTGTTAGTAAGCAAGTTGGAAAAGGATGTGAACGATGGCGGTTGAATCGACAGGCTTGCCATCAAGAGTGGCAGGCCGAAACCGAATCTGACGAGCGGCAGCCACAGCCGCTTCATCCAGGCCTTCACCGAGCCCCTGTGAGACCCGGAGAACCTGGACCTGGCCGGTCGCCAGAAAAGTGACCTCTACAAGAACTTCGCCTTCGATCTTCTTAGCTCGCGCAGAGTCTGTGTATGTAGGCTTCGGCTTAGAAAGAATTTCTACAGGTGTCGAACGTGGAGAGTCCGGGGCAGCATTCTTGGACTTTGGGGGGCTGGCGGTAACTTGCCCCTCCGCGAATAATCCTTGTTGGATAACGCCCCTTCCCTTTGTTTTCGTGCCGGCGGCGACTCCGTTGCCGAATCCCGCGCTGGAAATCACACCAGAGACGCCTTTGCTTCCCCCTAGTCCGTTCCCTAGGCCTGCGCCAGACGGGAGGTCGTACATTCCGAATTCAGCGATGTTCGCAGTGCGGTTTGTTTTTCCGTTGGTGTGAGCGCCGTCTGGATCGCCGAACCCGCCGGTCTGGATATCGGGTCGCGGCTTCTTGAGTTCGGGAATTGCAGAACTCCCGAGCGATAGGTCGGGTGCGGGTGGAGGCGGGCTATTGACCATATCGTTGTCTGGGAAGGCCGCATTGCTGTGTCTGGCCGTCTTCACGAGAGGTGCGACGGTTACAGGATCGGGCAGTGCAGGTTTGGGTGGAACGACTTCCTCGGCCAGGAGAGGCTGCGAATGGGCAGGTGCTACCCTCGGAGCCTTTATTGGCCGGGGCTGTGACGCATCGACCGTCCTCGGCCGTACGAGCGGGATAACCAGGAGTTGCTTGGCAGCGTTAAACGACGGAGGAATCAAAATCCCAAGCATCCACAGACCGACAAGCATGAGTATTTCTACTAGGAGAGCCGTGCTAAACGGAATTACTCTCGCTTTTGGCTTTGGAAGCTCGGCGTCCCTTAGTGGATTTCTGTTAATGCTCATCTCGAACACCTTTCCGCGCCACGTAAACTTCAGGGCACTTACCGTTCTTGCGTTCTCTTTATTCATTTTGTTAACACCTCTGAGCACACGTCCCGCGCAAGCGCGGGACGCCTTGAATTTTTTCTTTGTCGAATTGAAGCTCGCGTTTTGCGCGGAACTTATCCCCGCGTCAACGGGAACCACTCACGCTCGAAGCAGATGTGTTGCCAGGATGGAACTCCAACTCGCTCACATTAGAAAACACTTAGAAAACGTCGAGGGGAGACACTCTTTCGAAACAGTATCAAAGTGGTGCAACAATCGGGAAAAAGGGGGGTACTTCTTCCCGAAACGGGAATGAAGGACTGCAAAAACGATCATTCTGTTTTAGGTTCCGGTACATCTTAACACTGTGGAATAACTATTAAAATACCTACGTAGGTATAAATCCGAATTGCTTTCCACAATTTTGAGTGGCTATAAACGTTTCGCTTTTTTTCTTTTCGGGGCTACTGGAACTAATGATTCAAAAACGGTAGTCGCTGCTGTGCTCGCTGTTCCCAGCCACGGAGACAGCAATGCTTACTAAGCGTATTTTTGGCGTGTGTCAGTATCAGCGGAACTGGGGCGAATCGGTGTAGTGCCGGGTTTCCTTTCAGGTGTCGTTGCCAGGCAGGAGGGGAGCCTCAAATGATCCCTCATGTGCGAGCACTAGAGTGTATCCGCCGGATGTGCGGCGGCTCTCAATCGAAGTTGATGCGTTGTTCGGATGGCGAGCTCTACGTAGTTAAGTTCCAGAACAATCCCCAAGGAATAAGAATCTTAGCAAACGAAGTGATCGCGGCGCTGCTCGCGTCCATCCTCAGGTTGCCAGTCGGCCAGACTGCGATTGTGGACGTGCACCGGGACCTGATTCGTTTCACAGACAAAATGATAATTGAGTACCCGGAGTGTCGTGTTCCATGTCGCGCGGGCCTGTGCTTCGGGTCTCTCTGCGAAACCCCTCCTCCATTTTATCGCGCAGTCTACGACTTCTTGCCAGAAGAACTCTTCGCAAACGTCGCAAACGTCTCTGATTTGCCTGGAATTCTGGTGTTCGATAAATGGACAAGCAACATGGACAATCGACAATTGGTGTTTGTCCCCACGGACGATCAAGCTGGGCCCTATCGCCAATACCGAGCCGTTATGGTCGACAACGGTCATTGCTTCAACGGAACCAAGTGGAATTTCCCGGACGCGATGAGATGGGGAATATATTTTCAGCGTTCTGCATATAAGACGGTGAATGGTCTCGAATCAATGGAACCATGGCTAGAGCGCTTAGCTGCCGCTCGACTTGAAGATGTCCTTAACCGTGCCCTCGAAGAAATCCCCTCAGAGTGGTATCGGTGCAACCGTAAGGCTCTCTGCCGTCTTTTTGCCAAGCTCGACACTCGCCGCAAGTGCGTAGGTGACCTTCTGATTCAAACACGGCGGGCCTATCCCGAGCTTTTCCCGGCGTGGCCCCTTCGAAGCTACTCACATGTGGGTGCGCGTCATGGAGTTGAGCCAAGAAGAATCCGGTCACGCGCGCTGGCGAGCCGGTCAGTCCCACCTGATCCTAAACGACAAGCGAGTGGGGGCGGTGCGGTTATCGGTGCGGACCAATTGGATGCGCTGAGCTACGCTCACGTTGTGGGCCGTATCCTACACCCCCTCCGTGACGAGCAGACCGGCCATGATCAAGTAAGTGTGCCTCGAGAACGGGTAGTCTCGCAGGCCGCGCCGACAGGTGGCCCAAATCAAGTCACTACGCTAGACGCTGCGCTCAAACTCGCCAGCAATTAGCCAGCCCTAAAGCTATTCCGAAAGCAGTCGATTAGGAAATCAGAGTGTGCCCCCAAGGTGCGCTCGGAGGTTTCAATTTGAAACCGTACGCGAGGGTCATGTTGGTATGGGTTGCTCTGCTGACCTCCTGTCGCACCGCACAGTCCCAGGAGGCTCGGAGAGACCCACGAGTGCGGCTCTCACACGTAGCGCGCTACATCCGAACCCATAAGGTTCCGCTTGTGGCCGACGTCGCCGTGGTGCTCGCGAACAGTGCGGATGCAGTCTCCACTCTTCGCGCAGAGCGGTACTGCCCAACATGCATTGACTATTCACTTGGCCGACATCCATCTCCTGCGAAGGTGTGGTTCAATACGCAACTTTCTTCGGTGGTAGTCGTGCCTTTTAATCACCTCGCGTACCATCATTACGGGGAGAGTGGGCCGGAGCCGGATAAGTTCGGGCAGAAGTTTTTTGTCGCGTTGTTTTCGATTCCCACCGTAATCCACGGCGCTGCCGACACGGACGATAACGCTCAATTCGGTCCACATAGCACCGGCCCGGTCCAGAACAACTTGAGCGGCTACTTTCCGGGGACGGGGCGGTAACCCCACGTCAATGTGATCTCCGATGGTGTGGCCGGTAGCCGAACCGTTAGTGGAGGGGGCGTTCCACGCTCGAAGGCTGCACTCATGCGTTTCACATTGGAGCCTGGTGATTTCGGCATCGACACCGCAATTTGGCCCAAACAAGCAGGCGGCTAATGGGAGGTCCTTGTTTTGCAAACGATGGTCTCTACTCTCGAGTTTCAAGCTGATCGAGTTGTTGTTTCAGGACCATAATCATTTGACGCCACTCCTGCATCCTGCCGGAACGAATCAAGGCTGCTCTGACGGCCTCGTCCGAGTCGGCAGCACGTTCGGACTCCTCAATCAAGTTCCTCAGCCGACGCACCGCCGCGGGATGATCTGAATCAACTTCCTTTTCGACCGAAAACCCTTCTATCGAGGTGGCTAGGATCATGACCGGTAATCCCTCGATGGGGACAGTCCCGGACAAAGCAAGAGTACGAAAGCAGAAGCTATCGGCGGCGGCTTCTCTGGCCCGACTTTCTTCATCGTTAGCTGGCGGAGACCAGGTGTCTCTATGAATATGATGACCAAGTTCGTGGGCGATGATTAGCTTGATGCTTCCAGCAAAGTATAAGTCACGTATGCTTAGAGCTCGTGCTCGACTGCGGAATGTCAGTTCACTCATCGCCGGACAAAGGTCAGTGTGGGACTGAGCGAAAATGAAAGGCGATCCGACCTTCTTTGGGGCTTGGTTCTGAAGGGCTGCTGCGCCATTACCGTTCATATCGGCAGCCAACTGCGTTATGTAGGCAGTCGCGCAGGAGTGTTCGCCAAATTCAGAATCAATCGCTAATGCTGTCGATACCCAATCCATAACGCTAAGAAGGCCGAGACCGATAAAGGTGAAGTTGACGCCGTCTACGCGTTGTGCGGAAGCGTTAGCGGTAGTCTCATCCTCGACGATTTCGTAACGAACGGCCTTCTCTATTGCCTGATCTTCAGGAGACAGACCGGTCCGAAGTTGCAGGTGGGACTCATCGATCAACGACTCTGCTTTGTCTTTGAATGAACGGTTTTGCCCGATTTCTCGTATCGGAATAGACGTGTCGGAACCCCATGTATAAGCAGGCGCTGCGAAAAGCACGCAGCAGGTCAAAAGAGAAAAACGTTTGCGGAATTCCAGCCCGGGCGCACTCACTTGCACGTACAGAAAAAATCGGGAAAGTCGCAGGATCATCGCTTTTGGTAAAACGCGAGGCTCATGTTCAAGTATTCGATCTCGCTAAACCGTCTGCCTTATGAAGCTCTTATAACATCTCGATTGCACTCAACCTTCTCTTGCTGAGGCTCAAATAAGAATAGCAGGGGCCTGAGAAAATGAATAATAGTTAATGCTTCCGCGCGCGGCAAGGCGTTCACGTCCCAAGTAGTGCGTTTCCCGTTTCATATTGGGGCATGGTGTTTTCGACACCCCCGCTTCTGTTTCTCCTCGTTTGCTCCAAGGCAGAGACCGCTTCCTGCATAAAATTTCGGCAAGCACAGGCGCCCGTTCTTTCAGAATAAAAAGCCCATGCAGCCAGCTAGAGTAGAACGGGCGTCCGTGTTTCCTGCGCTGTCTACTTCAGCAGAAGCGTGAACCGGCCGAGACGGATTCAAGTACCGTAATCTTGATGGGAGCAAGTTTGAGCTCGTCGACGGTGCGGCAATATAGTAAGTCTTTTATGTTCTATGAGATAGAGGCAATCCACTGAAAAGGACTCGCAGTGGCTGGATCGAGTTACGACGCCTGCCGAACAGCACTGTGTGAACATAGTGAACGTTGTGAATGTTGATCGTGAGCATTCCGAGGGCGGAAAAGCCCATCGCTCGATACCCGCAAGCTTAGTGGGGCTCATACGTCACGCGCCAAATCTGCTTGCCAGCGTCGTCTGAGATCAGCAGCGCGCCGTCGGCTGCCACGGCGACGCCTACCATTCGACCATAAACCTCCTTCGA
>Ga0187769_10000723_pt1 | contig 18268 bp, 17 predicted proteins | sample 0116_SJ02_MP02_1_FD_133140 | JGI IMG/M metagenome (GOLD analysis project Ga0187769, IMG submission 133140) | Tropical peat soil microbial communities from peatlands in Department of Meta, Colombia - 0116_SJ02_MP02_10_MG | ecosystem: Environmental > Terrestrial > Soil > Wetlands > Peat | place... | reverse complement strand
CGATTATGACGACCGCCATGATGGCAGCGATTGCAACATAGGCGAAAATGAAGCGGGGTCCTGAGGGTGTTCCCGGCGCGCTTGGCGCAAGTTGCACGGAGGTTTGCGGGAAGACCGTTGTCGTAATGACTTGTACCGTTCCGGTGTTGACCGGGAATGCTTCTCCCGTTGTAGTCAGCGGACCGCCGGCTTGGCTGCTGAAGACGCTCACGGAGACCTGCAGCCAGTGGCCTTGAGTTGATGCTGGCAAGTTGAAACCAAATTGTCCCGCGAAAGTATAGCCTCCGTTGACGGAGGTAAGTATCGTATTCACGGAATCGGCCACAGTATCAGTATTCAAGTCGTAGGCGTTAGCGGTGGCATACAACTGGTTGCCGTAAGAAGTCGAGCAAGTTGCCGAGATCGGCACGACAACCGTGACGATTGTGTTCGCGTAGACAACGGGTATTATTGGAAACCCTAACTGAGCAGCACACGGATCCGCAGACACACCCCTGGGCGAGGCAATGGCCAATGCTAACGAGAACGCCACAACCGCCAGCAAGCAGGTACGCCTACAGATGATCCCCACCCACCCCCAGCCGAAATATGCGACGAGTACGTCGATATTAAACGATTGAACGATTCGTCTATTTAAGACCCTAGACCACGCGACTCAAAGCCAAGAGGTCTTAGCTTTGGATCAGATTTGTGAGGGCTGTCGTACCTATTTGAGGTCAGGGATCTGGAGGTTGAATCTACCAGGACACAACCTCGATCGGAGGAAATAATGACTAACCTAAGTGCCTCCCACAGTGGCAACTACTTTTTGGTCTGGGGTTCTACCAGGTGGAAATAGATTTAACAAATGTTTCAGGTATCGGACAGGTTGTGTGACTAGACATTGAGTGAATCAGGTAAAGGCAACGAATCAAATCACAATCAACAGAACCAACCACATCAACCGGGGCAGACCAACAAAGGCGGTAATACCCTTCGCACTGCAGGCATCATAGGACTCGTACTCGTCGCGATTCTAAGCTTAGGATTTGCGGGATACACGGCCATGAACCCGCACGTAAACACCGTCACACAGCAACAGTTCCTTACGAACACTCAGAGCGTTTACAGTACACAAATCCAGACCGTCACTAGTGTAAGTCAAGTGACCATTGCAACCACGACCACAAATGTTGCTGCCACCGGGAATGGTGCGGGCGTGGAGTCGGGATACTACCAATACTGCTCGCCGTACGGATGCATGTACTCTCCAGGACCAAGCTACAACCCCTATAACCGATATAGCCCGCCTAACCCTTGGTACCCAGGCTACTACAACGGCGCATACTACGGTTACTATAATGGTAACTTCTTTCCGCCATGCCAGACCAGCGCTTCCAGCAACGCGGTCACATGCTCTGGATACATATTCCAAGCACAAAACGGATGCACCGTACTAGTTATTCCAGTAGCCAACCCGTACTACGCCGAGAGCTTAGCTTACCAATACTATACCTTGCACAACGTGCCATCAAACGCTCCAAATAGCGGGTCATGGGTCAGCGTGAGCGGGCAGCTATATCAGGGCTCGAACACAAGTTCCAACGGCGCATCCTGCCCAGGCAACTACATCAACGTAACCTCGATATCCTAGATACGTACGAAAGTCTCTACCTGTCTCAGGGGTTGTAAAGCCCCTGAACAGTTCTTTTCCGTCTTCATCAGCACGCGATTCGGCTAAAGTAGCCGGAGGATGAACCATGCTGTGATGACTACGCCGACCGTGATTATGAACGCTTGGAGGTAACTCTGCTTGATGTGTTTCGCCGAACGGGCACCAACATAGCCGCCTATGATTGCGCCGACAGCCATGAGAAGTGCGAGCGGCCACACTACCAACCCCTTCAACGCAAAGAAAACGAAAGCTGTTACGTTGATGATGGCCGCGAGGGTTGTCTTCATCGCGTTCATCACGTGGACATCGCGCAGCCCCATCACACTAAGTGAACCCAACATCAGTATTCCGATTCCCGCCCCGAAATACCCACCGTAAGCTGCTACGAAAAGTTGGAAGAAGAAACCCCAGATTCTGCCGGACCTGGTAACAGTTTCTTCAGTAGTCTTCATGGCTAATTTTCGTGATATGAAGTTTCTAGCAGCGAAGAGAATTGTGGCGAACAGAATGAGGAAAGGAACGACAAGCTGGAACAAACTTTCAGGTGTCACGACTAAGATCACGGCACCTAGCAGGCCACCGATGAAGCTGGGGATGATTAGAAGTGTGAGCAGAGTTCGGTTAACGTGAGTGAATTTTCTGTAGCCCACTGCGCTACTCAGCGAGCCCGGCCAGAGGGCTGCTGTGTTGGTGGCATTGGAGATAATATCGGGTTCCCCGAACGCGACGAGAGAGGGAAATGAAATTAAAGTCCCACCGCCTGCCACAGAGTTGATGGCTCCAGCCACCGCAGCGGCAAGAAATAGGCCGGCTAAGCCAAAGATCTCGATCATACGGTAAGGCACTCAAGACCCCAGATAAGTTTGGCAGGTGGATTTCCATTCGAGAACTTACCCTTCCAATCATGACTAGAGTGTGCCGAGAAACTGATTTAGACCAGTACTACTAAAGCGCTCGTGTGCGAGCGAACAATAGGACCGCATTTGTTACCTTCGACCTCTGGGAGACGCTGATTTTCGACGAGCCGGAGAAAGATGACGCTCGTGGGCGAATGAGGTACGAGAATCTTCAGGTTGCGCTCAGAGATTGCGGAGTCAACTTACTGAAGGAGGATTTGAAACGCGGCTACGAACTGAGCGCCTCGATGCTCCAGGATGTCTGGGACCGTAACGAAGAGGTGCCGATCATAGATCAGATCGATCGGATAGTTGAGTTAGCCGCTCGCCGACCAATCAGCATACAGCCTGCTTGGAAAGAACCTCTTGAGAGGGCCTACGTTGATCCGATCTTCGAGATACCACCCGAACTGAACCCGGATGCGCCACAGGTTCTGGAAGAACTACGAAGCCGGAGTTACAGGATAGGGCTTATCAGCAATACCGGTCGGAGTCCGGGTGAGGCGCTCCGCAGACTACTGCAAACCTACGGCATAATGAAATTCTTCGACGCAACCTTATTCTCGAATGAGTTGAGGCGGCGCAAACCGGATCGAAGGGTATTCGATCGCGCTGCCCAAATGCTTGGCACGGACACGGTGTCAGTTGTTCATGTTGGGGATGACCCTGAAGCCGACTATTGGGGAGCTAAAAACGCGGGAATGCGTGCTATCCTGTTCGAGCCAGACAGGCTCGACGTTTCGAGATGGAGCCCAGACTCATTGTTTGTTCTGTCGAGGAGGAAGCGGAAGAATGATTCAGAGATCCTCCCAGAGTGGCGAATAAAATCTCTGTCGGAGTCGGTGGATTTGCTTGACTCGTTATTTGCAGCAGGCCATTAGCTTATGGTTGTTAGTTTTCTGAGAGGGTCTCGGGCGGTGTGGGGACGGTTGGGTATGCTGGCGGCCAGGTGTGCGCGTTTGTCGCGTCAAGTTCCTTGAGTGCTCCCTCAATTTCCTCTCTCTTCGGCTCCAACCAGGGTGCGAGTACCAGTCGTGAGCCAAGCTTCTCGGGAGGTTCGTCAGCGCTGTACCCGGGGCCTTTGGTTGCGATTTCAAGTAGATTCCCATCGGGGTCGCGGAAGTATAGGGACTTGAACCAGAAGCGGTCAATTACGCCGGAGTTATGTACGTTTAATGAATTCAATTGGCGAAGTATCCTCTGCTGAGCGGCGTCGTCCTCCACGCACATTGCTATGTGATGTACGCTCCCAGTCCCAACTTCGCCGAGTGGAGCCTTTGGAGACGCGAGGTAGCGGAGAAACTCGGGCCGATCCTCGTTACCGATGCCAACTACGGCAGTATCCTTCTGATCTGGGTTCGTTCGTTTGAATGAGTTCTTCAGGCCTAGCAGCCTGTCTAGGAATCGTACCGTGACATCCGGGTTTATCGTTACAGGACTGGCATGATCGAATGATGTCAGCCTCATGTCGGACCCGATCTCTCCAACGACAGGAACTTCTCGATCCAATTCATTCACGTAGTCTTGGGAGACGTTTTGATCGTTTGGTTTTGTGATCTCAACTATGACCCCGTCAGGATCTTTCAGGTACAGGGAGATGCGACCATCTCGGACGAACGGGCCCACCACAGAAACTCCGTGCGAAACCAGCCAAGCCTGCCATTTCGGCAGCACTTCCAACGCCGCCACGGCGTAGGAGAGGTGATGGGGAGAAGTGAGCCCGGCAGCGCCTTTCGGTAAGCCAGGCCATTCGAAGAATGTTATGGCACTGCCTGTCTCAGCCATGTCGTTGGCGTAAAACAAATGCCGATGAAAAATGTCGTCTTGGTTTACGGTAAGCTTTACTCGTCTAAGGCCGAGAATTTCGGTGTAGAACCTCCGGTTCAGCTCTTCGTTTGAGGTTACGAGAGTAATGTGGTGAAGACCTTGAACGAGACCTTCGACGTCAGAATGCATCGCAGTCATTTTAGTTCCGCCCACGTACCATCCACGCCTAGTTACACATAGCCTTGAAGACTTCAGGATGAACGGACTTGCTACGCTCCTAGTGATTAACCCCCCCTTGACGCATTCGAGTGGCAGCCGCTTTTACGGCTTTCACGATGCCAAGGTAGCCCGTACACCGGCAAAGATTTCCGTCGATTGCTTTCTTAATTTCGTCCTCACTTGGGGCTGGGTTTCTCTTTAGTAGAAATAGGCTTGAGAGTATCATGCCTGGGGTACAGTATCCGCACTGCAGCCCTTGATGTTCTAGAAAAGCCTCTTGGAGGGAGTGCAGTTTGCCGTCGGCTGATACGCCTTCTATCGTCAGTATTTTCGAGTTGTTCGTTTGTGCTGCGAGAAGTAGACATGACTTTACCGTAACGTCATTCAGCATGATCGTGCAGGCGCCGCAGTGGCCTGTGTCGCATCCGATATGAGTTCCAGTCAATTCTAACTTATCCCGAAGAAAGTCGACAAGTAGCATGCGAGAAGGAACCCTTTGCCGGTATTGCTTGCCGTTAACGTTGACGTTGATTTCGGTTTCCTTTGGCGTTTCAGCTTCCTCCGTGGGCGCGACTGACTGCTGTTTTGACTGTTCTCTCAGTCAAGGTCCTAGCAATTTTCAGCTTGAGCTCGGATGTCGCACGAAAGTCGGGGTTTGGAGTGATGCCTTCTGCAGCCTTCAGTGATGCTTCTCGGATTAGTCGGTCGTCGATTACTTGCCCCAAGAGAAGTTTTTCTGTTTCAGTCGCGTGTGTGGGGGTTGAGCCGATGCCCCCCAGGACTACGCTGATGGCATTACAAACGTCACTTGACCGTAAGGAGGCCTGGGCTGCTACTGCAACTAGTGCGAGGTCATTATGGCCCTTGGCTAGTTTCGTATAGGCTCCGCCCGATCTTGGAGGAGGAATCGGAATCCGCACCTCTTGAATAATCTCATCTCGTTCAAGTGCGGTGGTGAAGAAATCGCGAAAGAAATCACGGGATGCGACGGAACGTGACCCACTCTCGCTACGAGTTATGATGCTCGCATTCACGGCCATGCATGCCGTGGGTAGGTCGGCGGTCGGGTCGGCGTGTGCAAGCGAACCGCCGATCGTTCCGCGGTTTCTCACTTGCTGGTCCGCGATTACGTTAGCAGCCTCAGCGAGAAGAACACATTTTTCCTGAATGATTTTATTTCGTGAAAGCTCGTCGTGACGGGTTAAAGCTCCAATCGCGATCGTGCCATTCTCCTCACGTATGTAGCTTAACTCGGTAATGCCATTGATGTCGATCAGCGCGTTTGGAGCTGCTAAGCGGAGCTTCATGATGGTGATTAGGCTTTGGCCTCCCGCGAGTACCTTTGCATCTTCGGTTCTTGAGAGTAAGGTTAGGGCCTCGTGTAGGGATGAAGGCGCATAGTATTCGAACGATCGAGGTCGCAAGTTCGTATCACACGAGGATTAGGAAACGGTCTTTAAGGATTATTCGTAAATGGACGGTGAATTTCCTCTTGGCTATGGCTTGGTTGTGATAAGGATGACCTCGGACATGACAAGGAAACTGGTTGAAGGCCGTGGACAATTCGTGAACGACCTGCATTTTCCTCGTATGTTGCATTTGGCTGTGGTTCGGAGCCTGCATGGCAGAGCTAAGTTGCTCAAGGTGAGTGGCGGGATCAATTCTTCTGAACTTAAGGCAAGGTTATCTTCAGTCGGGGAAGGAGCAAGCGAAGGTTCCGGCGTAGCCCAACCAGTACTCGCTTCGGGGTATGTGAACTATGTAGGCGAGCCTATTGCTGCAGTTCTTGGAGATGACCCATACCTGGCCGAGGACGCTATGGATGAGGTGGAAGTCGAATATGAACCTCTCAAAGCCGTTGTCGACCCTGAGGATGCTCTGGTTTCGCCTCCGATTCACGCGAGCACGAGTTCGAATGTTTTTTCCAGCTTCCGGATGGGTAAGGAGTTCGATCTGGACTCTGTTCCTGTGGTAGTGGAAGATACTCTTCTGAATCGGCGTATCTCGCCTAACCCCTTAGAGCCCCGCGGCTTAGTTGCTGATTACGATGGTTCGCTGCTCACGGTGTGGGCTTCGACTCAATCCGTGTTCGCATGGAAGGAAGGTTTGTGTGAATCTTTGGACCTCGACCCCAAGTCGGTGAGAATCATTCAGATGGATACCGGCGGGGCATTCGGAAGTAAAGGCGGCATCTACCCCGAATACGTAGTCGCGTGCTATGCGGCTATGAAAATGAAACGACCAGTGAAGTGGATTGAGACCCGCATGGAGCACGAGATGACGACGAATCAAGGAAGAGGGGCTAGGGCCAAGATGAAATTATGTGCCGATCGGACGGGGAGAGTGCAGGGTTTGGTGGCGGACCTGCTGATAGACGCAGGCGCATACGCGCTCGGCATGGGCACAATGTCTCCGATGTGGATAGGATACCAGATGACCGGTCCATACGTGATTTCACATGTATCTGTCGATGCGAAGGCGGTGTACACGAACAAGGTACCTCTGGGACCTTATCGGGGCGCTGGTAGGCCTGAGGCGGCCATGTTCATAGAACGGATGATGGATCTGCTTGCGGATGAATTGAAGATGGATTCTGTTGAGGTTAGGCTGAAAAACGCCAGCCCAGAATCGTTCCTCTCGCCGCTTGGTGTGAAACTCGAACCATTCAAGCCGTTTCTCGAATCCGCGATAGCGGAGTTAGGATACTATGAGAAGAGAGAGGGTGAGAGCGTTGGCTTCTCATGTTTCGTACTGATCCCCGCTGCGCAACCGGGCGAATCGGCCCGAATAGCCGTCAAAGGAGGACGGGTGAAGGTATGGTTGGGGGGGAGTACACATGGCCAGGGACACGACGTATGGGCACGCATGCTCGTCAGTGAAGAACTCAGCATTCCTCAATCAGTGATAGATTTCGAGAAATCGGATACGAACGAACTTGATGAGGGTGTAGGGACGTGGGGTAGCAGGACCACAGTCGTCGGAGGCGCCGCATTGATCCAGGCTGCCAGAAAAATCAAGGCTGACGCCACTGCGAAGCTTGGAACATACTCCTCGACCGAACTACTGAATCATGACTTCGACGCAACAGTATTTCACTCACAAAAGGAACAATTGAACTCATTTGGAGCCAACCTCGTCACAGCCGAACTGGACGAGTTTGGGAACGTCAGATTGAAGAAATGCGAGGCCTACTACGATGTTGGACGGGAACTTAACCCTGGCATGATTGAAAGCCAAATTATCGGGGGAACTGCACAAGGCATCGGCCAAGCACTCACTGAAGAAGCCAAGTACAATGATGAGGGACAGTTGCTCACCGCCACCATCGCAGACGCGGGGATACTAAGTGCATCGATAATGCCCCCTGTCGAAGTCAAACTCGCAAACACTCCGTCACCCCTACCCCACAGGGCGAGAGGCGTTGGAGAGAGTCCAACGATGGGCATCCCTCCCGCCGCCATGAGAGCCATAGAGAAACTCGTCGGAATACGTCTACGCGAAACACCTGTCCCGATCGAGATAACAATGTTACATGCAACTGCTCAGAAGCCTTGATGGATTCCACCCGAATAGCACTGCAAGGAAGTCCTGCCCCTTTAAGGTCAGGTTCTGATTACCGGAGTTTTCTTGCTCTGCCCCGGTGGTCCGTTACGCCTTTGCACCGCAACCGGTTTTCTCGGAGAGTTGGTCACTTTTTCAGGCTTAGCGTTAGATTCACAACCTTCACTGCTTTTCCATCAACCTCCTGATCTTCCATACTGACCTCTGTGAAGCCGTTTTCCCTGTAGAATGAGATCGCATTTTCATTGTTCGTTTCCGTCTTCACACGCATCGAGAGGAAGCCCAGTTCTTTGGCTGAAATTATTGCGCTCTTCAACAATGCTGTTCCGATACCTTTGCCTATAGCGTCTTGTTGCACTATGATTCCCGCCAACTCCACCGTACTCTCATCCATCTTCCTATTCACGGCGATTCCGAGTGTACGTCCGTCCTGAGAGAATGCGAACACTTTAGTCTCCGGGTTCGATAGTAGCGAGGAAATGAACCCTTCCGACGATATCTCCTGAATGTTGCTCTCGGTAGCACCAGCCCACCCAAGCGCCTCTGGGCCTGCCTGTCTCCACGCTGCGAGAAAGAACTCGCGAATTGCTTTCACATCACGAACTGTAGGAAAGACCACAGAACCCAAATCAGATTTACACAACTGGGACCGATCATTGGAGGTCAAGCGATAAGAACCTACACCCCGGTCTCATTTATGAGAGGGATTTCAATCCCGCAGAATACTCCCTGACCATACGGATGAATCAGTGACAATCAAGTCTGCGTTTCCTTGGACAAGATTGTGGTCTGTTGACTTTCCATGTTGGCGGATTTGGATGGGGACAAATGGTTCAACATTCTCACCGGCAAAGATAATTTCCTTCCTTCTCCTGGAGTCTTTGGCCTCGTCCTAGACAGCAGGGGCGCGATACAAATAGCGCAGGGGATTGTAACCTGAATCATCATTCCTCGTGCATGTCTGATGTGTTCTCGGGAATCCAGATCCCGATCCCTCGCCGGCGGATAGCTCAGCTAGGTGTGAGGGTCTTCTCTCCAGAGCCAACCGTTCGTACCCTTATCGTCTACAACATGCTCCAAGGCCTGTATCTTGGATACATCAGAGTCTTTTGGCAGCCGTGGATGGTTTCTCTCGGAATTTCTGTCGTGATAATCGGCGTCTTGGAGAGTGGAGCAGGGAGATACGGAGCGATTTCCGGTTTAATGCAAGTGGTGGGAGGGAGGTTCTCGGACCGCCGGGGACGCAGGAGACTGATTCTTGCAGGAAGTGGTTTCCTCATCGCGTGCTGGCTGACTTCCGCGGGTGCGTTCTTCTTCGGTTCTTCAGCGCTCGTATACCTCGCCTACCTCCTCTGGGGCCTCAGCCTCCTCTCGCTCCCGGTAATCGACGCGATGATGGCCGACTACATCGAGACGCCTGATCGTTCGAGGGTATACAGTACTATGCTAGTTGCGAATTTCATACCCGGTTCAGTAACCGGGTTCCTTGCGGGAGAGTACGGGGCTTCCCTAAGTCCCCCGATTCTTCTTGTACTCGCGGCTGGCCTCGAGACCGTAGGCTTCGTTTTGCTCTTCGCCAAGGTTCGAGATAAGGGCGTAGCGAATGCGATTCACAGCGCTCCGCTCAGTCTAAGGGCTTCGTGGAAAGGTATCAGCCACTTCCGTGGATTCTTCAGCATCTTCATGATGGACGCAATAGCTTGGTCTCTCGGAACTGGAATCTTGTACGCGCTTCTCTCAACTCGGGGCTTCAGCCAGTTAGAGTTCGGTGTTGTCGCCCTCACTCAGCCCATCGGAGTTGTGTTCGGCACCGTTCCGGGAGGGTGGTTGACGCATCGCATCGGTGCGAGAAGGTTGCTTATGATATCGGAAATCCTAGGAGCGTTCATGGTATTGGGATGGGCCTTCTACCCGGTCGAGCCTCTGGTTCCTCTATACGGGATCGTGTGGGGTTTCGCGATCTCAACTTGGGTGCCGGCACAGTTTCACCTGTCGGCCGCCATGTTCCCCGAAGAGAGGAGGGGGGAAATGCTCGGCGCCTTAGCAACATCCATCTACCTCGTCCGTATCGCTGGCCCCATTGTGGCAGCCGGCCTGTATCTTACGTTCGGCTACGCAGCCCCGATGGTAGTGGGCGGCATTGCGATATTCGCAAACATCGTTTTGATCAGGCGATTCCTGCCACAAGGGTGAGGGAACGAGGTAGGGTCCGTTAGTCACTATTCTGCAGTAGCTAACGATCGACCGTAGTCTAGAAGCAGTAAGCCTTGGTTCGGTCGAAAATGGCTATAGGTCAGATGAACTGTGCGTCTCAAACCAACAGGAAAACCTTGGGCGCATCGTGAGTGTGATGAAAACGGCGCAGTCTCAGATTCCGCGTCTGGTCGATGTGTTTGCCGCGCGAACCATCGTTAATCGCTACTTGAAGCCCACCCCTCTAATTCACTCGAGAGGGCTTTCGAAGCTTCTTGGATGCGAAGTATTCCTCAAACTGGAGAACCTCCAACCCACGCGCGCGTTCAAAGTGCGCGGGGGCGTGCGCTTTATGGAGAAAATGGTGAAGCAAGGCCAATCTCGCATCGTCATTACAGCGTCCACAGGCAATCATGCGCAGTCAGTGGCATACGCAGGCAAGCTATTCGGAGTACAGGTCAAGATCGTCATGCCACATGGCGTCCCCCAGCTAAAATCTGAAGCTGTCAAAGATTTGGGCGCAGAACTTCTTTTCCACGGTAGCTACTATGATGAGGCGCGGGAGTACGCGGAGCGACTGGCCACCCAGAATGGGTACCTGTACATTCATCCAAGCAATGAGCCGCTGCTCTTCGAAGGCGTCGCCACCATGCATCTGGAGGCCATCGAAGAACAACCCGATTTGGATATAGTCATTAACCCGATCGGCGGCGGGTCAGGAGCGTCAGCGGCATGCATCGTCTACAAGTCCATCGACCCGAAGATCAAGGTGATTGGCGTGCAAGCCGAAGGTGCACCCGCCTTTTACAATTCTTGGAAAAGCGGTTCGATTATGCCCACTGATGGCGTGAAGACTCAGGCCGAGGGATTGGCGACATCGCAGGCCTATGAGTTGCCATTCAGGTTTCTAAGGGAGAAGCTGGACGATGTCATCCTCGTCAGCGACGCGGAAATGATGCAGGCTGTGAGAACGATCTTCTCAACTACTGGTCAAATAGCTGAGTTGGCAGGAGCAGCCTCAACAGCCGCCGCCACGAAAATCAAGAACCAACTGCAGGGCAAGAACGTGGCGCTTCTCATAACCGGTGGCAACATCGAGCCATACCAACTTGCTCAGATACTTCGCGGTTAACTCCGACACTTCGATTAGTTTTTCAGATTCAGGACAACGCAGAGTCACAGGAACGAGCCTAGATGAGTTTGTTTAGCTCCAGAAGAGCAAGCAGTCTTATACTCGTCCGGAGGCGACTACGAACTTAGACTGAGGTTTCGGTCAGAATCTTGGGTGTTCAGAATAAACGGTTCAACTTCGGCGTGTCCTCAACTGCGTTCTTACTTCTCATGACTCTGGGCTACGCTGTATACGCGGCTGATCGAACCGTACTGGCGTCTGTGCTGGCGCTGATGGTCCCGGCCCTCAACTTGACAAATTACGAAATCGGCTTCCTTGGCTCGGCTCAGTACATTGGCGTTCTATGTTTTGTCTTCCTTGCAGGGCATCTGTCGGACAGGTATGGAAGAAAATCCGTGCTAATCATCGGTCTGGTTGTGTTCACCATGTTCACCTGGTTGATAGGGTTCGCGTCGAGTTTCTTGGAGGCTTTTGTCTTTCGGCTGATCAGCGGTTTCGGTGAAGGCATCTTCTGGCCCGTCGCAATGGCAGCTGTGGCATCATATTTCAAAGAACGTAAGGGACTAGCATTGGGCATATTCTATGTTGGTTTCGATGCCGGAAGCGTTGCAGGTCTCTCGTTAGGAGGCCTCGCCTATTCCCTCTCAGGGGACTGGCGAACCGCTTTCTTCGTCGCACCTTCGCTGGGGCTAATCGTCATCGGCGGCGCCGCAGGGCTGAAGAGAAAATTCACGTCGTCGGGCGAGTCTGCAGTACGGATAAGATTGGGGAGAGACGCGTTGGAGCTCCTCAAACAGAGGGGCGTGCTTCTTTTGATGGTTTTTGCGCTCTTAGCAACTTGGGCTTCCGTGTGGCAAGTTGTGTTCTTACCATACTATTTCTTCAAGGTCATGCACTTCGGAATACTTTCCTCCGCTCTATTTTCTGCTGTGGTGTCGATTTCAGGTGGAGTGGGTAAGCTCGTGTTGGGTGGAACGTCTGACGTTTGGAAACGGAACAGATTATTGGCGTCAATTTCGCTTGCGGTACTCTTGGCATATGCTGTCTTCTTCGCATCTTCAAACTTGGCCCTGGATCTTCTATTCGCCTTAATCATGGGCTTCTTCAGTAGCTCAATCTTTCCAATCATGCAGGCGCTGATGGTGGATAGTTGTAATGGTAGAGTTGGGACCGCGCTCGGCCTCACCACGACATCTCAGTCAGTCGCCACCGTCATTTCACCCATAATCACCGCATCGCTCTTCGTTATAGGAGTCGGAAGGGCTGTGGCTTTGGGGGCTATGATACCTGCAGGGCTGACGTTGCTGGTGGCTCTGATGCTTAAGGACCCTCGACCATCACGAGCTCTTTAGAGAACTTGGATAGAACTACGCAAGCAATCTGGCGGGTGAATATGTTCCCAAATCAGAATTTGTTTGTCCGGACATAATCTGTTCAGCCATCAAGTCGCCCATCACGGGTGCGAACATTACACCCTTACCTGAATCTGCAAAAGCCACCCAGAGATTGTCGTACGCATATCTTCCAACGACAGGTTCGGAGTCGCGAGTCGTCTCGACTAGTCCTGCCCAAGGTCTAAGGATCTTGACGTTCCACAATGCAGGCATAAAGCGAATGAGTTCCGTTGCAACCTTTTCCAGGAATTCTAATGTAGTCGAGTTATCTTTGTGAATTTCTTCCCCTGTCGTAGGAAGTTGGCAGACTATTTCCCCTCGAAGGCTTTGTGTGAAAGAGATGCCTTCAGGGTACACTTGGATCATAGGCTTTAGGAAGAATCGCAGAGGCTCGGTTGCGAGCATCTCTTGCTTCACAAGCTCAGTAGGTATGTCAAGTCCGACTGATCGAAGTATTTCCCGGGACCCTGTGCCGGCTGCGACGACATAAGTATCTGCCTCGAAGGCGCCGTTGCTAGTTTCAGCCGAACATATTCGGTTCTCTTTGGCATGGAGAGCCGTTACAGTTGTAGACCTAACCACTTGGCCTCCGTGTTCTTCAATGCCCTTCCAAAACCCGTAAACAACGGAGAACGGATGCACAGAGCCGTCTCCTTTCGAGAACGTGCCTCCCACGATCGAGCATGCATCTAGGAACGGGTAGCGGCTTTCAATCTCCTCAGGTGTCAGAACACTTGTGTCAATGCCTAGCGATCGCTGGAGCTTCGCGTTGCCATCGAGGTCGGCAAGATGTTCCTTGCTCGTTGCAACCATAAGATGGCCGTCACGACGAAATGGAATATTGAAGTTGAGCTCGCTCGAAAGGCGATTCATGAGCTCTCGGTTTTTCTTGGCAAGCTTGATGTCGCACTCATTCCCCCATTGCGAATGTACTGCGCCAATCGCTCGCACACTGAGCCCACTTCCCGGGTACTGGCTTTCAAGGACACTCACGCTGGCGCCTCGCTTGGCTAAGTTGTAGGCAATGCTTAGGCCTAGAATTCCTGCGCCAATGACTACGACTTTCACTTTTTCTCAATCCCCGCTAACACACCAAGTCGGACCGGGTCGAGCAGTGGCCTTTGAGTAGTCAGGTGTTGGTCAGACGGTTTCAGCTTCTTCTCGGTGGCAAGCAATCTCAGGACTTGAAGCATGCATGTTTTGCCTTGACACGGTCCTGTGGAGAATCCCGCGTACCTCTTCAGACTTTCAATGTCGTCGTAGCCCAGCCGTATTGCTTCGAGCACGTCCTCCTCGGTCAGGTCTTCACAGTAACAGACGAACTTCTTTGCCATCATTGCTCACCAGGCCTGATCGCTCTAGCCTCAAGGAGCAATTCCTTCGGAACCTCAATCGTGACCAACGCTGTCCCATCGTTGCGTTCGGGTGGAAGTACTCGTGCTACCCTACTCTTCCCGAGAACGGTTCCTGTCCTGTTGAGGGCTATCACTTGATCTCCAGTTTTTGGAACAGGTAGGAATTCATAGGGTAATGTAACGTATCCGCCTCCATCTCCCTCTCTAAGAACAAAGACGGCAAGGCCAGGACAGACCATCGCGCAGGCCATGCAACCGGTGCATTTGTCGTAATCGACTCTTGGGACATCGTTGACTCTGGCCATTTCGATGGCGCCTAGCTTGCATGCCACAACACAGGAATTGCATGGAATCTCTTGAATACATTCAATCATTGCTACCGGCCGCTTTTCCCTTAGCCGTTCGGTAGTAGGGACTGAGTTGAAAGATGCTAGGTCCTCTAGTCCGATGATGCCATCGCTAAGATACTGCTTGTTCTCCAATCTTCATTTCTCCAGGTAACATGATATTCTCCAACCCTCGGCGAATCTTCTCGCCGAATGGTCCCGAACGTTCGTCATCAAGTCGCTTGATCCAAGCCTCCAGTTGTTCTTCGTCTCCTGCAAGCCCAAGGCCGGCTTTGAGTGATGCGTGCACGCCGACGATTTGGCCTTCGAGCATGGCCGTAGTGGCTTCCTCGATCCCGGAAACATCACCTGCCACGTAGACTCCATCGGATACTTCCATGTACCTCGTCCTTCGGGCCACGAATCCTCCAAGTTCCGGAACAAGCTGTAATTGTGCACCTGCGTGGGAGGCAAGCTCGTATGTAGGAGTGAGGCCGACTGCAATGCAGATTAGGTCGCATTCGATCTTTCTGTTGGTTCCAGGAATTGGTTTGAATGAGTTGTCAATCTTAGCTATGATGGCGCCTTGAACTCTCTTCCTCCCAATCGCTTTCACGACTGTGTGCGAGGTGAGGATTTCAACTCCTTGACGTCGGACTTTGGCTGCGTGAACTAAGTATCCGCCGATTCGAGGCAGAGCCTCTACGATGCCAACAACGTTTACTCCCGCTTGGAGCAACTGGTACGAGAGAATCAGGCCAACGTTTCCCGAACCGACAACAAGCGCTCTTTCCCCTGGCTTTACGGAATACGTATTCATCAGAGTTTGAACCCCGCCGGCTCCGTAAACTCCCGGCAAATCGTTGTTCTCGAATACCAATGTCCTCTCATATGCACCGGTAGCTATGATGATCTTCTTGGCGTGAATCTTCAGTAGTCGATTTTCCTGCGCAGCAGCGACTATATGACCGTTATAGATGCCGAATACGTCACAACCGAGAACGGTTGTAATGTTCTGAAGTCCGTTGATCTGTTCTGTCAACTTCTTAGCTATGCGTATACCCCTGACGCCTGCATAATGTCGGGCATCGCCGAAGAATCGATGGGTCTGTTTGACAAGTTGCCCTCCCAACATTCTCTTATCATCCAGCAAGACGACCTTTGAACACCTCTTAGCCGCCTCAAGAGTAGCGGTTAGACCAGCGGGCCCTCCTCCGATTACGAGAACATCAGCTTCCATCGAGACTTTTGAGCTCTCAGCTTTGCTGATAGAATCCTTGGCTGGCAGATGTCCTAATCCAACGAATCTCGTTAGGATTCTGAGGTAGGTTTGCCTCAAGAATGAGGGATGAATCATCTTTCGATGGTAGAACCCCGACGCCAATGAAAAGTAGAACCCCATCTTATCCATCAATGATAGGAGGTCATGATCAGCGCTGGGAAAACCATTCTGGCGCGAAACGTTGATGCCTTCCTTCACGTTGACCATGCATGTACGAACGTTCGGAACACCGTCGATCGTCATCATACAGGCTGAACAACGTCCGATGGCGCAGAAAAATCCTCTAGGACGATGATACTTCATACTCCGACTGAAAATTCGTAATCCATTTGCGTAGAGTGCAGCCGCCACCGTCTCGTTGGCATACGCTTCTATCGGTTTGCCTTCAAATTGGAAGGTAACTCTGTTTCCGCGGTCGAACTTTAGCACGGGATGCTGTGAAATCCTAGTGTCCGGCAACTTGATCTCTTCTACCGCAGAATCGTTAATCGCCTACTTCCAGAAGGTATTCCCGAACATCGAGGTCGTCGTATTCCACATCGATAGCCTGCTTTGGGCACGCGCCTACGCACTGCCAGCAAAGGAAGCATTCGGGCACGTGGTACCTAATCGCGAAGTTGACTGGCTTGGCGGACCCTATAACGCGCCCATAGAAGCTTTCGAGTGCTGGACTGTTCTTCACAAAACCGTCTAATGGCTTGCACCGTCGCCCGTCCGTTGAGCGTTCAAAGATCGAGCCAGGGCAACCACCTATGCATGCTCCGTCCCCATCGCACTTTCTATAGTTAACCACGAGGTAGGGCAATTCTAAACGCGAAATTGAGATTGAGAGTTCTCTTAAGGATGAGGCATTTACCGTCGGTATTCTATAGAATGCGCTGAGAGTTGAAGCCTCGCAGATAGGGACGGGCAGTCAACGAGAGTGACCATGACGAATTGCGATTAGGTGAATTGGTCCGCAAGCAAGACCCGAATCTCTTCGTCATTCCATTCAAGTCCGCAAACCTGCTAAGGTTTGGTCTTCTGTAGCTGCTGTGGAGAGGTACTCCTGTAAGCCGACTATAAGGTTCACCAGTTCCTCAGCACCCTTTTCGATAGTTGAGGACAGTTGTTCAGTGCCTTATTTGATCCGAATAAATAGTGCATATATTGTTGTAGCGGTAGTACTTATATGACCAACGTAGTCTGAGAGGCAGCGAGGGAGCGATAGTTGGCAATGGACGATACACGGACGCGAGGACAGTGTGAACAGCTTGAGGTCGCTTGGCAGGTATTGAACGAAGCCACGGTCGAATTAGCGAGTCGCATAAGAACCCTTCCCCCGGATATTTACGTCTCCCTCAGAGGAGCGAAAGACTTGATTGACCTGTGCAAGTCGCATCCAAAGCTTGCCGATCTCACGCCTGCAACTATTGATTCACATGAAGGTTACTGCGTTGCTTGTTGCGGCTCAGATATTGTGGGGAGAATCAAGTGCGAATTGCGTAGCGTAGAAGACCTGCTCATTCTCAAAGCCATGAATGAGCTAGGGAGTAAGGATGCGTTGAAGCTTCAGGAAAAAACTATGAAGGCCTGGCAGTGGACTAAACCACTTACGGTTACGACGCGTTAGAAACCCGGATTTCTAAACCTACAAACATCGAGCGCGGTTCACCCCATTACAGCGAATCCGCCGTGCGGAGTCATGTATTGTGGGCAAGAGTTGTTCAAACACGCGACTGCGTGCTTCCTCTTCGAATCTGTATTTCCAATCAACAACATCGCCCTCCAGTACTCTCGTACCAAGACTCAATTCAGAGGAAGTTTGGGGGAGGGCTGATAGATCTAGGAGTTATCCAACATCATTACCATTCCTAGTTGCCCAGTCAAAGAAGTCGGTGCCGCGGCAGTCAACTGGTAGTCTATGCTCTGGCCGCTTTCTTCATACTTTCTCTTTGCTTATGTCCTGCAGCAACTGAGCGTGACGTTTGTCATCGGTCAAGATTTTCCTGAAGCTTTGCCGTATTGATCCCAAGGCCTCTATATGTTTCTTTGAATCTTCAACGATCTCGTATAGAATGGACTTCACTTTCTCGTTTTCGGTTCTGTCAATCATCTTAGTGTAGCTGCCCACTACGTCTTCTTCGACTGCCTCCCAGTACGAGATATTCTCCTCGATGACACTCTGGTAACCAGACATGACATCCTTTTCCACCTTGATTGCCTGGTCTAGGTTTTCAATGCTGGCGATTATTCTCTCGTGCAGTGACTCCCACGCTTTCACTGTCTTCTGTTGCAGTTTCAGGGCATACTCTTGGCCTAGCTCATTCATGGCTTGGATTATCAGGTGATCTTCGACGTTTCGCAGTTCACACTTAATCCGAGAGACAACATTCTGGCCACAGCAGCCGACACAGAATCCTAAGTAGGAGTCAATCTCTCTAGGTGTCAGTTCATCAGGGTTGGCGTGAGTTTGGCATTGCGTAATGAGGATTTTTGTGCTTCTAAGT
>Ga0187769_10000722_pt1 | contig 18273 bp, 14 predicted proteins | sample 0116_SJ02_MP02_1_FD_133140 | JGI IMG/M metagenome (GOLD analysis project Ga0187769, IMG submission 133140) | Tropical peat soil microbial communities from peatlands in Department of Meta, Colombia - 0116_SJ02_MP02_10_MG | ecosystem: Environmental > Terrestrial > Soil > Wetlands > Peat | place... | reverse complement strand
TTAGCTACGAGTTGCAGGGCGCCGCGAGACTCTCGACTGCGCCGGCCCGCTTCCGCGGCTGTCCTCCAGCCGGGCGACGCGCCTCGACTGAGGTGCGGCTACGCGTCGCGCCGCTGGAACAGCAGGAGGGTGCCGATCGCTGTGAGCACGGCGTAGACGGTCAGCGTTACGAGCGCGTGGGCGTAGGAGCTTGAGCTGTTGCCACCGTGCGCGAGGGCGCTGAGCAGCTGTCCCGGCAGCCAGCGATCGCCGTTGGACCAGATCGCTCCGGTGATGATCGCCTCGATCGGGAGCACCCACGCGACGCCGAGCGCGATCGCGACCCCTGGAGAGCGCAGCAGGACGGCGAGTGCGGTGCCGAGGATGCCGTAGCCGACGCATGCCAGGTAAACGTGCAGGATCGAGTGCCACAGGTCGTTCAGTCCGGTGCTGCTCGTCCAGGCCGAGGTGTGAATCCCCTTCCCGGGTGCGAGCGCGAACGCCACGCCCGCGGCGACCGCGATCGCGAGCAGAACCGCGAGCGCGATGAACAGTGCCAGCGCGAGGAACTTGCCCGATAGCAGCTCGGCGCGTCGCGGTTGGCGGATGAGCAGGTTGCGCAATGTGCCCTGGCTGTACTCGCTCGCGGTCGCGCCTGCGAACAGGCACAGCGCGACGATCCCGACTAGGTTGCTGACGTCGACCACGCCGTGGACGAGCCCGTCGGGCTGCGAGAGCTGCGCGACCGTCACGCGGAACCCATGCCCGTGGAAGCCGGGCTGCAGTGTGTTGACGGCGCGCTCGATCGTGAACACCGTCGCCAGTACCGTGAACAACAGGCCACCGCCGAGGCCCCATAACAGCACGCCGCGGCGGCGCAGCTTGACCAACTCGCTGGAGAACGCGGCGAGCATCAGCGGTCCTTCCGCTCGGTGACCGCGAAGAACGCCTCCTCGAGCGAGGCGCGCGTGCTCTGAAGCCCCCGTAGCGTGATCCCGGCCGCCATCGCCCGCCGGTTCAGCTCGGCGGCCCAATCGCCAGATGCCTGTACGCGTAGGACATCCCCGTCCACATGTGCCGCCTTGCCCTCTTGCTCGCAAAGCTCGGCGAGCTTGACGAGGTCCTTGCTGTGCTCTGGGATCGCGATCAGGTCGGAGTGCTGGGCGGCGAGGAGGTCGTCGACCTTGCCCTGGAAGACGATCCGGCCCTGGTGGATCATCACCAGGTGATCGCAGATCGTCTCGATCTCCGCCAGCTGGTGGCTTGAGACGAACACCGTGACGCCCTCGTCGGAGAGTCTCCGCAGGAGCCTTCGGATCTCGCGGATCCCGGCCGGGTCGAGCCCGTTGGCCGGCTCATCGAGGATCACCAGCTCGGGGTCGGGCAGCAACGCCGCCGCGACACCTAGCCGCTGTTTCATCCCGAGCGAGTAGGTGCGGACCAGATCATCCGCCCGATCGCCGAGCTCCACCAGCGCGAGCACCTCGCCGATCCGGGCGCGATCGAGCCGCCCCAGGCGCGTCAGCACCTCGAGGTTGCGCCTGCCCGACAGCGTCGGGTAGAACGATGGCGACTCGACCAGCGCGCCGACCCGATCAAGGTAGGCCGCTGGGTGGCCGACGGGATGGCCGAGTACACGCGCCGTGCCGCCGGTCGGTCGCACCAGCCCGAGCAGCATCTGGATCGTCGTCGTCTTGCCCGCACCATTCGGGCCGACGAAGCCGCTGACCACACCCGAGGGCAGCTCGATGTCGATCGCGTCGACTGCGAGCCGCTCCCCGAAACGCTTGGTCAGCGCGCTCGTGGCCACGGCCGGACCATCGGTCTCCCTGCCCGGTATCTTGCCCGCCGGCGACGACGCTGGTGCTGCCGGACTCGTCGTCCGCTGCCCGCTGGTGGCTGGTTCCTGGTTGGGCACGAGATGTGACGGCCGGCCGTTCACAGAGCTGACCCTGGGCCAGCGGTGGCTCGCATGGTGGGCGGTTGCGTGCTCGTGGGAATTCTGACCACGAACCGGGCACCGCGACCACTGGCCGGGCGCTCGAGCGCGACGGTCCCGTGATGGGACCCGGCTACGGCACGAACAATCGCCAGGCCGAGCCCCGACCCCGCCGCACCGTCGCCGGCGCCGCGCGTGAACCGCTCGAACACTCGATGCTCTAGCTCGGGCTGGATCCCGGGCCCGTCGTCTTCGACGATGACCACGGCGTCGCCATCTCGCTCACCGGTGATCGCCCTGACGTGCGTACCCTCGGGCGTGTGCCGGAGTGCGTTCTCGATCAGATTCGACACGAGCCGGTGCAGATCGTCGCGCATCCCAAGCACAACGGCGCGCTGCGCGCTCACGGTCAGCTCACGCCCGGCAGCGAGCGGCCCAAGCTCACCGGCGACATCGGTCAACACCTCTGCCAGATCGACCGGGCGGCGCGGCCTTGCGCGGTTGGCGTCCGCGCGTGAGAGCAGCAGCAGGTCGCCGACCAACCGGCGCATCCGCCGAGTCGAGCGCAACGCGGCCCGTACTAGCTCGGCCTGCTCGCCCTCCAGCTCCTCGGCGAGCAACTCGAGGTTGGTGAGCACGGTGGTGAGCGGTGTGCGGAGCTCGTGCGCGGCGTCGAGCAGGAACTCGTACTCGCGCTCTATGGCAGCCTCGGTCTCAGCCCGCAGGCTCTCGAGCTTTTCCAGCACGCCGCTGAGCGCGCGCACGAGCTCCCGTTGACGGTCCAGCGCCGACTCGGTCTCCGTGCGGGTCGCCTCGAGCGTGTCAAGCATCCCCCGAAGCGTTTGCGCAAGCTGGTCGAGCGGATCGACCGGTCCGCCCATGGGTGCGTCACGCTCAAGCCCGAGGCTCATCACCGAGCCCTCTCGTGGGCGGATCCGTCGGGCAAACGCCCTCCGAGGTGTCCCGCTGGCTAGACACGATCGTCCTCGCGAGACCGAACGCCACGCCGATCGCCTGCTTCGCGTGTGGTTGTAGCTCGCGGGCGGATAGAGAGAGATGAGTACATGTCGCCTTGCTCCCTCCGGTTACGACGATGGGGCTTGCGCGGGCTGGGTGCCGAGTACGACGGTGAGCGTGATCCGGGTCGAGCCGCGCTGCACGGTCAGCCGGACCCGCTCGCCCGGCTTCGAGGCGGCGAGCGCGTCGATCAGATCACCTTCGCTCGCGACCGTGGCGGCGTTGAACGCGACGATCACATCACCGGCCTTCAGGCCCGCCTTGGCCGCGGGCGTGCCCGACTGGACGCCGGCGACGAGCGCTCCGGGGGAGCCGTTGCTGGTCTCGCCGGTGCTGACTCCGAGGTAGGCGTGAGTGACGGTTTGGCCGTGCTCGAGGGGGACGAGCTCAGCCTTGATCAGGTCGATCGGCACGGCGAAGCCAACGCCGGTGCTCGTGGTTGAGCTCGACGGGCCGCCGAATTGGTTTGTACCGGTGGCGATCTGGTCTGCGATCCCGATCACTTGGCCGCTGGTGTTCAGTAGCGGTCCGCCGGAGTTGCCGGGGTTCATCGCCGCGTCGGTCTGGATCGAGTGTGCGATTTCGAATCCGTTGGGCGCCTGGATCGTGCGGTCCAGCGCGGACACGACGCCGGTGCTGAGGCTGCGGTCAAAGCCGAGGGGATCGCCTAGCACGGCGATCGGGTCGCCCACCGCCAGCGCCTTGGAGCTGCCCAGGGTCAGCGGGTGCAGCGTCAGCGCGGCGGGGTTGACGTGGACCACGGCGACGTCGGAGGCGTCGTCCTTGCCCAGGACGGTGGCGCTGCGGGTGGTGCCGTTCTGGAAGGTGATGCGGATCGAGGTGGCGCCGTCGACGACGTGCGCGGCCGTGACGATGTCACCGTTGCCGCCCAGGACGAATCCCGCGGCGGTGGCCGTTTCCTGCTCGGAGTGCTGTCCGAACGGCGTGTTGACGGTCGTGGTCATCTGCACGGTGATGTCGACCTCGCCGGCGTCGGCCTGGGCGTAGACCCCGGCCCAGGTGGCGCTGGGCGAGGAGGGAGCGGCCGCGGCGGGTGCCGTCTGGACCACGGTGGTCGCCGTCGCCGTGGTGTGGACGGCGCCGATCAGCAGCGCGAGCCCGAGCGCGACCGCGCCTCCGAGGACCGCGATCCCCAGTGCGGCGAGCGCGCGGCGAGTCGTGTTGTTCGGAGATCTTGGATGGGGATGTCTATGGGCAATTGAGTGAGTTGACATGGGTTCGCCTTCTGGGCTCGCAGCCTCCCCGCGTTCCGGGGTGTTAGGCGTCCGTGACTGGCCACAGACGGTCCGGTTTGCGAGGTTGGGTCATCCGGTGTTGGTCGTGGTCGTGTTGGTCGTGGTCGTGCTCCGGCCGAGTAGCGGTTGGCATTTGGTGTTGGCTGCTTTGAACTTGGGGTTGTTGCGGTCGACTTGCTTGGTGCTGAATACCGGGCCGTTGCCGGAGAAGTTTGGCTTGGGGAGGGGGTAGCCGTTCTTGCTCATGCAGGCGGCGTAGTTCTTGACGGCCTTTTGGAAGGCTGGGTTGTGCACGTTGTTGGTGGTGGTCGCGCGCTGGCCGATCGTGATCCCGCATTCCTTGAGCGCGGCCTGGACCTTCGAGTTGTTGAAGAACGAGCCGCCTGCGCCGCCGCCGAAGACGCCGGCCCCCGGGCGCGGGGTGGTGCTCGTTCTAGAGGTCGTGGTGGTCGAGGTCCTCGGGCGCGTGGGGAGCGTGATCCCGTACTTCTTCAGGCACGCCTGGATCGCGGTGCGCTGTTGCGCGGAGCCGCCGGTGGTGGTGCTCGTGGTCGTCGTGCTGGACGTGGTTCTCGAAGTCGTGCTCGAGGTGCTGCTACCGCAGGCGGTCAGGGCGATGGCGGCGAGCAGCGCGGCTACGATCATCGCGACCGCGTTGGTTAGGTGCTGTGGCTGTGGAGTGTTGGTGGTCACGGTCAACGACCCACCCGTTCGCGCAAAGCACTCACGACGCCACGCTAGAACGGACAGACGGCAGCGACATCCGTGCTTGCGTCGCCATTCGCTGCGGTCAACTACCGACAAGCGGTGTACTCTCAGGCAGGACCTTACACTGACATTACTTACATAAATATCGACCGCGATTTCGACGGAGCGTCACGGTAAATCTAGGCAGGCGGTCATCCGAAATTGTCCGCGCCTCTCGCCGGGTTTGCGGGCAGACTTACTACCGTGAAAGCAGGGCTCACGCGAGAACCCTGACCGCGGTCTTCTCTGGCCAGAGCCCGCGGCAACCAGTGGCCACACGTGCGGCGCTCAGCGACCCAGCGACGCGGCGACCGCCAAAATCACCCTGGTGAGCTTCAAGTAGCCCAGCGAGGCCGCAGGGCTATTCTGGTTAGCCCCGACAAGCCAGGAACCCGGCGCGTTGGCGCCGTGGTTCACGGTTCGTCCGCCGCGGAACGGGAGCGTCGGGGCGATCGGCAATGACGCTCGAGGATCTGGGTGCGCAAGCACCATCATCCACCGCCAGCACGGACGCCGGCGCTGGCGCATTCGGGATCGAATGCCTCGAGAGGGCTGAAGCGGGAACTGGCCCGTGCACCTCGACGGTAGATGGGTGTTTTCGGGGCGACAAGTGATCGCGATGACGACGCCGACCGACTACCGGACCAGCGACGGGCGCGACGCGCGCAGGCGCCGGAGCATACGGCGGAGAGTGCCCGACGGTACGCGCCCTAGACGCAGGCGCTTGAGACGTTAAAGGGCGATCTAGACAGCCTCTTGGCGAACACGTGGAGGTGGTAGGCGATCGCTCGCGACTGGTAGGCGTAGTGCCGTGCCGGCGGGCGGCCCAGGGGTGGGTGGCGTCGAGGCCGAATTCGCTGACGGTCATTGCCTTGTGCAGGTAGCCGGAACGGGGCCAGGTTGGCCGTCGGTGTGGTGCCGGTGTGTTGGGTTTGGAACCGGGTAGCTTTCTCGCATCGTCCGTCGATGCTTCGCCCCGGGCATTCTCGCCGCCATCGCGACGCTGGCGGTGGCGGCGTGTGGCGCTACGCCATCGATGAACGGGGTCGAAAGTAAGTCCCCCGAGGAGATCGTCACCGCGGCCACGAACGCGGTCGGGAGCGCGACATCGGTCCACGTCGCCGGCTACGTGATGAGCAGCGGCTCTCGCATCACACTCGATCTGAATCTGGTGAACGGCAAAGGCGGAGAAGGCTCGATGGCCCAGAACGGTCTGAGCTTTCAAGTCGTCGCCGTCGGCAATGCCGTGTACATCAACGGGACCATCGCCTTCTGGCAGAGGTTCGCCGGCAGCGGCGCGGCGCAGCTGCTGTGGGGCAAATGGATCAAGTTCCCGGCCAGCGGCCAGCTGGCCGCGCTCGCCACGCTGACCGACCTGCAGAAGCTATTCAACCAGCTCCTGTCTGACCATGGCCAGCTCGACAAGGGATCGATCACGACCATCCGCGCTCAGCGCGTCATCCCGGTGAAGGACACCACCAACGGCGGCACCCTGTACGTCGCCACTACGGGGAAGCCCTATCCGATCGAGGTCGTCAAGAACGGACCGGGCGGCGGGCAGATCACGTTCGATCGCTTTAACCAGCCGGTGACGCTGACGGCGCCGAGCAAGGCTATCGACATCTCACAGTTGCAGTAACCGATCGCCCTCCCGCGCGAGTGCCGTCACCGTCCGGGCGGAGCGGGCACGATGGCGTCCTGAGCGACACCAACCGTAAACGCGACGACATGACATAGCAACGCGTCGCCACCCCCGCTCGTTCATCGCCAGGGAGGGGGGCCGGCAATCTGCTGGGCGCCACCGATGACGCTCCAGATGCCGGCCGCACGGTTGCGCGCCGGCCCATCTCGAACGTGACGCGCCGAACGACCGGCCGGTAGCCCGAGCGTCCCGCTGACCGCGACGCAGAGGGCGACCGGACACTGGTGCTCGGCGGGCGATTGCGCCATAGTTTGCCGACATCCGGCTTGCGCTATGGAGGAATTGCAGTGACCGTGCAACTCGGGCCAGCCACCGGCCCCCGAGGCGGGGTATCGCGGTACCTAGCTCCGATCGTGCTCGCGATTGTGGCGGCCGGGGTGATCGCCGTAGTGCTCAGCGCTCCCGACCTCGCCGACCACGGGAAGGGTGGCGCGAGGGCTTCGCACGCGACGGTGCGCAGACCGCCCCCGTACTGGATCGTGCAGCCCGGGGACACGTTGACGGAGATCGCGGCCAAGACCGGGGTGAGCGTCGCTCAGATACAGGCGCTCAACCCCGACATTGACCCACTCGCCCTCGTACCCGGACAGCGGCTCAAGCTGTGGCTGCATCCGCCCAAGCCAAGCCCCACGCCTGTGCCGCTAGGACCGCTGTATTTGACGGTGCGCCCTGGCCAGTCGTTCGGCTCGATCGCCGCGAGCACCGGCATCAACATCCTCACCCTGGAGCAGCTGAACCCTCGGCTGAAGCCCACCACGTTCTGGCCGGGCGACCGGGTAAGGCTCCGCCCTCCGCTGCTTCCCTCCAGCTCCCTGGCACGCCTCGCGGACGCGCTGTCCGGCACGCTCCGCTGGTAGGCGCGACGCGCCGGTGTGCCAGATGGGGCAGCGACGCGGTCTGCGATGCGAAGCAGCGGTCGAGTGGACCGGTGCGCGACTGACCCGGTGGGCTTGGACCGGCGCAAACCGCCTGTATGACAGGCTCCGCTACGGCCCAGCGTCGGCCCAAAGCGGCTCTAGTCACGCCGCTACGGCAGCTACCGGTTCGTGGGTGTGCTGGCTGGTGTGCGCGGGGTGATCGAGCGCGCTTAGCTGCGTGAACAGGTCATAGATGCGCTGTACTCGGGGGGCGAGCCTCTCGTCGTTGAGCGCACCGTGGTATGCGAGCGCGAAGGTGGCGCCGCCGAGATCGGTGAGGGCGAGGGCGAGCTCGTGTTTTACCTGCGTCAGTTCTGGGCTTTCGATGAGGGAGCCAGTCGGATCCCTCGGTGCGGGTCCGGGCTTCGCGGCGGAGCGTCCCTCGGACCTATGACCGTCCTGGCGGCGGCGTTGGTCGGCAGCGGCGTCGCGGGGACGCTTTCGCGCGATGGTCGTCTCTCCTTTCGCACGAGGGTCATCGTGCGAGCTGGTCTGGTTTGCGATAGCGCAATCGTGCGGTTCATTTGGCTTCTCCTCACTTGTGGTGCGTTCGACGGGCTCGTGTCTTGTGCTAGGGGCGGACGACGAGCACAGCTCGTCGGGCGGGGTCGTTGGGTCTACCGGCCGAGGCGCGGCACCAGCGACCCGTCGAGACGGCGAGGCTTTCCGATCGCCTCCGTCGCGGGCGTGAGGTCGGCCGCCAGGGCGCTCGTCGTGTTGGCCTTGGCGATCGGCGTACCGCCGCTGCTCCGGCCGCCGGCGGCGATCGCGGAGCCCGAGGAAGCGACCGCAAGCGCGACCGTCACGAGCATTAGTGACGGCGAGAGCCTATGAGGTGAGTTCAGTTTCATGTGACTGATCGTTGTTTTCGCGATTGTTGGCTCGAAATGACTGGTGGGTGTCAGCGTTCGGCCGGGATGGGATGGTTTGAGCGAATGACGTCGTCTGGGTCGACGGTGGCCTTGACGCGTCGCAGGCGACGGTAGGCCTGTTCGGTCCAGAACCGCGCCAGGTCGCCTTGGGCCTCGGCGAAGTTGAGGTTCATGTGGGATGCGCCCCACGGTGCGAGCGCCGCCTTTACGGTCTGCACCTGCGCGCGCACCGGTGCTTGGAGCTGGGGGACCGGCACCATCCCGGCGGCAAACATCAAGTACTTAGCGTCGATTGAGGAGAGCGCTCCGTTCGCCGGGTGCGGGCGGCCCAGCGCGCCCCCCAGGTGCCGCAGCTCGACCGTCAGCAGCGGGAACTGGGCGGTCTCGCCCGCAGCGTCGACGAACGCGTCGAGAGCCTCGGGGGGTAGGTCGGCGATCATCAGCCCGTCGCCAGCAGCGGGCACCGGGTGTTCGGGGTCCATGTGCAGGTGGCTGAGCGCCGGCATCGGGACGGTCTGGATCGTGTCGTTGACCGGTCCGAGCGCCCGCAGCGGGGCGAGCAGCTCGTCGGCCTGCGCCGGGTCACCGACGTGATACGCCTCGACGATCGCGAACGACTTCCCGCGAACCGGCTCGGGGATCTCCGGGATCGGCGGCAGCCGCAAGAACCGGCCCACGGTGGTCAGTTCGTCGGGTACCCGGTCGCTTTGCGTGAGCTCGCGCCAGGCGTGCAGAACCTCGTTGCCGCGGTCGATCGGGTAGAACAGCACGCCGGCATACGCCTGTTCGACGGGGAACAGCTGCAGCTCGATTGCGGTCACCACGCCGAAACTGCCGCCACCCCCGCGCAGCGCCCAGAACAGGTCCGGCTCGTGCTCCCGATCGGCGCGAACCAATTGGCCGTCCGCGGTGACGAGCTCGATCGCTCGCACTGCGTTGGCGGCCAGTCCGTACTTGCGTCCGATAAGGCTGATCCCGCCGCCGAGCGTGTACCCGACGACGCCGACGTCGGGCGAGGAACCGGCGAGCGGCGCCAGCCCGTGTCGCGCCGCTGCCTCAACCACCTCGAGCCACACCGCGCCGGCCTCGATGCGCGCGATCCGGGTGTCGGGGTCGATCTCGATCCCCCGCATGCGCTCGGTCTTGACGAGCAGTGTGTCCTCGAGCGGTCCGAGCGGGGCGGCGTTGTGACCGGTTCCCTGGGCGGTGACGCGGAGCTCGAAGGCCCGGCCGAGTTCGACGGCGGCGATCACGTCCTCTGCCGTTTCGGGGAAGACGACGGCGACCGGCTGCTGGTCGACAGCGAGGTTCCAGGCGAGCCGTGCCTCGTCCCAGTTCTGGTGGTCGGGAAGGACGACTCTGCTCGTGAGCGCGGTAACGGAGCGCTCGAGCTTTCGTGTGGGTGCGGTGGTGGTCATCTGAGGCCTCCTGTTGTTCTCGTGGTGGCGGTCAGGCGACGTCGGGGACCAGCTCGCCGGTCGCCGCCTCGTTGCGAAGGCCCGTCAGCAGCACTGCCGAGGCGAGTGCTCCGGCTACGGCAAGCGCGGCGCCGACGAGCAGGGCGGTGTGCATGCCGGCGACGTATGCCTCTGGCGATCCATGGCCGAGTGCGGCCGCGGTCGGGACGAGCGCGCCGAACGCCGCGACCCCCACGGCGATGCCTCCCTGACGGAAGGCGTCGTTGACGCCGGCCGCGAGCCCGCTCTGCCGCTCGGAGATGGAGCCCATCGCGACCGCCGCCAGAGCGGGGTTCAAGAGCCCGGTCCCGACGCAGACGACGAGCTCGCCCGGCAGGAGCGCCGTCCAGGAGGAATGCGCCCCGGCGAGGGTCATCAGGGCGAGTCCTCCGGCTACTAGCGCGAGCCCGGCGACGACCAGCAGGCCGGGGCGGATGCGGCGCGTGAGTTGCGCAGTGGCTGCCGAGACGGCAAACATCAGGATCGTTCCGGGCAGATAGACGAGTCCGGCCTCGATCGGCGAGAGCCCCAGCACCTCCTGCAAGTAGAGCGTGGTGTAGAGAAACAGCGCGAAGAAGGAGGCCGAGATCGCAAAAGCGGCGATCTGGGCGCCGCCGAAATCGGGCCGGCGGAAAAGGCGTAGCGGCAGCATCGGCTGCTGCACCCGGGTCTCGGTGACCACGAACAGCGCGAGCAAGCCGGCGGCGCCGACGAGCTCGGCGACGATGCGCGGGCTTCCCCAACCTTCCTGATTGCCGCGCAAGAGCGCAAAAACGAGTAGGAACAGGCCGCCGGTGAGGGTCGCCTGGCCGATCCGGTCGATTGCCCGGGGCCAGGGGTCTCGTGACTCGCGCAGCCATGCGTAGCTCGCGAAGAGAGCTGCGATGCCGAGCGGGACGTTGACGTAGAACACGGCCCGCCAGCTGATCCCGCTCGTGAGCGCGCCTCCGACGAGCGGTCCGACTGCGAATGACGCGCCCATCGTTGCTCCGTAGGCGGCGAACGCCTTCGCCCGCCCTGGATCGGTCGGGAAAGCGTCGACGAGGATCGCGAGCGAGCTCGCGAACATCATCGCCGCGCCGATCCCTTGCAGCGCGCGGGCCGCGTCGAGGAGGGCGATGTTGGATGCAAGCGCGCAGGCGAGCGAGGTCGCGGTGAAGAGCTCGATTCCCGCGGTGAAGATCAGCCGCCGGCCGATCCGGTCGGCGATCGAGCCGGCCGTCAGGACGACCGTAGCTAACGCGAGGGTGTAGGCGTCGATGATCCACTGGATCCCGGTCAGATTGGAGTGCAGATTGGCCGCGATCTTCGGCAGGGCGGTGTTGACCACGGCGATGTCGAGCATCAACATCGCGGTCGCCAGGCACACGACGGCGAGCGTGCCTGCGCTGCTGAAACGGTGGAATCGCATAAGTCCTCCGTGCAGTCGGTTCATCACGACTGCGAGAGTGCCGCCCGACCCCTCCTATTCGCATCGGAGGCGACCCGAATCTGCCCTCTAATGTTTCGCCCGGCCGTCCCTAGCATGAGCGTCGTGGCCGCGGGCCCCGAGCATCCGGTCCCCTCCCTGACCGTGCAGCTGGAGCGGTCGACCCAGGAACGGTTACGGTGACAACCGCCGAGCCGCAGCCGGCGAACCGCGCCGGCCTCCGGGCGGGGTCTGCGCGGCCACTGCTCGAACGCGATGGGGAGCTGGCAGCCCTCCAAGAGGCAGTCGGCGCCGCTCGGGCCGGAGAGGGACGGTTGGTGGTGATCGAGGGGAGCGCGGGGATCGGGAAGTCGAGCCTGCTCGCCGAGTCACGGGCGATCGCGAGTGGCGCCGAGATGCGGGTGCTCGGCGCACGGGCCGGCGAGCACGAGGCCGAGTTCGCGTTCGGTGTCGTCAGGCAGCTGTTCGAGCAGCCGCTCGCCAACGCCTCCGCAGACCAGCGGGCCGAATTTCTCGCCGGCGCCGCAGCCCTCGTCGAGCCGCTGTTCCCTGCCGTCCAGCCGCAGCCTCCGCCAGCCCTCGCCGACTCGCCCTTCGCGATCCGGCACGGGCTCTACTGGCTGGCCGCGAACATCGCCTACCTGCAGCCGACCTGCCTGATCGTCGACGACCTGCACTGGGCCGACGGGCCGTCGCTGCACTGGCTGGGGTACCTCGTGCGTCGGCTGGAGGGGCTTCCGCTCGTTGTTGTTGCGGCGACGCGACCTCCCGAGCAGGGCCACGACCCGGCGCTGCTCGACCAGCTCCTCACCGACCCGGCGGCCCTGATCATCCAGCCTTCTCCATTGACGCTTCCCTCGATCACGCAGCTCACCCGCACGCGACTCGGGCTGGACCCGGCCGACGCGTTCTGCGCCGCCGTCGCCGTTGCCACCGGCGGGAACCCGCTGTTCGTGGGTGCACTGCTCGACACGGTCGCGCAAGAACGGCTGGAGCCGACCGGCGCGCACGCCAAGACCGTGCTCGGGCTTGACCCGCGCGCGATCTCCCGAGCGGTCTCGGTCCGCCTCACCCGCCTGCCGCCAGACTCGATCGCTATCGCCAGAACGGCGGCGATTCTGGGCGACGGAAGCGAGCTTCGCCACGCCGCCGCGCTCGCCGAGCTCGACCTCGTCTCCGCCGGCCAGGCCGCAAGCACGCTGGTCCGGGTCGATCTCTTGCGTGACGCAGACCCGATCGAGTTCTCCCACCCGGTCGTTCGCTCCGCCGTCTACGACACGATCGACGCGGGTACCCGGATCCTGCTGCATCGCCGTGCCGCCGAGATCCTCGCGGCGGCTGGGGCTCCACCCGAACGCGCGGCCGGTCACCTCCTCCAGGTCGCACCGGCCGGCGACCCGGGTGTCGTGCATGCGCTGCGAATCGCCGCCGACCGGGCGGGGGCGAGCGGCGCCTACACCACCGCTGTCGACTACCTCCGCCGGGCACTCGCCGAGCCGCCGGACAGTGAAGACCGATTTGAAGTCCTGTTCGAGCTCGGCCTGGCGGAACGCCGAATCGGAGCGCACGATGCGATCGGCCGGCTGGAGGAGGCGATGCACGCCGCTCCGGAGCCGACTCGCCGCGCCCGAGCTGCGCTCGAGTACGGCCGGACCCTGTTCTATGCGAACCGTCTCGTGGACGCGATCACGGTCCTCCCTGAGGCGTCCGACGCGCTCGGCGACGACGATCCAGACCTCAAGGAGCACTTCGACGCTGAGATCATCGCGTCGGCCCGCTGGGTTGCCGACTACTACCCGGTCGCCGCCGAGCGCCTCGCCGCGATCGACGAGACCGCGCTGCACGGTGGCGCCGGCAGCGCCCAGCTCCTAGCCGCACTCGCCGTCGATGAGGCAGTCCGCTGCGGCTCGCGCGAGCGGGCGACACGGCGCGCACGGCAGGCGCTCGCGATGGGTGTCCTCCAGGACGAAGAAGCGATCGGCTATCAACACGCTGTGAACGCCCTGTTCATGGCGGGAGAGCCCGAGGAGGCCTGCGACGCCTACGGGCTGGCCGTACGTCGAGCCAGGCTGCGGGGAGATCCGTTCGCGCTGTCGAACCTGCTCGGTTTCCTCGCCTACGTCCGCCTTCGACTAGGTCGCCTGCTTGACGCCGAAGCCGACCTTCGCGAGGGCCTTGAGCTCAGCCGCGCCGCCGGGACGGCCTCGACCGTCTTCCAGTGGCACACCGGCACACTCGCGGAGGTCCTGATCGAGCGCGGCGAGCTCGAGGAAGCCGGCGTGCTCGTCGAGAGCGCGCGCCTCGACGACCAGCCCGCCGACAACATGCAGCTCTTCTTTCTTCGCGGCGCACGCGGGAGGCTGCACCTCTTCGCGCACGAGCCGGAACAGGCGCTGGCGGACTTCCAGACGATCATCGACGTGGCCGCGGCGGGCGGCGCCTTCACCCCCGTGTGGATCCCGGCGCGGTCACTGGCCGCGCTTTCCCTCCACCACCTGGGACGCGACGCCGAGGCCACCACGCTCATCGAGGAGGAGCTCGGCTTCGCCCGCGTCTGGGGCGTGCCAGTCGGAATCGGCGTCTCACTGCGAACCCTCGGCCTGGTCACCGGCGGCGCAGACGGCCTAGCGATGCTCGAGGAAGCCGTGGACATGCTCGAGCCGACGACCGCACGGCTCGAGCACGCACGCACGCTCGTCGAGTACGGCGGTGCGCTGCGCCGCTCGAAACAGCGGATCGAGGCCCGCGAGCGGCTCCGTGAAGGAGTCGAGATCGCGCACCGGCTCGGCGCGTACGCGCTCGTTGCCCAGGCGAACGACGAGCTCGCGGCCACCGGAGCACGACCACGCAAAGTCGTGCAAACAGGGCTCGAAACACTCACCGCAAGTGAGCGCAGGGTCGCGCAACTCGCCGCCGATGACATGAGCAACAAGGACATCGCTCAGGCGCTATTCGTCACCGTCAAGACCGTCGAGGTGCACCTAAGCAGCGTCTACCGCAAGCTCGAGATCAGCTCGCGACGACAGCTCGCACCCACCCTCGCCGTCAACCTCTCAGCCGCAACTTCGGTCTAATCGCAGCTCACAACCCAGGCCGCGCCCAGCCGCACCGCAGCCGACTGTGCCGCTGGCTGCTGCGTTCCCCCAATGTGGCCGCCCTGCATTCCGGCGCGGCGAGGCTCATGCAGAGCCCGGTCCGCCCGGCCCCGCAGACTCGTCCGCACGTTCACCGGCCACAACCACGACGATCAGCACGCCGCCATGCTTGACTCCTCCTTCGCCAATGGTTGCGAACGCGGCGACGATCGTCATCGTCGCTGATGCTCCGGACGACCGGCACCGTCGCGTGACGTCCCCTTTCTCGGGGAACGGCAGCGCGCCGGGCGTGCGGTGACGCAGCTGAGGCGCCGGCGATTGACGACTTCTCCTTTGCCTACGCGTGCGGCATCGCGTGCTAGCGGAGACGATCGAGTCAGCAAACGCCGCCAGGCTCTAAGCAGAAGTGCGACCGCACCTCGGGTCGGCTGTCCCTTCGGACGATCTTCATCAGTCTCGGGCAGGCCCTGTCAGGCCGGGCACGGGGCTCCTGCAGCTCGTCCGAAGCGGCACAGTCGCAAGCGACGCCCGCATTGCCCCGGCCAAGTAGAAGCATTGGAGGGCTTCGACGGGATGATCCTGCTGTCGCTATCACCGGAAGCGGCCGCCTCCGCGACGAGCTCAAGGAGAGTGCTGCAGATAGCCCGATCCAGCAGTCTTCGGGCAGGCTCGGGGCTGGCGTATCGGTGGCAATCCCGATTCATGCCGAGGTACGCGCGGCGGACGTCCCACACGGACGCCGGCCAGCGCGACCCCGTCTTCGGACGTGGCGGGGCGGGAGACCCCGTCTCGTCACCCCACGCTGCTCTCCGGCGGGAGCAATCACACAGAGATAACCGACCAGCTACTCCGTCGGTACGACTTGACCGGAGCGATCTTGCGGCTCGGTTAGCTGGTTCGCTTTAGCGGGTGCATTGTTCGCCTCGAAGGCACCTGGCCGGTCAGGGTTCATCACCCGTGCATGCAAGCCTGGAGGGTCCCGCTCTGCGCGCGAGTCGGATCGCGGGCGAGGCCGGCTGACCACAATCTGCATCGTCGCGATCAGCAGAACGATCACGGTCAGGATGCGCTCGCTCCTTGGGACCTCGTGGAAGAACGCGTAGGTCTGGAGCGATATCGCTATCACCTGGGCCGCGAGCGCCAGGGCGATCGCCCGCCACCCTGTCACCTCCCGCCGTTCGAGTCGACCCGGGTACGGTTGCCATGCCGAGTAGGCGACGAGAACCGCGGCGGCCGCCCATGCCGCGTCGTAGATACCCCGGTCATGAGTGTGCTCCAGAGCTTGAACCGAAGAGATCGCATCGGCGACCCCAATCGCCATCAGCCCCACCCCGAGCGCCAGCCACATCCGACCCGGGCGCCAGTCCATCAGCACAAACAGCCCGAGGACAGCCCCGACGAGCACGACGTCTCCCAGCGGATAGGCAAAATTGAGCACAATGGCCAGCCCAGCTGCGCTCGAGTGCTCCGCGACAGGCTGCAGGAATAGAGCCACCCAGGGCGTCGCGACGAGCAACATTACCGCGATGCCGTCAATCCATCGATCAAGCTCGAAGCCTGGGATCCGGTCTCTAATCAGGAGGACGAGCGCCGCGACGATCAGCGGGTACCAGGCCAACCAGAACACATCTGAGATGCTCGTCTGGGGTGGCGCAGGGGCGCCGCCGAACCGAATGCTCCAGATCGTGCTGCCGACAGCCCAGCTCGCTAGCGCGAGGGCAACCAGCAACCACGGCGCGCGGCTCCGGCCTGCGCGCAATGCTCCTCCAACGCACGCGACCGCGGCACACCACAGCAGCCCGTCGTTGATCCAATAATCAAAGAGACCGTCGGTCCCCCGACCACCAAGCCGAAGGCCCTGGTGCGCGGCGTAAAGCGCCACCGCCACGCCCATCGTCGGCCAGATAACCCAGATAGGCGGAAAACGCATAAGCGCGCCCCGCCACCGGGCGGCTCGGATCTCCATAGGCAGAGACTAGCCGGATGCACTCTCGTGGACAGCTCGCAGTGCTGGATTGATCGACCGAAAAGGAGCAGCTAGGAGCGGCTGCCGCGTTTAGCCCGATCCAGCAGCGGGACCGATGGCGGTCCCGCGAATTCTCAGGTGCGCTGATGTTGCCTAGCCGGTCGGCGCCGCCAGCGCAGCCCGGATCTCGCTGACCCATTGCGCGGTGGGCGGGAATCCAGGCACGTCGACCGCCGTGTCGGGATCGAGGCCTTCGGCGATCCGCTGCCAGCGGCGCGCGCGTCCAGCCAGCCTATGTTTCGCTGCGCGAGCTTGTCCGATTTCGACACCGTTCCCTGGGACCTCGTGGTCAAAGCGGTGGAAGCGGTCACCGACTGCCGCTGGGTGCTGTTGAATGTGAAGCGGTGGCTGGCTGCGCCGCTGCAGCGCCCGGACGGCACGCTTGTTGCGCGAGATAAGGGCACTCCGCAGGGGTCGGCGATCTCGCCGGTCCTGGCGAACCTGTTCATGCACTACGCGTTTGTTGCAGCCCGTAACAGCATCGATCCAGCGGGTGAGAGTCCCGCCGTGGGAGTTGTCCGATGTGCCCAGGTAGTCATATCCGGCGCGTCCGGGGGGCAACCCGTGGGCGTGAAAGCCCGGAAGTACAGGTGCCCGGCGGCTTCGACTCTTTGGGGTCGAGGTCGGTTGGTCCAGGGGTGCGAGCAACCCTTGGGGCCGCAGCATCAAGCGAATCGCTGCAGCGTCGTCATAGTGCCCCACCAAGAGCCCCCTTTTGGGGAGCGCTCAATGCCAACTGTGGGAGATTGGGAGCGCCGAGCCTTTCGAATGCGGGCGAAGGCCAGTGTCTGCGGGGAAGAGATCGGATGCGTGCACCCGCAGGGCTTCCCGGCGTATGGGCGGTGGCACCAAGGGAAGGATCGTTGTCTCAAAGCGGGGAAGGTCTCCACGTCAGCCAAGACCCGACCGTATGGCGAGGGCCCGGCGTATAACCGCGAAACGGGAAATCGTCGGGAGGGCGTGGAGACTGGCGGCTGAGGCCGTAGTAGTGGTGACGGCGAGGACAACACAACCTCGCTCGAGCGAAGGGCCTCTGGGCGAGCGTGGCTGTCGCTTGGGGAAAGGCCAGGCGTAGTGCCCGTGAGGGCTATCACGCGCCGGGGCACAGTGCCCGTATGGGCCGCGTGCCTGACGGTCATGGCCCGCGGCGGCGGCGAAGGCGGCAGGCCAACCCGAATGGGCCGGAAGGGTCGGAAGGGCGGGTCGGTGCGCCCACCGAACGGCTCAGATTGGGGAATGCCGCGGCTGAGATGCGCTCGCTTCCAGCCGTATAGGGGAAAACCCTACGTACGGTTGATAGGGGGGCGGGAGGAAACCGGCGCCAGTCGGGCTTGCATAGCCGTGCGGCGCGCGGCGCCTCCCGCCTACCCGGCATGCGTGGATGGCCCGGAACTTCCCGGGCTGCCCATTCGAGCGCTACGCCGACGACGCGATCGTGCACTGCACCACGCGCCGCCAGGCGCAATACGTGCTGAGCCGGATCGCCCAGCGGATGGGCGAGGTCGGGCTCACGCTTCACCCGGAGAAGACGCGGATCGTCTACTGCAAGGACGGTGGCTGCGGACCCACAAGCGCTTTAGCAGGTGGTGGACCGGACTGCTCTCGAGACAGCCCGGCCTGTTCGCCCACTGGCGCCTGGCCCGCACGTATCAGTGCTGATCAGAGGAGCCCGGTGACGGGAGACTGTCACGCCGGGATCTGTGGGAGCCAAGGGGTGAAATTCGCCCGGGCCACCCGACTCCGTCCGCTGCGCAGCCAGAGAGCAGGCTCATCTGGCGCCTGCTCGCCCTGTGCAAGCGGCAGCCGCGCCCTGCGTTCCGCGCATACCGAGACCGTC
>Ga0187769_10000721_pt1 | contig 18301 bp, 18 predicted proteins | sample 0116_SJ02_MP02_1_FD_133140 | JGI IMG/M metagenome (GOLD analysis project Ga0187769, IMG submission 133140) | Tropical peat soil microbial communities from peatlands in Department of Meta, Colombia - 0116_SJ02_MP02_10_MG | ecosystem: Environmental > Terrestrial > Soil > Wetlands > Peat | place... | reverse complement strand
CGGGACGGCATCGACCTTGATATCGAGGTCGATATGGAGGGCGACCCCCTGAAACAGGGGGAATTCCACCAAGAATGATAATCGAGCCCATGGTTTTTAGGAAACCTCAGCATATCGTGAATATCATGGCGCGGCCCGGATGGCAGCTTGTCGGGCTGGTAGTCGCATTCGTTCTCTTGGGGAGCCTGGCTTTCTACACATACACAGCCTCGAGTCAGCTCAACCAGAGGAACTCCCAGCTCGAGACCGAAGTCTCGAGTCTCCAGGGCGAAGTTGTAGCTCTTACCTCCAACATAATGGCCCTCCAGTCGAGGATTGGAGATTTGAGGGAAGCTCTGTCTTTCAATGTGACATCTTTGCAGAGCTCGACCCTCCTGACCAGCTCGTTCGAGTCGAAGGACGCCCAGCAGATAGAGGCCATAGAAGCGGCGCTGCAGTCCTACCAGTCGCAGCTCTCGAACCTTAGCTCAGAACTCAAGAACATGGGTACAAGTAACTCGATCGCCCTATCATCGGTGGCATTCCAGCTTCAGAACATAACGTCGAACATGCAGAACCTGAGGGCAGACATCAATTCACTCCCCCCTCTTATCCTCCTCAGGACCGCCGGGACGGCCCTTGGTGCCGTCGTCGAAAGGCCCGACGGGCTGAACTATCTGAGGCTGATGGAGATCGGCAGCACCAGCGGGGTAGAGTCCTCACTCGCCTCCACCCCGTTCAACGCGACGGTTCCAGGAATAATCGAATGGAGGGCAGTTGCGAACAGCGTCGCGGCCGACGCCTATCATACTTTCTGGCCGATGGTCCTTGAGAACACCCCAGGGGGGACGAACGCGTTCGAATTCGAAGACGCGGGAGGGATCCAGGAGGTGGCCATGGTGACGAACGGTAGTCGCGACTCGGTCCCCGTCTGGTGGAACGCCACCGTCGTCAACACTTTCGCCATCGAGATCGTGTCGCCAGGCCACCAGGTCAACTTCTACATCGATGGTGGGCTCGTCGCGAGCTTCTCCTCGGGAGTTCCGAACGTCGACTTCCTGATCGAAGGGGCCGAAGTCAAGGGATTCGGTTCCTCCGCACCCGTGGTGGCTACCCTCGACACCTACGGGGGACTGCTGGGAAGCGACTAGCCTATCACGGACTCGCGTTTCTACGGTATCTTCTTCTTGACACGGAGGGTCTTCCTTGCGAGTTCAGTGACACGCCTGTCGTGGGTGGTTACAAAGATGGTCTTCCCCAGGGTCAGGTTGTCCCCCCTGAGTAACCCCAGGATCACTTCCGCCATTAGAGGGTCGAGAGCCTCTGTCGGCTCGTCGAGCAGGAGTATCGGGGGATCGTTGACCATGGCCCTCGCGAACGAAACCATCTGTTTCTCTCCCACGCTAAGGGTAGACACGATGCGCTTGGCCTCCCCCCGGATTCCTACCTTCTCGAGCACATAGTCCACCTTCCTCTGCCGGTCCTCCCTGTCGACCCTGGCGAAGTGCAGAGGGAGCTCCACGTTCTCCCGGACGGTTAGTTCCGGTATGAGGGTCTGAACCTGGGGGACGAGGCCCACCGTTCTTGCCCTGAACTCCCCCAGCGCGTCATCCGGCATGCTTGTGATGTCCTGCCCCAGCACCAGAATGGAACCTGAGGTCGGCTTCTCGAGACCGGCGAACATGTTGAGCATGGTGGTCTTCCCGCTCCCGATGGGGCCCACCAGAGCCACGAAAGTCCCTTTCAGGAGCTGGAAGTGCAGGTCAGAATAGATCTCCGTCTCCCCGTAGGACTTTGAGACGTGCTTGAGTTCGACGGAGTACCTGCCCTGCGCTGACGCTTCGCTCCGACTAAGGACGCCTAGCTGCTCCAAGTCCTCCTCCCTCCGGCATACACACCAGCGGCTGCTGCGGCGGAAGAAGCGAGGATCACGCCCACGACGGCGAACATAACGGAGACAGCCCCTCCCTGCCCCCCAAGGACGATACCCAGGGCCGCACCAACTCCAGCACCCAACGCCGAGCCCGCGATGCCGTAGCCGATTACGGAGAAGAACACGGCGCTAGAGATGCTTCGACTGCTCGCCCCTAACGACCTCAGATTGGCTAAGGTCTGGCTCGACCTGGTATAGATGTCCGAGGATATGGCCGAAGTCCCCGCGGCGAGGGTCACAAAGATGAGGGCGAGGAGGGCGATCTGGCCGGTGATGCCGATAAGCTGGATCGCGGCGGCGGCGTTTGCGGCAACAGCCGCGGCTACGGTTGCGACCACCAAGTGAGTCGACTTCGACACCTTCAGGCTTCTGGCTAGAAGCTGCCCTTGTTGCAGTGACACGCCCCTGCTCATGGATTCACCCCCGCGAGTCCGGCCATGGCAGCGTCATCTCCGTCTGGACCCTGCCAGCGGCCCTACTGGGCCGTAGCCTGGGCGGCCTTCTGGATGGGTGCTACCTGCTGAGGCTGGGGCTGCGACTGAGGCTTCTGGGCGGATTCAGTTGTAAGGGGCTCGGTGGCTGCCTTCAGCATCTTGCTGAGTTCTCCCATCTCCTGCGAGTTACGCGTCTGCATCGCCTGGCAGCTCTCGGCAGCGACCTTGAACGCCGCCTCGTCTATTTCCCCGGCTCGGAACTGGACCTTCACGTCGACCAGAAACTTGTCCAGAGACTCCTTCTGCCCCTCCAGTTCGCCGATCCGCACGACCATGCTTTCAGCCAGGGACTTGTAGGACCCCTGTATCTTCGCCGCCTCCTCCTGGTACCTCCCCATCATGTCGTCGAACAGAGTCCTGGGAACCTCCCCGTCGCGAGCAAGCTCCTGCAGCGCCTTCGCCCTCCTCCTGACACCTTCCATCTCCTTCCCTAGGGAATCGCATTCGACCTTCCATGACGGTATGACGACAAAGCCTTCAGCCGTTGACACTATCCTCTCATTCGGAAACTCGGTGAACTCGCCGTTCCCCGTGTCCACACCGACAGACTTCAGGTCCCCGGAGGTGTCGACGGAAAATCCGACAACAAAACCGACATACCTACCGTAGGTGTCCTTGACTGGCTTGTTGACCAGTCTCTCGAGAGCTTCAGCTCGCATATGGCGACTTCGGGCCGTGACCGGATATAGTGAAAGGTGTGAATTTCAGCGCGCTATTCAGTCAAAAAAGGAAGCGAATTGACTACGACGGGCGCACATCGACATGGATATCGAGCTTGATGACGCTTCCAAGACGTAGCGGGGTCCGCTTCTCGGCGGCGTTCGCATCCTGTCGACTGCAGGATCCCGAATTGTGTAGGCTCGAAAGGACCGTGTAGACCAGTCGCATCGATCTCGATGCGACCGGGTTCATCCGGAGGGCTGCACTAGGGACCCACCCCCCGGGAAGAAGGGAGAGGAGCTTCGGGATGGCATTCGACCCGCTTGACACCCTCCCCTCTGGGTCAATCAGGTGAAAAGATGCAAACCTCAACGCGGGCGGCAACGAATCAAGCAGCCCCTTGCTTTCTGCCTCCGACAATGCAAGGTAGCTGATCCTTCCGTAGGTGTCCAGGAACTTTACGGTGTCCTTGAATCTCGCGCATGGGCCACAGTCTGCGTCGTACGCCAGCACAAAGGGCATTGGATTCTCGGACATCCTACATCCAATTAAAGAAATCTCCACCGCCCGGACCTCTACGGTACCCTGGAGAATCACGCGGCGCTGCCGAAGATGAAACGGCCCAATTTAGTGAGGATGGAGTCCGCCGGTGTCGTTCTAAAGTAGAGATCAAGGTTGACAAGGCCCCTGGGATGATTCGGCCCGGTCCCCAACCGAAGGAGGGGCGTGTTGTCACACTGCGATGCAACGCTCGCCAAGAACTTAGCCCCATCCTCGGCCGAAGGGCCGGGGGACGCCTGGAAAGACATGATTTCTCCCGTATCGACGTCCCTTGCCAGCCAAAGGTGGTAGCTGGCGTCCCCGAAGCTCACATCGGCCCCGTCGATGGCAACAACCCTGCGGAACGTCTTCCTCTCCCTGGGGAGGCTTGTTACCATGGCTACGAATGCGTCTCTGACCGCTATGTAGGAAAGTCCCCCAACCATCCGCGCCACATCCCTGTAGGAATAGCCAGAATTGCAGAGGGCCGCAGCAAGCACCTTCCTGGTTACAGACACTCGGTTTCGTCTATAGGCGTGAACCGACAGGGCCCATTCGCTGAGGATAGACAGGGGGCCAGGCCCATTGACGGGAGCCACCTGCGTCGCTGCGGTCGCCATCTAGGCCGTTAAGATAGGCGACACGAGAGCATATGGGGGCCCTTCCATTTTACTTAACAGATTGGTTTCACAGGTTTGACAAGAACCCAGGTACAAGCGCCTAGAAGTATAGGTACACGAATGCGATGCCGAGCCCGATGAAAAGGGGTCCCCACACCAACTTGTTCCACCGGAAGACCTTGGCACCATCGAGCGGGCCGATGGGGAGCAGGTTGAAGAGAGCCAGAAAGACGTTGATTCGGACGCCGATGTATCCCACGAGGTACAGGAGGCTGCTGCCGTTAAGGAGGAGCAAAGGAGTGAAGAGGGCGGCTATGGCAACGTTCATCATCGGGCCGGCGACTGATATCACCCCGTTTTCCTCCCGTGTTATGTTGGTTCCCGATATGTAGGTCGCCCCGGGAGCGGCGAAGATGAAACCAATCAGCGAAGTGACCAAGGCCAGGACCAACCCCATGGGCCACATTCTGAACTCCGCCCAGTACCCATACCTCTGTGCGACGAATTTGTGGCTGAGTTCGTGGAAGACGAACCCAGGCCCCACCGTCACCAGGGATATGCTCACTAGGGTGATGGCGTCTGACGCGCTGAACTGACCCGTGGTCGCTAGCTGGATGACGTTGAGTCCGCCCTGCGCGAGAGCAAAGGAGAAGGCCACTCCGAGCGCAATCCAAGATATTACTATGTCTCGGATCTCTATCCCTGAAAACACGTGGGCTCCCCTGCTGACGGGATATGCCGGCTGTGGTTCGGGAGTCTGCCAGGTGAACGTTGTCTGGGGAGGGGCTGTGATGGTCCTCCTCTGGGTCAGGTCCCCCTTGCACTGATGGGCCTCCGGGAGTCTATGATCGGCACAGAACACGCCCCCGCAGTAATTGCAGATGAAAGGTAGCGCCTCCTCCCTTCCGCAGTAATCACACTTCAATACTTCAAAGCTCCTAAGAGAATCCTTCTTTCGGGGTCCGTCGATTCTATTTTAATTATACGTTGTCCTAGCATAACAGCTCCGCAAAAGCCCGCCTGATCTTGAGGGCCTAACTCGGTCTAAGTTGGAACTCACAGGCGTCACCCCCTTTCAGGACGCACTTCGTCTCCTTCGAATCGTAGTCTATCCCGAAAGTCGCCTTCGCCCCTCCGACAAGGTACCCTCTCATGAAGTTACACCCCTTCCGGGACGAGCCCCCCGAGGAGCATTCGAAACAATCGTCGACCCTGACGATAAATCCACCCTTCCCGGGACCCTCTTTCGCCTCTAGTATCCCCCACCCCTGTGCGGCCAAGAACCTGTTCAGGACCCCTGTCTGGGAACGTACCCGCTCCGCGCCCACAGTTTTGGTCATCATCTCCGCATTCCTCAGGCCCATGGCCACCCCCTCTTCGAAAAGAAGTGCGTCACCACCGCTCCCCAGCATCTTTGAGACGCGTTCGAAGACGTGAACGAGGCCGTCCCTTCTCATGAGGATGTACTCCTCGTCCCCGACGACGAAACCCGTGTGGAAGGTGTCCACGAGAAGGCCATCCTTTCCTTCGTACACCCGTGCAGCTATGGCCGCCTTCGAGCTCATTATGAGTTTCTCCAGCTCCTCTCCCGTGAGATCCTCAGACAGTGCCTCCGAGAAGCCGCTGAACACCGCCGTGCCGTCGCTGCGTGTGTACGTGCTCGTCCCTATCAGGTTCACCTTTGTCCGGACCAAGTCAAGGATGGAGCTGTAGGATCCGGGTGCATCCGAGAGTGTCACCACGACATGAAACAGTTTCTTCCCGGGAGCGTAGTGCACCGGGAATATCTTCTTCTTGCCTTCTTTCACCTAGTTTGCACCCGAACCGACGAACTCATTCACGACCTTCTCAGCCAACGGGATGAGTCTCTTGGGGACGTCGTCTTCCAGGACGGTGATGCCGTACTCTTTGGCGAGCGTCGCGGCACGCGCTCCAAGTTTGGGCGAGACGCACAGGACAGCTTTCTCCGGGTCCACATCGAAGACCTTGACGTAGAACTTCAGGACCTTCATCTCGTCTACCTCCTTGACTGACAATTCCGTGTCGACCACGATTTTCGCCCTGCCTGGGTCCGGCATCACCGCGAAGGCGAACTCGTGCTTCACGCCGGACTTGCCCACTATGGCCGCAGGGGCGTGGGCTTTCATCCCCCGCCGGTTCATCTCGCTTGCCATCGTTTCGAAGTCACCCTTGGCCTCCACGACCAGGGGGAGGGGCGCTGCTGGGAGGACGAACAACAAGGCAGGGGAAACCCCCCTGAGGATGAAGATGGTGGCTGGCACAGCCACCGCTGCAATAATGCGCCAGAGCCTCAAACTATGCCCTAGCCACCGGCGTTGGGTAGGATTATAGGCGTTTTCGCCCCTCGGGCGTTTCACGGGGCCTGCCATCCAACCGGGGCGGGGGTGATAGGTGCGAATAGTTTTCACAAGATTGTCATGGTTGCGAACCCTATCAGGTTCTATCACGTGAACGGGACATTTCAGAGGATGACCGGGTACCTCTACAAGGGGAAAGACTGGGATCCTGGGCCAGAGCGAATGGGGCTAGGGACAGTGGAACGCGTCGGCCAACCTTCGTTCTGCGAGATGAAGACCTGCCCTGAATTCGCCTCCTGGCGTATCAGGTATGGGGCGCAGTCGGTAGAGTACTGCACCAGGCACGCGCTCTCCTCCATGAGGAGCCGAAGGGCCTGGTCACGTAAATGAGACTGTTCTTGGCGCCCTTTTCATCAATGAAGAGCCAAAGTGGCTCCAGAGTCGCTACCCCCTCTCCTCTCGGGATGCGAATGATTGTTCCGGAAGACCCGAACCAAACTCTTTCTATACTTCTGCGGCTAAGAGCCCTGATCCTTGGCGAAACGAACGAAGCGGGGCCAAAGGGGGGCCCCGAAAGGAAAAACAAAGAGGACTCTCCGCCGCCCCCCTAAGGTGAGCCGGGAGGACCGCAGGAGGGATGCTGAAGAGACGCAGGAAGATGAGAAGTTCACCTACCAGAAAACCTTCACCCAGAAGAACGAAATCGACTAGGGTGACGCCCGGGACCTGCGGGATAGCTCTGGATTCCCCTTGATCAAATCTGAGATAGAATCGGCTCCGGTAGCTGTTTCGATTCTGTGTTCGCCCCCATGGTCCGACAGATCCTTTAGCCCGTTCCCGGTCGCGACACATACGACAAAGGCATCTCTGGGGAGTCCTAGCTTGGTGAGGGCTGCGAAGGGCGCAGCGCTAGCCGCTTCCACTAAGAGCCCTTCCTCTCGTGCGAGCCGGTCCTTTGCTTCCATTATCTCTTCATCTTTCACCACGACGGCTCCCCCTCCGGATTCTGCGATCGCGTTGAGCGCCTTTTTCCATGATACCGGATTTCCGATCCTAATAGCCGAAGCAACGGTGTGTGGCTCCTTCAGCGGCCTAAACGGCTGTCCCGATCTGTAGGCTTCGGCCAGAGGTGCGGCTCCCTCGGCCTGCACGCCTATCATCCGCGGCAGGGCATCCGTGACCCCCAACGCCTGAAGTTCCTTGAACCCCTTCCAGATGGCACTGATGTTGCCTGCGTTCCCCACGGGGAGGACGACGCAGTCAGGAACACGGTCGAGCTGCTCGTAGATTTCGAAGGCAGCGACCTTCTGCCCCTCGATCCTGAATGGGTTCACCGAGTTCACCAAGTAGAAGCGGTCGTCTTTCCTTACGAGATCGAAAACGGTGGCCAGGGCTCTGTCGAAGTTACCTTCGATTCCAAACACCTTCGCTCCGTAGGCGAATGCCTGACCCAGCTTCCCGGAGGCAACCCCCGCCTTTGGCACGACCACGACCGCTTCCAACCCCGCCCGGGCTGAGTAGGCTGACAGGGACGCGGCCGTGTTCCCCGTGGATGCACAAACCAGGGCCTTGACCCCTAGGGTCTTCGCCCTCGTTACTGCAACGCTCATGCCTCTGTCCTTGAACGACCCCGTGGGGTTCTGGCCGTCGTTCTTCGCGAACAAGTTGTCAAGCCCCACCCTGGCGGCGAAGAGCCTGATCTTTACAAGGGGGGTCCCCCCTTCCTCGAGAGAAACAGGCTCGATGTCCCGGGGAAATGGGAGGGTACTCCTGAATCTCCATATCCCTGGCCCTTTCCCATCGAAAAGGGACTTCGCATCTAGGTCCCTGGACAGCCTGATTTCGAGGAGATCGCCGCACTTCCTGCAGGTCGAGTCCGGGAGTTCAGTCAGCGCCTCGGTCCCGCACCCTATGCAGAACAACTTCCACGCGTCAGATCTGCTCAATTATCCTGCACCCCTCCCCTACGCCCGTAACAAAGCCCTCGCTGGGTACCCTCACCCCTCGAAATCCCCTGATCATCGCCTTCAGGACGCTGGGAGCTTTCCTTTTGTCCGTTGCAGCAAGCACCGTCGGCCCGGCCCCGCTGATGCAAGTCCCGAACGCGCCTGCCTTCAGCGCCGACTCTCTCACCTTCTCGAACCCTGGAATCATGATCGACCGCCGGGGATCCACGAACCCTCCCTGCATCGCCTTCCCTATCTCTCCGAGGTCCCCCCTGGAGAATCCATAGACAAGCCTGCTTGCGGAGGTGACAGCAGCAACCACCTCGTCGAGAGACAGATTTTCCGGAACAAGAGAACGGGCGTATTCGGTCTTGCGCGAGGGGAGGGGAACCCTTGGAGTGACCAAGCAGAGGGCGAGTTGCGGAGGGGCCCTCACCCTAACGCACCGATGCGCCTCCGATACGATAACAAAACCTCCCACGATCGCCGCGGAAACGTTGTCGTAGTGCGCCGTCCCTGACGCAATCCTCTCGCCGACTCCCGCGTATTCTATGAGCTTCTGCTCTTCCAGGCCTAGGTCGAATAGGGCGTTCATCCCCACTGCCGCCGCTGCCGAAGAAGCAGCGCTGCTGCCGAGCCCAGCGCCCACGGGCACGCCCTTCTGAAGCCTGAGGGACACCCCCTCGCTGATTCCCTCCCCATTCATGACCGCCCTGACAATGCCGGAGACGACGTTTTTTCCGGGTGGAGCATTAATCTCCAACCCCTCCACTAATAGCCTCACGCCGCCACCGGACCTCTGGAGCGTGAGTGTGTCAGTCGGCTTCCGCAGGGCGAGGGCAAACGTGTCGTACCCGGCTCCTAGGTTGGCGGAGGAGGCGGGAGAAACCACAGTTACCCGTTCTTTCACTTCCGAATTCTCCTGTCCTGGCTGACAACTTCGCTGTGGAGGGCGCGGACCGCATCGTCCGCCTTCTCCTCGTTGACAACAAATGAGACATTGAGCTCTGAGGAACCCTGAGCGATCATCCTGACGTTTATTCCGCGTGAGGCAACCGCGGAGAAGATCCTTGCTGCGATCCCCTTCTCCCCTCTCATCCCCGCGCCCACCGCTGCGACAACTGCGACTCTCGGGTCCCCTTCCACTGCTATGCCCTGGTACTTCAGCTCACGGCCAAGGGCTTTCTCGGCCGTCTTGAGGGAGGTGCGCCTGACTATCATGCTTATGTTCGCCTCCGACACGCTCTGGGATATCATCAACACGTTGACGCCGTTAGAAGCGAGCGCTGAGAACACCCTGGCCGCTACGCCCGGCCTCCCCTGAAGCGTCTCCCCTGCGACCGTCAGCAGTCCCACGTTCCTCACCACAGCGACAACCTTGACAACGCCCCTGCTCCTCGTCTGCTCCCCTGTAATGAGCGTCCCGAGCCCGTCGGGCCTGAACCCGTTCCTTATACGGACAGGGACTCCGCTCGTTCTGGCGGGACCCAGTGCAAGAGGATGCATGTTTTTTGCGCCGAAGAACGCCAGCTCCTCAGCTTCGGCGTAGCTCAATCGCGGCACCGTCGCAGGGTCTTTCACTACCCGGGGGTCGGCGGTCAGTATCCCATCCACGTCAGTCCAGATCCAGACCTCATCTGCTCCGATAGATGAGGCGAGGAGTGTAGCGGTATAGTCAGAGCCCCCCCGTCCTAGCGTGGTTGTCTCACCGCTACTCGACATTGCTATGAAGCCGGCGACGACGGGTACCTCCCCCCTCGAGAGCATGGGGATTAGCCGCCTTCTCACTGACCGGGAAGTTAAGCCATGGATGGGTGTAGCTTCCCCATATGCGTCGTCGGTAACGATGCCCGCTTCTCCCCCCGTGAGGCTAGAGGACGTCGCCCCCCTTGCTCCTATTTCCGCGGACACCAAGGGCGCGGACATCCTCTCCCCGAACGAGACCACCAAATCCCGCGACCGGGGTGATAGCTCACCGAGTATCGATATCCCGGAGAGAGTCTTCCTCAGTCTCTCCAGACTTGCTTCAACTCCTTGAACGACCTCCGCCTTCATTTCGTTCCTCAGGGACGATTGTTCGATGGCAGTAAGGTGCGCCTTCCTGAGCTCTCCCACGGCCTCCAGAATCTCCTTATCACCCCAGCTCCGAGCGTCGGACGCCGCCTGGAGGAGTTTGTCTGTAACATCCCCGAGGGCTGACACCACGACGACTACCTGGTCACCTTCCGTCCGGGCCGTCTCGACGATGTCCCCCACCCGCCTTATGCCATGTCGAGAGGCGAGAAGGCTCCCGCCGAACTTCATTACGACTCTCAAACGCGGCCCCTCCCCCATCCCCGGGCTATGGCCACCAAGTCTCTCAGTACAGCCCGGGAGGTTGCTACTCCGCCACCGGAGGAGCCGGCCACGACCCTCTCCCCCGAATCTTCACATCGGAAAACCGCGACGTTGGTGGCACCGAACACATTTAGAGGGCTCCTGGGATCAACTTCCTTTGGACCCACCTCGGCTCTGTCGCCTACCACAGCCAGTGGCCTGATTGCCTTCCCCCTCGCTTTCGCTCGACGCATGTCCTGCGGGGTCAGGTCCCGCAGGCCCCGCATCGGGTTGACATCTGTTAGTGTCAGGTCCCTCCCCATCAAGTGGTCGGCGAGGATGACGATTTTTGCTGAGGCATCGAAGCCATCGACGTCTAGAGTAGGGTCCGCCTCCGCGTACCCCAGGTTCTGGGCTTCCCGCAACGCGGTAGCGTAGTCGTACCCCTCGTCCTGCATCTTTGTCAGGATGAAGTTCGAGGTGGCGTTCAGGACACCGTCGATTCCGATTACCTCCTCCGCCTCCCTACACGCCAGCCCCGTCTCAAGCATCGGAATCCCACCGCCGACGCACGCGCTGTAGCGGAGCGCGAGGCCGGGCCCTGCCATGCCCGTCAGTTCAGCGAAGTGCAGGGCCAGGGGCATCTTGTTGGCAGAAACCACGTGCCTCGAGAGCCGGAGTGCCTCCTTAATGTGAGTGAGGGCGGGCTCACCGTCCTTCGGGTTCCCGGGGGTCACCTCAACGACTACGTCAGAATCCACTTCTCTTATCAGCTCGAGAGCGGTCTGCTGAGATTCTCCCACTCTTCCGCTGGACCTTTTCCTCTCTATCAGCGACGCCGGGTCGAGCCCATCGACGTCCACCACCGACGAGCGGGAGTCTGCAACAGCGACGAGATCAAAGGCCAGCCCCCTCCTCTCGAAGAGCCCTCCCTTCTCCACCAGGGCCTGGGCAAGGCCCTGCCCTACAGTCCCGAATCCAACAAGTGTTAGTCTCAACTTAGCTGAGGAATCCCTTCTTGTACATCAGCTCTGCCGTGAGAATGGTCGACCCGGCGGCTCCTCTGATGGTGTTGTGAGACAGTAGTGTCAGCCTCCCCGACTTCGAGTCCAATCCGTTTCTTATTCTTCCAACAACAACGCTCATCCCTGGGACCGTGCCCGCGTACCTGTCCAGCCTTGGTTGTGGCCTCGCATCGTCCTGAGTGACGATGATAGGCGATGCAGGAGCCGTCGGGAGGCCCAGCTTCTGCGGTTCTCCCCTGAACCTTGCCAGCAGCTCTTCCACTCTTTCCGGTTCGAACCTCTCCTTTGTTTCGACGTACATTGATTCCAGGTGGCCATCGGTCGTGGCGACCCTGTGAACCATCGCGCTTACGCGGAAGCTCGCAGGAGTGACCCGGTCACCCGAGACTTCGCCCAGCATCTTCAGCGGTTCCGTTTCCACCTTCTCTTCCTCGTCCTTGATGTAAGGGATCACATTGTCGAGGATGTCCAATGACGGGACACCAGGATACCCCGCACCCGAGACAGCCTGCATTGTGGACACGAGGACCCTCTTGAGACCCATGCTCTCGTGGATTGGCTTCAGAACGAGGGCGAGGCCGGCGGCTGTGCAGTTGGGCGTAGCGACGAGCGACCCCCTCCACCCCTTCGTCTTCTGAAGGTGGACGAGGGCGAGGTGAGATGGATTGACCTCGGGAACGATTAGAGGGACGAGCTCGTCCATTCTGTGGGGGCTGGCGTCCGTTATTACGTTATACCCCTCCCTGACAAGCTTGGGCTCTAGGCTTTCTGCGGCTTCGGTCGGAAGTGGGGAAAATACAAGGTCAGCCTCTCCAAGTGCCTCGGCCGTGGTGGGCTTCACTGGTAGGTCGAGGACTTCGTTTGAGATTGGAAGGCCCCCGGCAGAGACCAACTTTCCATACTTTTTTCCAACGTTACTCTGACCAGTCACAGCAGCCACCCTGAAGTAGGGATGATTCGACAGCATGCTGACATACCTCTGCCCGACCATCCCAGTGGCGGCAAGGACAGCGACCCCAAGTTTGCTATTTGCTGAGCGTCGCAATGCCGTGCTGCCGTGGGCCCGCTCTTTTAGGGTTTGAATGAAAACAGGTAGGGCCTCGAACTCGTTGGGAGCCCCTTCCGTTTATCCCCCGACCTCAGGATTTGGTCTGGGGAACGCGCTGGACAACCCGCTCGGGTGTCCGAAGTTCGATGTAATCTCTTGGGAACGCAAAGAGGTTTCTAGCCTCAAAATTCATCGACATCCTATAGAGCCTGTGAACCTTGATGCGGAACTTGTGCTCAATCGTCATCTTGAGAGTCTCCGACCCCCCATGAAGCAGAGAGTCGATCCGCGTGTACACCTCCTGCGGGTCATGGAGCTTTTCGTCACCAATCCTTCTAAGCAGCGCCTCACCCGTTGAGACCCCCGCGAGGCTCGTACAAGACTCTACTACGGCGTTGGCGAACAGAGTAGACAGTTCTTTCAGGTTCTCGGGCGCCAAAGCGCACAGTGACCGGATTTCTGCCTCGAGAGTCGTTCCATTGAAGTTTCCGACCCGGGGTGTCCAGGGTTTCCTGGTGGGAGCGACCTTCGTCCATGCCATGAAAGTCCAAGGTGCCCCGCCCTCGTATAGGGTATTCTGCCGAATCCGTTAGGACTCGGCCATTCGTCTAGCCGAATGCGGAAAGCGATTTTTGTCAGCACAAAACTACGCACAAAATTAAGGCATTTATCGAAGATCTGGCAATATGTCGTTGGCTCCAAAGCCGTTGCGCCGGATCCCCCCTGAATAATCAGCCGGGGGGATGCTTTCTGTGAGAGGTTACATCGTAGAAATTCCCTTGCTAAAGGACTGACTCCTCGGCTTTAGAGACCATGATGCTTCTTAATCTCCGCCCGACCGTGGCGTGTACATTGTCCATCCCTATCCTGGCCTGAATATCAACGAGAGGACTCGGCTTTATGGGGATAGCCCTGTTGTCTACGTGCTAAGGAATCGCGTTACCATGAGCCCTACTCCTTGGGAACCTGGTCTCCCTCAAATAACGTATGAGTGAACGATAGTCCTGTTTGAGCTTCCTTGTGACCAGGGTGGTCGTAAGTTCGGCTGCAAGCAGGTCTAGGTCTCTCAGAATCGAATCCCTCATCCTGTATGTGTCCGTTTCTATGACCCTCATGAAATACTGAAAGGATCCCAGTGTCTCGTACGCTTCGATAATTCTAGGGTCATTCTGCATGAGCTCGCTGAGCTTCTGCGCATACCCTATCCCCTTGGATGTTGTTGAGCCGACAAAGGCTTCGGCATGGAGACCGAGCTTCGACCAGTCTATCTCCAGAGTATGCTTCAGAACTCCTTGGCTTGTGAGAGTCTTAATTCGCTTCGCCACTGTCCTTTGGTCGACCTTGAGCACTTGAGCGATATCTTTGTAGTTCATTTCCGGGCGCGTCACGAGTACTTCAAGAACTAGGAGGTCAAATTCGTCTGCTACATACATCGCCTCGGCGGATGCCATGTCATCGGATGACATGACCCACCGCTTAAGTCTATCATTCCAAGACGAATCGCTCCTGCCCCCGAATCTTAGGGCGTCTGGGCCCCCTGATATCTCGCGAGAGACCATTCTCAGGCCTCGTTCAAATTCGGGACGTCGGAGAGATGCCCGTCATGCAGTGTCGCCCTGGCTGGAAACTCCAATGACATGGCGGTTAGTCTGTCCTGCCATCTGATGACATGGATATGTAATATCGGCCACACTTGGGGTCCTTGATGTTTGCAGCGTAGGTCCGTCATTCCGTTGGTCTACGTAATTATCGTCGGTGTGCTCCTATGCTTTCCCGCCCTCACCTCTCAGAAAGTCGCCACTGCATCGAGCGGGGAGGGGAAACAGGTGGGTATCTACATTTCAGCCTCGCAGGCGTGGTATCCATACCCGTACTCCCCTGCGTCTAGCTTTGTCGGTCAATATGCTTCGACAGGCCTCTTTTCGACCATCCTGATCTACGCTCAGTGTGGCACTCCGTGTTCGGAGAGCTCGGGCGATTTCGCCTGGACCCTACAATTGGCGTCCGCCTTTGATTCGGTTCCAAACTTCAAGATGGTGGTCGATATAGGGTTCGACATAGGCTCCTCTTCTGACTGGTCGACGGTTCAAGCCTTCGTGTCAGACCTTGCGGCACACTCCAGTGTCGGCTGGGTGGGCATTGAGGGAGAGCACACGACTTACACAGGGTGCGAGTTCGGAGGGTCCTGCCCAAGCATAGGGGAGGCGTGGAGCACAGGGGCGCTGTCCGAGTCCCAGCTCGAGTCGTACTACTCAGAGTTCGATGGCATCGTCGCATCAGCGGGCCTCCAGGTTGCCCACTACTACCTTACCTTCGGGGACCAAGCATGGGTGAGTACACAGCAGGCCATCTATGTCAGCCAGTGGCCGGCGTGCGGCGGGACGGCGGATGTCCAGGACTGTAACGACGTCATCCCTCAGGACAGCGAAATCCTAGGCGGCACTTCGTCCAATTATGTTGGAATCTCGGCCGGCCTTTCGACAAACTGCTGCGACTACTGGAACCCGACAGTTTCGGGTCTTTCCTCCACCGACGCGGTAATCAGCACCTATATCCAGGCGGCGGAACAGCAACCGGCGAGCTCCCGTCAGTTGATCTTCTTCGAGACCGGAGCCTATGGGTACGTGGGGGACCAGTGGAGACCAATCTTCACCACGGACCTGGCGAACGCGATGGCGCAATATTCAGACTTCATTTATGCTGGGAGCGCCCCACAATCGACCACGTCGTCTTCGGCGCTAACCACATCGTCCCTGACATCGCCCACCACCTCAACCACCTCAACCACCTTGACCACCTACACAACCAGTTATTCGACGACCAACACCAGTACCGTTAGTGCTGACCATACGAATTACAATTATTACCGATACTTCATTGGCCGCTTCCAAATCCGCTGAGCCTACTTTCATACGGGGCGAGACGAGGAAAAAAGTGACCTCCATCAGCAAAGGGGGAACGGGCTCATAATCGCGAGTCTAGATGTAACGATGGCCTACAACTGGGTGACTTAGTCTGAACGGATCTTGCCATCTATCACAACGTAATGCCACTCCCTTCTCGGCTGAGAGCTCCCTTCTGACCCCCGCTCCCCGCCCACGCGGGGACCTGTACCGATGGTGGCGATTTTGATTCCGCCTTTGACGAACTCGTCCTGGTCATAGATTCGGCGGCCGTCAACTACTACCGGGGAGCTCATCAGACTACCAAAGTCGCTGGGGCGAAGCCTCTTGAAAGCATCCCACCCGGTCGCGATAAACGCGCACTCCGAGCCCCTCAGGGCCTCCCTCGCCGATTTCGCATAGACGACCTGTTTGCCGAGCAAGCTGCGGGCGTTATCCATGGCAGCGGGATCGTAGACAGTGGGCTCTGCCCCGATCCTGACCAGGGCCTTCGCGAGCGACATCGATACCGACTCCCTGATATCGTCGGTTCCACCTTTGAATGCGAGTCCAAGTATCGAGACGCGCTTTCCTTCAAGGGATCCGCAAAGCTTCTCGGCCAACCTGATGGCCTCGCCTACCTGAGCCTCGTTAACTCTGAGAGCTGGAGTGATGACCTCTTCGTGTATGCCAGCCGATCTCAGGGATGATGCCAGGGCACGGCAATCCTTGGGCAGGCAGGATCCTCCGAACCCGATGCCGGCGCCAAGATACCTCTCGTCCATCCTCGCAACCGAGGAGAGGCCCTTCCTGACTTCGTCGTAGTCACACCCCGGAACTCTGGTGCAATAGTTAGCGATCGTATTGACGAAGCTGACCTGGGTCGCCCTGCCGGCGTTTATCGCGTACTTCATCATTTCCGCGTTGGGCGGGGTTGTAAGGATCGTGGGCAGCCGTCTTCCGTGAAAGGCATCGTACATCTTTGACAGGGTATTGGCAGACTTTCTGTCGTGCCCGCCGATGACTATGACGTCGGGATGGAAGGTTTCGTGTATCGCAGACCCTTCGTGCAGGAACTCCGGATTCGAAGCCAATCCGAAATCGGGGCCTGCCGTCTTTCGTGACTCGCGTTCGAGGATGTGCCGGACGAGTCCCTCGGTTGTCCCCGGGATGACTGTGCTCTTGACTACGACCAGCCGATAGCCACGTGCCAACGCCAACTGGCGCCCGATATCCTTTGACGCAGCCTCTACGTATTCGGATTCTATTCTGCCGTCCTCCCGGCTTGGTGTTCCAACTGTGATGAATACGATTCTTGATCGGACCAGGCCATCGTAATCGGATCTGAGCGTGAGCGTCTTACGGCGAAGCGAGCGGTGAAGGAGGGAGTCAAGCCCCTTTTCATGAATGGGGGAGTTCCCCTTCCTGAGGGAGCTTATCCTGTTCTTGTCGACATCTATGCCGGTGACGTCGAAACCTCGACTGGCGAAGCAGACTGCGGTCGAGAGCCCGACGTATCCGAGGCCGACGATCGAGATGGATTGGCGTCTGGACTGGGACATAGGTCCCAGGAGCGACCAACCCGTCTTAATAGCTTGCTTGGCGAAATTCGGGCTTCAAGGGAGAGGAGGCTTACGTGCGCGACCAGCGGCACACTGAAGCGGCGAGTTCTTCAACGTCAGAGGTGACAGTCACTTCAGACCCGCGAGATTCTCGAGTTTGGAGCCCAAGGGGGCTCCTGGCTAGGGTCTTCTGCCCACTCCTCTGAATGCGAATCCCGCCTTGAGCACAGCGGCTGGAGACACCACATTCCGCGCATCGACAAACGCAGCCTTCGCGCTTACCAATTTCGACAGGGCCTTCAGATCCAAGTGCTTAAACTCGTCGTGCGCCGTCCCGATAACGAGACAATCAGCGCCCTTGGCAGCGGCTTCCAGACTTGCTTTCCCCTTCAGCCCAAACACCTCTTCCCCTTTGAACATCGGGTCGTATACCTCCACTTTAGCCCCCATCGCACTTAGTCTAGTGATCGCCCTCTCGACTGGAGTGAGCTGCACGTCCTTGATGTTGGGTTTGTATGCCACGCCCATCATAACAATCTTCGAACCTCTTATGGTCTTCCCAACCTCATTGAGTGCTTCCTCAATGAGCTCCACGGCGTGGTCAGGCATCCTGTCGTTTATCTCGCGCGCCATTCGAATTAGGTACGGAATGTTTCCTGTCTTGATTCCCTCCGAGATGAGATAATAGGAATTTGCCGGAAGGCACGGGCCACCAACACCTAGGCCCGGGTAGTGGGGCATGAAGTTGTACTTCGAGGCGCAGGCGTTAATCACCTCTATCGTGTCTACCCCGAGCTCCTCAAACAGCAGGGCGAACTCGTTGGCTAGGGCGATGTTCACATCTCTGAAGAGGTTCTCCGTTAGCTTCGCTGCGTTCGCGGTCTTGGCGTCACTTACCCTTATCGCCCTTATCCCCAGAGCAGCCTCGTAGAGAGCAACTGTCGCGTCAGTCCACTTGGGACCTACGCCGCCAATTAT
>Ga0187769_10000720_pt1 | contig 18301 bp, 18 predicted proteins | sample 0116_SJ02_MP02_1_FD_133140 | JGI IMG/M metagenome (GOLD analysis project Ga0187769, IMG submission 133140) | Tropical peat soil microbial communities from peatlands in Department of Meta, Colombia - 0116_SJ02_MP02_10_MG | ecosystem: Environmental > Terrestrial > Soil > Wetlands > Peat | place... | reverse complement strand
GCCGGCGGCCACACCTTCGGCAAGACGCACGGCGCCGGCGATCCCTCGCTGATCGGCCCGGTCCCGGAAGCCGCCGCCATCGAAGATCAGGGCCTCGGCTGGAAGAGCCGGCACGGCGCGGGTTTTGGGGCTGACACCATCACCGGCGGCCCGGAAGTGACCTGGTCGCAGACGCCGACGAAGTGGAGCAACCACTTCTTCGACAATTTGTTCAACCACGAATGGGAGCTGACCAAGAGCCCGGCCGGCGCCTATCAGTGGCAGATGAAAGGCGCCGCCGCCACGATCCCGGACGCCCACGACAAGTCAAAGAAGCACGTGCCGACAATGCTGACGACCGACCTGTCGCTGCGAATGGACCCGGTATACGAAAAAATCTCCAGGCGCTTCTACGAACATCCGGATCAATTCGCGGATGCCTTTGCCCGGGCTTGGTTCAAGCTCACGCACCGCGACATGGGGCCGATCCATCGTTATCTCGGTCCGCTGGTGCCGAAGGAGATCCTGATCTGGCAAGACCCGGTCCCGGCGGTCGATCACCCGCTGGTCAAGGAGCCGGACGTCGCCGCCCTGAAGGCAAAAATCCTCGCCTCCGGCCTGAGCGTTTCGGAGCTGGTATCGACGGCTTGGGCGTCGGCGTCGACGTTCCGCGGTTCCGACAAACGCGGCGGAGCGAACGGCGCGCGCATCCGTCTCAAGCCGCAGAAGGACTGGGACGTCAATGCGCCGAAAGCGCTCGCGCGGGTGCTTGCGACCCTCGAAGGGATTGCGAAGGACTTCAACGCCTCCGCGAGCGGCGGCAAGAAGGTTTCGCTCGCCGATCTGATCGTTCTTGGCGGCAACGCCGCGATCGAGAAGGCGGCGAAGGCCGCCGGCCACGATGTCAAGGTTCCGTTCACGCCCGGACGCACGGACGCGTCGCAGGATCAAACCGACGTCGAATCCTTTGCTCCGCTCGAGCCGACCGCCGACGGTTTCCGCAATTATGTTCGCGGCGCGCAGCTGATGCAGCCCGAGGAGGCGTTGGTCGATCGGGCGCAATTGCTCACGCTGACTGCGCCGGAGATGACGGTCCTCCTCGGCGGGCTGCGGGTCCTCGGCGCCAATGCCGAAGCGTCCAAGCACGGCGTGTTCACGACCAGGCCCGAGACGCTGAGCAACGACTTCTTCGTCAACCTGCTCGACATGCGCACCGCGTGGCAGCCCGCCGCCGGCGCTGACGGCGTCTATGAGGGGCGCGACCGCAAGACCAAGGCGCTCAAGTGGACCGGCACCCGCGTCGATCTGATCTTCGGCGCGCACTCGCAGTTGCGGGCGCTCGCCGAGGTCTACGCCGCCGCGGATGCGAAGCAGAAATTCGTCAACGACTTCGTCGCGGCCTGGACCAAGGTCATGAACGCCGATCGCTTCGACCTCGCCGACGCAAAAGCTGCGTAGGCTCGTTCGGAGGCTTAACCGACGCGGACGCTTTTGGCGGGCGGCAGGGCGGCGCTTTCAAATCCATTGAAGGCCCGCCCTGCCGTCAATTCGCCGACGCGCCAGACTCAGATTGCCACCATCACGTTCGGCTTGTTGCAGATGCGGTTGCCGCAGCGCCCGACCAGATTTTCAGCTTGTGGGGAACAAGCCGATTTATCTTGATCTATGTCAATGAATCACCGAGGCCGCGGTCAAAGATAATTGGCGATGTGGCAGTCCATCTCGTCAGCTCCTTTCGACCGCGATCTGGAACTCGCCGTGATCGATGCGGACGGCGAGCATAGCCTGATGTTTCCGTGCCGGCGGGTCGCCGATGGCTGGATCAAGGCAACGAACAAGCAGCGCCTCGACGTGCGGCCGACCCATTGGCGCGAATGGGCGCCCAAGGTCTCGTAGCGCCGCGCTATATTCAGCTCAGATGCGGCCCGACGCCGCCGTCGATGCCTTCGAGAACAGCGGCGCGCCATTCGCGCTTCGTTGGCAGGATCGGCGGCATCGGAGCCAAATCCGGCGCCGGCGTCGGCGGAGCGACAGCGGTGATGCGTTCTCCCTCCGTAAACGATCCTCTGCGCATAAAGAGATTATAGATCAACCACTGGGCCCGATGGCGGCGGCCGCGCACCGGGAAGCGGCTCGCGATCGACGGCCATGAGTAAAAGCGCTCGTAGGTCTCGGCGACCCCGCGCCGCAGCTCGTCGCCGGTCATCTGCGCCGGGCGATAGACCACGTGGCCCTGGTCATATTTGTCCCAGTCAAATGAAACGATGCGGTTCGCCTTCTTCATCTCGTACCAGGTCAGTGTTCCAGGATACGGCGTGAGGACCGAATAGGCGCAGGCGTCGTAATCGTTTTGTCGGGTGAACCGTGCGGTTTCATCGAATGCCGATTGATCGTCGCCGTCGAAGCCGAACATGAACAGGCCGAAGACGATGATGCCGTAGGAGTGGAGCTTCTCGACCAGCGCCGCGAAGCTGTCCGGCCGGTTGACGTGCTTGTGCACGCTTTTGAGCGTCGAGCGCGATATCGATTCAAAGCCGATGCTCAACATCGTGCACCCGCTTGCGGCGGCGAGTTCGAGCATGCGGTCGTCCTGGGCGAGCTTGGAGGTCACGCCCGCCTGCCATTGGAAGCCGCGTCCCTTGAGCGCGCGCATGACCTCCTTCGGCCGCTCCGGCGTGCCGAAGAAATCGGCGTCGTTGATCGAAACGATGCGCGAGCCGCACTCCTCCATTTCCCGAACCACATCGTCGACCGGCCGGTAACGAAATTTCAGCCCGTTCATCAGCGGCTCGGCGCAGAACGTGCAGCCCTGATGGCAGCCGCGCGAGGTCTGGACGAAGGTGCTGTTGACGTAGCGGTTTCGCTTGAGCAGGTCGTATCGCGGCATCGACATTCCGACCATCGGATGCAGCTTGTCGGATTTGTAGGTTCCGCGCATCCTGCCGGCTTCGAGGTCATCGAGCAGCGCCTCGATGACCAGCTCGACTTCGCCGATCACCACCGCGTCGCAATGCCCGAGCGCTTCGCGCGGCATGAAGCTCGGATGGACGCCGCCCATGACGACCGGCACGCCCTTGGAGCGAAACCGGTCGGCGATCTCGTAGCCGCGATTGACGTAGCTCGTCATCGCCGAAAGCCCTACCAGATCGGCCTTCAGGTCGAAATCGATCGGTTCGATGTTCTCGTCGGTGAGCACCACCTCGTAGCGCTGGCGCGGAATCGACGCCGCGACTGCCAGCAGTCCCGCGAGCGGCGAATAGAGCGCCCGGTTCATATAAAGCGGCCGGGTGGTGAGCGAATCCGTCTTCGGATTGATGAGGTGGATCAGGTGCGTCGGCATGGCGACCTCGTGCTGGGAGGACGGTATCAGACCAACCAAGACGCCTTGAAGAAGTTGCCTGCGCCGGAAAATTATCCGGTTCCGCAAAGCCTTGGACGCAGAGCCTTAGACGCCAAACCTTGGACGCAAAACCTTGGACGCAGGACCTTGGACGATCGCAACCGGCCGTCGCGGTCACGGCGGCCTCGGGGGCGAAGCGGTTGACGCCGCCCCGCCGCGCTCCGCGAAAGCGGACATGCAGCGGGCATCTTGGAATGTCTGCTCGGTGCCAGCTTCGAAGGTTCCCGCTTCGCTTCGCGGTTTTGTGTGTTCGCTGCTTGGTGTGATTGAAGAGCGGCGCGCAGCGTTTCCGGTTCCGCGATCTCTGGAAGTTCGGGCGCCGGCGCGGTTCTGCTCAACTTGCCAACGCTCATTTCGGCCTGCCTCAAGCGGCCTCAGCCCCGCAGAGACGGACGCCGTTAAGGCGCGAAGTGAGGAACTCGGCGGCGCCATCGAGGAATTTGGGCGTACCGTGAACAATGTGCGCACCGCGATCAGCAGCGTGGTCGGCGCCCTCGGCGAGACCTCGCGCGATCTGACGACATTGGCCGAAGCCTCGACCGCAGAGGCGAATGATGCCTCCAAAGCAGCCGTAGAAACCGTCACAGACATAACCGCTGTGACCAGGCAGATGGCCGCCTCGATCACGGAAATTCACGGCCGGGCGACACGCAGCGCCGAAATGGCCCAACAATCGGTATCCAAGGCAGACCGCACCAGCTAGACAATCCGTTCGTTGGCCGATGTTGTCGGCAAGATCGGCTCCGCAATGGGTATGATCTCGGGAATCGCGGCGCAGACCAAACTCCTCTCGCTCAACGCCACCATCGAGGCGGCGCGCGCTGGAAGCGCCGGCAAGGGGTTCGCGGTCGTCGCCTCCGAAGTCAAGACGCTCGCCAACCAGACGGCGAAGGCGACCGAGGAGATCGGCAAACAGATCGCCTTGATCCAAGAAGCCACCGGCCGTTCGGTCGAGGAAATCGCAGACACTGGCAGAAACGTCGCCGAAATTGCCGCAATTGCCCGTTTGATTGCATCCTCGCTCGATGATCAAGCCGCCGCAACCAATGAATTCAAGGCCAGCGTCGACCGCGCGTCTACCAACGCCAAGACCGTCGCCGAAGCGTTGGACACTGTCCAAGAGGCGATCCGCCGTGCTCGGCAAATGACGAAATCTGTCCTTGATTTCTCCGACGACCTTGCCGCGCGCAGCGCTCAACTCAACCACGTGGTCGACACGCTATTCCGCGCGGCATCAGCGCACGGCGCGGGATTTAAGGAATTTGTTCTTCTTAAATAACCGATCGGTCTTAGCTTCGCCTTTGAGCACTCTAAGCCGCAAGTCGTGTGGCGCACGCTCACTTGGGGCGAGCATCGAGAAGCCTGCGCGGGGGCGGCTCGAAAAAACTCGTCCCACCAGGAAACCGGCGCGGCGCTTTAGTTCAGGGCGTCTTGAGATTGATGACGGCGCTCGTAAGATACCGGATACGTCTTGTTGCGGAACGCAATCATCGGGTCCGCGGGTTCGATGCCGGCAGGCAACAGCGCCGGCAAGAACATGAGCGCGCGTTCGGTCGCCTCGCTGTCCGGCACCACCGAAGCGACGGTCAGCATCCCCAGCGTCGTGATCTTATTGGTGCTCGCCCAAGCCACCGATGGATCGTCGATCTTGTCGCCCGCCGCTGCGAGCTGCAGCACCACCTTGAATCGGACCGCTCCACGGGCAACGCGCTGCCGAATCTCGTCTTCGAGGTAGTTGGTCGCCGCCTTGGCGCTCTCGTCCTTCGACAAGAAATGTTGGCCGGCGTCTGGAAGGAGCTGATAGCGCCCAATCGTCACCTTGCCCTTTTCGTTGACGAACTTGAAGCTGTTCACGCCGAAGTAGGGGGTCGTCGCGTAGCTCACGGGCGGCGGATCCCGCGTGGTCAAGAACGTCTTCGCGGCTGGGTGCGTCTCCTGGAAGGCCTCGATTGGCGTTGGCGACGGGACCCCTGGCTTGCTGCCGGCAAGCGCCAGGAAGAATTGCTGAAACTCCTCGGGGTTCTTCGCCGGAAAGCCGTCATACGAATGGGTGACGAGATCGGTGTCGCTGCCGTCGGGAAGACGAAACCTGATGGCTAGGCCACGCGGGGCGGCCCGCGGATCCGCATCGGCGATCTTGGCTATGCCCGAGTTGGCCGAAAAGCGCACCGTGACCGGAACTTCGTGCTTGAAATGCAACGCCTTGCTCACGCTCGCCGCCTCCGCGCTGGGAACGAACTTGCCGAGTAGGACGACGCCCTTGGCGTGGGCCGACCGCTGCGTCGTTTGCTTGCCGAACGCCGCGTTGAGCGCGTCGACGAACGTTTCTGGGGTCGTGGCCATCGCGGGCTCCTTCCCGTGTGTTCATCGCCGCCCTCCGTTGGCACGATCCCTCACTGCACTGTCACATTTGCAGTTTGGGAGGCCGGAATTTAATGACGGCGATCAGAGTAATCAGAACGAAAATGGCGAGCGCAGCGGCCTGCGTGATCAAGAAGGGCGGATCGGTCTGCGTCGGAGCCAACGCATTGAGAGCCGAAACCTTCACGAAGCTCTGCACCACCAAAACGAAGACGTTGAGATAAAGCGACATAACGGCGGCGATCACGTAGATCCAGCGCCATGGACCAGCCAAGTGCTCTTTGTACAAGGCAAACAGCGCGACGGCTAGGATCACACAGGCCACGATACCGACAGCCAAAGCAGGCGTGACGCCGTGGATGGGAAAAAGAAATCCAGTCACGCTGGTGAGCGCCGTGGTGAAGAGAAAAAGTGCGGTTGTGAGCGGCAATCTATTCGAGGCAAACATCCCGCCGACGACGATCAGTCCACTTCCGATCGCGACAAGGGTGATGATGACGTGCAAGATTGTGAAGGCGCCCACCGACATCCCCAGGATCATGGAACTCCCCCGTTGTTGAATGTTCGCTCACGGAAAAACACTTATCCTAATTACAGCAGGGATTTGCGACGAGCGAAATGGGGCTGGGGCTCAGGTTGCACGGCAACGAGCTGAGGATGCCCATCGTGCCACTAGGGGCGGCGCGGCAGTGGTTTGTCGGGTCTGCTTGGCGCTAACTTTCGGTTTGACCAGCCACGGTATTGCCGAGAATGACATCAATCTCGCAACTAAATCCCTCGGTCGCGTACGCAATACGCGCGTCCGGGAATGCCGCCTTGAGCAGGTCCGTGCCAAAGCCGCGGCGACTCGGTGACGTCACCGGCGGTCCGCCTTTTTCGCGCCATTTGAACGTTAAGATGGGAGAATTGCCCTGGCTTGCGATTGTCCAGAAAATTTCGACCTTTCCGCTTCCGTTCGAAAGGGCGCCGTATTTGGCTGCGTTTGTCGCCAGCTCATGCAGCGCCAGCATAAAGTTCTGCGCGTATTTTGGGCCCAGCGAGACATCAATGCCTTCGATGATGGTGCGTTCGGAAAAAGGCTGCAACGCGATCCGCACGACCTCGTTCAAGTTAACGGCGCTCGAATTTGATTTGGACAGCTGCCGATTAGCTCTGGCCAATGCCTGCAGTCGCGCCTCAAACGATGACCTGGCTTGTGCCAGGGAGTAGTCCCCGGAAAGACTCCGATGTGCGATGGTCTGGATCACGGCAAGCAGATTGTTGCTGCGATGCTGGAGTTCGCGTGCCAGGGTGTCGGCGATTTCTTTGGCGTTTTTGCGCTCTAGATGGTCCGCTGTTTGTCGCGCCAGCAAATCCAGGAGGCGCAATTCTCTTTCGCTCGGACGATGCGGTTGGCTAAAATGAACGGACACCATTCCCAACAAGTTTCCCGCGCTGCTCGTGAGCGGTGTTGAGATCACAGCCTGCACGCCCGCATCGAGCAGCACTTTTTGCGTCGGCTGACGCGCAAAAATATCGCTGCGGATGACATCCTCAACAATTACGCAATCCTTTGACTGCATTGCCGCGGCACACGCTGAGGCATCGTCTCGAACGTGTGCAAAAAATTTCAAGAATGGAGCTTCGAATCCTCGTTGAGCAACGATGGTGAGCGCGCCAGTGTCCGAATCAAGCAACTGGATATTTCCCTTGTCCGCGCCCGAAATGGCAATCGCCGTTTCAACCACCTCTTGGAGGGATTGATTGGCCTCGCCGCTCTCACGCAACAGGCGGTTGCTAAGTCGATGGAGCCGCGTCATTGCCAGCAAATCGGTGGAGGCGCGTTCTTCGCTTATCTGCAGCCGGTCCGCCAGGCTCTTCAATCGGTAGGTATGACCGGTCGCAAGCAGCAACAGCGCGCCTAGCAAGCCCGTACCCAGCGCGCCGGCGGCGAGTACCGCCCAACCCTCCCAGCCGCGGTGGTGCGCAAGATACTCGGCGGACGGCGCAGTCTGAACGAGATACTGACGACCGCCAAAACCAAAGCTGTTCTGGTACGATGGCTCATCCGACGCCGCCAAGGAATCGAAGAATGGCTTGCTTTCGGCGGTGTCGAGCAATTTCAGGCCGAAAACAGATCTGAATGGCTCCGCCGCACTCGCAGCGAACGTACCCATTCGCAGCACGATAAGCACAACTCCAGAGCCAGTTGGTCCGTTCGGCACGCCAAGAGCCAACAGCATGCCCAACTGCTTGGCATGCTCCTGCACCAGCCGAATGGGCGCGCTTGCGGTTACATGCCCGTTGGAGAACGTGCCGTCGATTGCAGCTAGCCGGTTGGATTCCGATCCAAGGTCGAAGCCGACAACCTCCTCGTTGCCGCTGAGGGGTTCTACATAGGTAACCGGGTAGAACTGATTGCGCTCGCCCGCCGGCCGCAGTCGGGCCGACTCATCACGCTCGCGAATCCAAAATCCCGGGATCTCTGCCCGCTGACTGTATACAAACTCGCCGCGCTCGGCGGGTAGGACTTTCGGCGCCCACTCGACGGCTTGGATCGTCGGAAACCTCTGCAACAGCCCCTGAACGAGGGCATGGAAATCCTGGCGGGTAACCGCGCGATTTCGAATCGCAAAAATGTTCGAAAGCTGCTCGAGGAAGATGGATTGTTCTTCCAGGTTCGCCTTCAATCTATCCACTACATGCTGCGACTGAATCCTGAATTGCAAGAGCGATTGTTCAGCTTCCCAGGCCCTTGCGCGCACAAATATCGCGACGAAGACGGCAAAGCAGACGATCATCGGGATGGCGACGAAGCTGGCGCGCGATCGCCAAAGGCTGCGCGGTTCACCCAAGAGCACCAGAACCAGCGGCAAGGCGACCAACACGCCAAGCGCATCGCCGGCCCACCACGTTGTCCAATTCGCTGCCAAATTGGCAGGCGTTACCAATCCCATCGCCCAAAGACCGCTTAGAGACAGCGTCGCGCTTGTCAAACAAAAGACGAACGGAAGTAAGAGAAAAAGTATGACGCTGCGCGGGCTGTCCAGTGGCGCGGGGTAGCCGATCAACCTGCGCAGCACTGCTCCTCCAATACCTGCCTGCAGACTAGAGGCGAGCGCGATCACCAGCGCCGCGGCGACGGCAATGACCTCAAACCGATGCTCCAGCAAAACCCCAATCCAAAGATTGAGCAGAAAGGAGCCGATAAACGTCCCCACGAGGGTAACTCGTCCGGCAATAAACATCGCTGCTACCGCGATACCCGCGGGAACAAAGACAGCCGTCGCATAGCCCGGAGGGATGGCCAGCAACAACCCCAGGCGCCCGGTGACGACGTAGGCGAGCGGCAGGGCTATGAACAGCAGCAGCTGCCGGATCGGAAATCCAACGCGCGTTGTCATCGATCAGCTCGTGGTCTCGCACGTGATCCAGGGATGCCCGTGCTCGATCAATGTCTCATTCGAGGACGTTGAACTCCAGCAACGCCATTTTGCGCAGCGTGTCCACGTCACTCACGCCGCGTTGTGTCAGCTCGATGATCTTTCGAGCTACGACCTCCGTCATCGGATCGGCGCGGTCGGCCAAGCCAAGCTTACCGCACACGGCCAGGAAGGCCGTAGACATGCCGTCAATAGCGTTTTGATCGAACGAATGGCCGGCGAGGAACGGAGTGATCGGCATGATGTGCTCCACCCGGTTGCCGCACAGGCGGGAGCGCGATCGGTCTCTCAGCCGCCACCGGCGCCTGGGGGGTGGCTGCCGATGATCATTCAATCATACTGCTGCATTAGACCGTTGGCGAATAAAACAGGGGCCCCGGCGGAGGCTCCAAGGCAACTATCGTCCAGGCATCGGCCATTTCGAGCAAAATCTTCCGCTCCGCGCCATCTTTGGCCCGCTCGGCAAGGCGAAGACACTCGCAGGCGAATTCTCGGTAGTCCTTCCGGGCGGACATGGCGCAATCCCCGAAAAATTTGCGTCAGAAACCGCGGATTCAATCCGGCCTCTCGGGCTAGGTTCCATTCAAAGCGGGCAGTCGGAAAAATCGCGAGGGTTTAGAGCTTCGGAACAGGGGATGCCGGGTGGAGAGGTTAACGCCGCCCGCCGCGCCCCGCCCTAACACCCGTCGCTGGCACGCTTCTCGCGACCGGACGACTTGAACGTCGCGCTTGTCCCGTTCCGGGGCAGCGGCGCGGCGGATTTCGCCAAAAGGCGACAGGTCGGGCGCGATGAACACCCTCCCCAATTACACGCTGGCGGCAAAGTCGGAGAGCGGCCGGGTGCTGCGCGGCTGGGCGGTGCTCTCGAGCGGCACGTTTTCCGGCGCGATCTTCCTCACCGATATCGCGCTGATCGTGGCGATGTCCTGCCTCACCGGGATCGCCTATCACCTCGCCGCCTATGGCGATCGCGGCAACGTCGCCGAATTCGTCCAGGTCGGGGTATTGGCGGCGAGCATATTCGCCGTCTCCAATGTGTTCCGCGGCGAATACCGGCTGCCGAACTTCTTCACCTTCAAGCCGCACGCCCGGCGCACCATCCAATTGTGGAACGTGACGCTGATCTGCCTGCTCGCGCTCGGCTTCCTGGCGCAGATCAGCGTCGACTATTCGCGCGCCTGGATCGTGCTGTTCTACTGCACCACGCTCGCCGCGCTGATCGTGTCGCGCTTTGTCATCGTGCGCGTCACCGCAATCGCCCGCGCCGCCGGCCTCATCTCCGCGCAGCGGATCTTTCTGATCGGCACTGGCGCGCAGGTCGGCAGCTTCATCCATCGCTACGAGCCGTGGCACCTCGGCGTCAGCATTGTCGGCTGCCGCTTCATTACCCCGGTTGCCGCCGCGACGCCGAAGACCGAGCGCCGCGCCAGCCTCGACCGCGACCTCGCCGAGGCGGTGGCGAGCGTGCGCTCGCTCAAGCCCGACGCGATCTTCCTCCTGGTGCCGTGGTCGGCGACCGCGATCATCGAGCACTGCGTCGAGACCTTCCTGACGCTGCCGGTCGCGATCCATCTCGGCGCCGAGCAGATCCTGCACAAATTCGAGGAGGTCGAGCTGTCGCAGCTCGGCCGGCTCACCAGCCTCAAGCTCACCCGGCCGCCACTGTCGCGGCTCGAGGTGGTGGAGAAGCGGGTGTTCGACCTCGTCTGCGCCGCGCTCGGGCTGATTGCGCTGACCCCGCTCCTGCTCGTCGTCGCCATCTTGATCAAGCTCGACAGTCCCGGGCCGGTGTTCTTCGCCCAACGCCGCTACGGCTTCAACCAGCAGCCGTTCCGGATCATCAAATTCCGTACCATGCGCACGCTCGACGACGGCGCCGTGATCCGGCAGGCGAGCGCTAACGATCCGCGGGTAACGAAGATCGGCCGCTGGCTGCGGCGTTCGAACATCGACGAGATCCCGCAGCTCTTTAACGTACTGACCGGCGACATGTCGCTGGTCGGGCCGCGGCCGCACGCGCTGTCGCACGATCTCGAATATGAGCAGCGCATCTCGCTCTATGCCCGGCGCCACAACGTCAAGCCGGGCATCACCGGCTGGGCGCAGATCCACGGCCATCGCGGCGAGACCGACACCGATGAGAAGATGCGCAAGCGCGTCGAGTATGATCTGTTCTACATCGACAACTGGTCGTTCTGGCTCGACCTGAAAATCATCGCCCGCACCGTGCTGTCGGCGCAGGCGTATCGCAACGCCTATTGAGAGCCTGCTGGCGGCGGCCTAATCAGGGCGTTTATTCATAAATTCGCGATGTTGGCTTTACCCCCAAAGGCAGACATTGCCGGGTGACCACGGCATGCCGTTTTGTGCCACTAGGCGACATTCAGGGCACATCACGCTGGCCGCGCTCAGGCCGTGAGCGTTGCTTCGCGCGCTGCGGCAATCGCCTTTGATGAAGTATGGTTTGATGGCGGCAAAGAGTGCTACGCCTTACTGGGCGGCCACGCACTTAGCTCGTCACAGATCGGTCCGAGCAGCAATTCTTCCAAGCGCACTAGAACGCGTGCCGCGGTCGCCCCGTCGTAGACGCGATGATCAAACACGAGACGTACCTTCACGGTGCCGTCATTTCTGAGCGGGCCGTAGGTCAGTAGAGATGTTACCGGCGCCAAAGGTGTGAGAAGATCGGCTCCCAGCGTCCCAACCGACGTGACGTTGAACGTGCCAAAATAGCGTCTCCTGAAACGCGGCACGTTAAGCGCGAACCACCAAATCGGCCGGCGCAAGAAGAATGGAAGAAAGCTTACAATCGCAGCGGTCCGATAAAATCCTCGCCGCCAAAGGTCGTCATCGCGCATTTCATCGATTTTGTCTCGCATCGCGTCTAGCGCTAACTTTTCGGGGCTGCGAATCCGCACTGGGAGAACGCTCGCTGTTCCCTCGACGCTCAATTCGTGGGCAATACTCACAGTATTTTCGTCGAATTCGTACAAGTAGGGAAACGGAAATTGAAAATAGGCTTGTCGGAGGACGGCGAATTCTTCCGCGGCCAGGCCGAAGGCCTTGGCGAAAATGGCACTCCAAGGTGGGCGTTCCGGATGGTTTTGACGAGCTACTGCCAACTTGTGAAATGGAATTGATCGCTCGATAGAAACCAATGGGAAAGATCTTGAAAAATACATCAGATCAACAATGATCCGTCTCGACATTGAAATCGCGCGATACCCTCCCCTTTGGCCAGTCATTGAGTGTGCCGTCAGCGCGAAAGCCAGACAGTAGCGATGTATCGTGGCAGGTTGAGCGGGCAATCCGAGCGCCCTGCCGGCTCATTACAGCAGGGATTTGCGACGGACGAAATGGGGAGTTGCGGGCAGCACTTCTAAGCCGCCCACATTCTAAGCCGCCCAGTCTCTGATGGGCCATTTTCGAGTGATTCACCGCGGCTTTGCGATGTGCGGTAATCCCCCAACGTCGGACATGACTTCGCTGTCGGCGACCGGTCGCTAAGTGCCATGCGGCGACATCTCGCAACAGGCAAACAAGCTAAGGTTCAAGGGGCCAAAAAGCGTCCGGCCGACACGGATGCCAAAGCCGTTGAATCCGACCGTCGGAGGTGGCCCCGTTGCGGCGTGCGGAATGAAGGAGCTCCGGAGGCGGGCCGTGTCTCGGCCGTCAGGCCCATAGCCTCGGCCGGAGAGTATATTCTTTACTCTACCGGGAGCTGTCGCGACATCAGTCTACTGCGACGCTCCTGGCCGACCGGTCGGGTCCGGTCTGCATCAGCATGATTCTTCGGCTTGAGCCGGCTTCCGAGCTGGACCGTATGCCGCCAAATTTTTCGATCAGGCGAAGCACAATCGGATTGGACTCATCCGCCTCGATCTGCAACCAGCCAAGATTGCGGTTCTTGGCTTCGTCAATCGCGTGTGTGATGAGGCGTGACGCCAGTCCCCGATTGCGCCAGCCTTCTTCCACGGAAAAAACAATCTCCGCATGAGTTGCGCGCGGATCGGGCCAGAGTTCAAGGCCGGCGCGCAGCCTTGCATCGATGTCTGCCGCGATCACGGTTACGCTTTGGGCCGCAATTCTTAGGCAATGGGCGCAGATGCCGACATCGTCCATCGCCCAGCCAAACCGGTCGTGTCGGCTGTTGCGACCAAGCCGCAAGAGGTGATCGCAATAAGCTTGCAGATCGCTCAGCTGCAGCGTACGAACGTGCGCTTGAAGCTTCGACACAAACGCCCCCAATGCCGGCGACACAAAAGAAGCGCGAGAAAGATAGCCAGCAAATGGTGAAGCCTCTCCTAACCCTCGAACGGTCACTCGTTCGCCGCGTCTGCCGCTAATCAAATTGGCCGAGCGGCCGGCACGCTACACGGCCAAGTTAGCAGGCGCACAACCCGGCGCCAGCACCAAGACCGCGCGGCCGACCTCGGCGACACCCGCATTGTTGTCAAGGACGTCAACGCGACCGCGAGCCAAGGCGCAGGCTTCAATCATCGCCGCAACATCGGCGCCCTTGGTGACGTTGGCGCGGTGCGCGACGCCGCCCATGTCCCATCCAACCTCGAACATCTGATCGAAAATCGCCTACGTCGAATACCAGGTATTGTTTACCGCCGAACCGATTACGGCTCCGGTCCGCAGCAAGCAACTGCGATGGGCCACCAAGCCGAGCGGCTCGACGTGCGCCAACTGCCCGGATTCGACATCGCCAGCCAGCCGGTATGGGCGGCTACGCACTCTGAACGTTGAATTTGCTAATCCAGCTATCCAGTTCGCGCATGCTTATTGGCTTGCCAAGCAAGAATCCCTGCCCGCAGTCGCAGTCGAGCGCCAAGAGAGCCTTCAAATCGGCCTCAGTTGAAATACCGACGGCGACCGCTCGACTGCCAAAATTGTGTGCCATCTGAACGATCGTCTTGCAAATGTTGGCGTGAGCGGCGTTACCCGCACACCCTTCCACGAGCGTACGGTCGATCTTGATTTCAGCGAAGGGCATCTCGTTCATCGTCGCAAGACAGAAAGAACCGCGCCCGAAATTGTCGATGGCTATCGCGACTTTCGATTGCTGCAGCCCTGGAAAACGCGCTTTCAAAGACCGGATCTTACTGGCGACCTGTCGCTCCGGCGCCTCCAAAATAACGCCGGGCCAATCGCTGCGTTCCGGACGATGCATTAACACCAAGTCGGCGATCGGGAGCTGCAGCAGAACGTCTACGCTCATATTGACTGCAACTTGCAATGCGATCCCTGCTTCCTGAAAGCGCGCGCTTGCCTTGATCCCGTTGACCAGCGCGATGCGTGACAGTTTGACGAGAGATTCCTCGTCGGCGCCCTTTAGGAACTGATCCGGAGCAAGCAACCCGAGTTCGGGATGGGCGACCCTCGCCACAGCCTCAACACCGATCATCGTCCTTGTCTTCAGGTCGAATTTCGGCTGGTATAGGAATCTGATCTGATCCTTTTCCACTGCATCTTTGAGCGAGACCCGGCCCGGGACAGCGACGATTTCGTAGCGGCACTGATCTTGGATGATCCGATGAACCGCGGAAAATTTGATCGGCTTCACAATCGGCGGCAGCATCGCCAGTGAGCAAGCGGCGCCCGCTCCATTGAAGCCGTCGAGTATTTTTTGCTCGCAGTGACCGAAGAGCTGCACGGCACCGGAATAGCTGCATTCTTTGAGCGCCAAGAATGTGCGCACGCATTCGTAAGGGGCGGCGCTGTTCAAATTGATAAAAACGATGTCGGGATTTTGCTCTTCAACCATGTCCATGAGTCGAGAGCTGTTTGAAAACTCAACCACGTCGATGTTCTGTCTGCGCAATTCCTTGGCGAAGCCTTGTCTGAAAACAAAGTCCTCTTCCACCACGAAACATAGCGGCGGTGGGCCTGCCTTGGGTCTGCCGGGCGTTACTTCGGCGGCGACTGCTTTGTGAGGATTCGAAACCATCAGATCGATTGGAGGGGTTATTCGGAATCTTAAAGAATCTCACCCCGATACGATGTTACAAAATAGTATTTAAACGGCGTTAAGCTAGTTTCGGTCGGCCGTCGGGCAGACGACCAGAGTAGTGCCGCGAAGGTGGCGGTTCCGCCAGCTCATTCCTGATGAGACCGCGGCGTTGCCGGCCCGCGACTCGAAGCTGCGCGATTCACCGAAAATAAACCGACCTTCCGGCAAAATTGCGACTTCAAGCTCTGGGACAGTCATACTCCCATGACAACACCTCGTCTTTGCGGGGGCTGAGGCCGCAGGCATGAGCGCTCGGCAACCAGGTACTGCCGTAACAAGCCCAACGGCCAAGAAGGCGCATCGGCGTGCAGGCGCGCGCTCACGACGCTGGTACGCTTTGACGATAGTCGCCGTCATTTGCGCGGCCATCGTTTATCTGGGCGCGAGCGCCTATATCGGATCATCGTCGTCGCGGCGCATCGCGGAGCAATCCTTGCCGACCTCTGATTCAAAGGAGGCCCTTACAGGCAAGATTATCCTAGAGACCAATCTGGACCGATGCGAACAGATGAAATTTGACAATTCCAGCGGCGGCTACATTGAGGGCCGCAGACCGTGCGACAATCAGATTCAGTTTGACGAGCACGGCAAGCCGATCCCCCTCGGCACAATTCATCGGCTCGGCTCGATCAGCAGGTCGTTCTTCGGGCGCTGATCGACCCACCGCCCGTCCGTAAACGAGCCGCGGAACCCGACCGGTGCCATCAAATCCCGCCGCGCAACGGGGGACGCTCCGCCGTTGCTGTGGACACCGCATCAATCTTGGCCTTCAGCATCTTCGCATCGAACGGCTTGAGGATATAATTGCTAACGTGCGCTTTGCTGGCTGCTACGACGTTTTCGACCTTCGACTCGGCCGTGACCATTATGAACGGGGTTCGCATCAGGCGCGGATCGCCTCGTACAGCGTTAAGGAGCTCATAGCCGGTCATCGGCGCCATGTTCCAATCGGAAATTACCAAGCCGTAGTGCTTGACGTGCATCTTGGCGAGTGCTGCAGCGCCGTCGCAAGCATCGTCGACATTGACGAACCCGAGTTGCAACAGAAGCCTACGGATAATACGGATCGTTGTCGTGTTGTCGTCGACCACGAGCACCGGTATGGACGGATCGATGGCCATGGCTGTGCTGCCCGAGCGTTCAAGCCCTGAGCCCGACGCGTTTCGGAATGAAACAGGCTGCTCCAGCAGGCTGAATATCCGGTTAATCGCCGGAGGTACGCCCTGAGGCGAGCTTCGCTTGGGAACGGGACGGCTTCAGCAGCGGCCTATCGACGCATCGCGCCACCCCAAATCGCCCTTCGATCTTCGTTAAGTATTCGCCGAGTATAACGGCATAATTTTTCGGAAGAGGCAGCGATGCTTCGTCAGCCTCAGAAAAAGCTAATTCGGCAGCCGCGGGAAAAGCGAAAAAACCCGCGTCATCCGATGCGTCGCGCGGCGGAAGTCGTTTTCGGGCCGCACGAGGCGGCGGTGCCATGCGTCGTCTGGGATATGTCAGACGGTGGCGCACGGCTCGCAATTGCCCATCCGATCACCGGCCTGCCGCGGACCTTTTCCTTGGTGCTCTACAAAGACGGCAGCGTCGGACGCAATTGCGAAGTCGTTTGGACGGATACGCGCTACGTCGGCGTCAGGTTTCTCTAGGCCGGCGCCTGGGCATACGTTACGCGCACGAAACCCAACGATCGCGAAATTCCAAGTTCGTTTCCCTGTTGGCAGGGCATCCCCGCTGGACTTCCCCGGCGTTGTGGGCTGACCTGTGGCGGCAGCCGCCACGCCCGCTGCGGAGCCCCGCGTTGAACACCATCGGCATGTGCGGCCGCGCCGCCCTCGACGCCTTCTATCGCTTCAACCGCGACGATGGCTGGGCGATCGCGAGCCACATCGCGCTGTCGGTGCTGATGGCGCTGTTCCCGTTCCTCATCGTCGTCGCCTCGCTCGCCGGCTTCATCGGCTCCGCCAATCTCGCCGGCGAAGTCGCCCGGCTGGTGATCACGGCGTGGCCGAAGGAGGTCGCCGAACCGATCGCCGCGCAGATCCACAGCGTGCTCACCACCCAGCGCGGCGGCGTGCTCACCGCGGGCTCGGTGCTCGCGGTCTATTTCGCCTCGAGCGGCATCGAGAGCCTGCGCATCGGGCTCAACCGCGCCTACGGGCTCGACGAGGCGCGCAGCTGGTGGCTGTTGCGGCTCGAATCGATCGGCTATGTGCTGATCGCCGCGGTCGCGCTGCTCGCGCTCGCCTTCCTGGTCGTGCTCGGGCCGCTGATCTTCGCGACTGCGGTCGGCTATATGCCGTGGCTCGAGCCGCTCAAGTCGCATTTCAACGTCGCGCGCTTTGCGCTCGCCACCGTGGTGCTGGTGCTGGCGCTGACGATCGCGCACAAATGGCTGCCGGCCGGGCGGCGACGGCTGATCCAGATCTGGCCCGGCATCCTCGCCACGATCGCGCTGTGGCTCGGCTGCGGCATCGCCTTCGGCCGTTACCTCGCCGACTTCGCCGGCAACTACGTCACCTATTACGCCGGCCTCGCCTCGGCGATGATCGCGCTGGTGTTTCTCTATTTCACCGCCTGGATCTTCATCTATGGCGGCGAGTTCAACGCCGCGATCGCGCGGGCGCGCCAGGAGACGAGGTAGTATCGTCATTGCGAGGAGCGAAGCGACGAAGCAATCCAGTTTCGCCTCGCAGAGCTGGATTGCTTCGCTTCGCTCGCAATGACGTTTGCGGTCACGCCCGGCTCGACTGCCGGGTGAGCTCGGGCAGCGAGGCCGCCTCGACCGCGTCGTCGAAATTCCGCAAGCCCGTGCGCGGGGCGTTGACCAGCACCGCCATGTTGCCGGGCTTGTGCCGGTTGGTGCGCATCAATTCGTGCGCGTAAGGAATCTTCTCCCAGGAAAACACGTCGCTCATGCACGGGTCGATGCGGCGGTCGATGACGAACTGGTTGGCGGCGCTCGCCTGCTTCAAATGCGCGAAGTGCGAGCCCTGCACCCGCTTCTGCCGCATCCAGACATAGCGCGCGTCGAAGGTGATGTTGTAGCCGGAGGTGCCGGCGCAGAACACCACCATGCCGCCGCGCTTGACGACGAGGCACGACACCGGGAAGGTCGCCTCG
>Ga0187769_10000719_pt1 | contig 18321 bp, 11 predicted proteins | sample 0116_SJ02_MP02_1_FD_133140 | JGI IMG/M metagenome (GOLD analysis project Ga0187769, IMG submission 133140) | Tropical peat soil microbial communities from peatlands in Department of Meta, Colombia - 0116_SJ02_MP02_10_MG | ecosystem: Environmental > Terrestrial > Soil > Wetlands > Peat | place... | reverse complement strand
GTTTCGCAGGCGATGCGGTTGCAGTAGCCGCAATATTCGCAGGCGCCGAGCGTGGTGCCTTCGGCATTGACGTAAGCGGAGCTGGCGATGGCCACCGGCGCCGGAAACGGATGATAGCCGAGGCTTTTGGCCGCGTCGGCGAACATCAGCCCGGCATTGCTCGATTTGATCGGCGCGTTCGGATACTCGTCGGCGCGCGGGCCTTCGAACACGTTGCCGCCGTCGATCTTCTTGCCACGCAGATTGCCGGCGCGTCCCGACACCCCGCAGATCTTGTCGAAGCGGTCGTAGAACGGCTCGAGCTCGTCGTAGCCGACCGGCCAGTCCTGGATGGTCATGTCGGCGGGGATCGCATTGGCGCCGTAACGCTCGGCAAGCGCCGTGCGAATGCGGAAATCGCTGGGCAGGAAGCGCCAATGCAGGGCGCCCCAATGGATGCCGGAGCCGCCGACGCCTTCGCCCGGCAGAAACGCGCCGATGCGGCGGACCGGCAGCGCCTGCTCGTTGCCGAAATTGCGGAAGGTCAGCGTGTCGAGCGAATTGTCCCACATCAATTCGAGCCGCTGCGCATAGCGCAGCTCGTCGCGCACCGCCGGGATGGTGAAATCCTCGCCGGGAATGCGGTCCGGGCCGCGCTCGAGCGACACCACGTTCAATCCGGCCTTGGTCAGTTCCCGCGCCATGATGGCGCCGGTCCAGCCGAGCCCGACGGTCACCGCATCGACGTCTTTCAATCGCGTCGCCATGGCCGCCTCCTCAAGAAAAATCCGCAATCGATTGCGGCTCGGCGACGTAGCGCTTGTCGCGATAGTCGTCGATGAATTTGGCGTAGGTCGCAGGCAGGCCGGGAAAGCCGAGCATGCGCCACGACACTTTGTTGCGGTTGCCGCCATAGATCGGATCGGCGAAGAAGCCTTCCATGGTCATGGCGAGAAGCCGGCCGAAGAACGCTCTTGAACTGAAATCGGCAAATTGGGCCTTGCCCTCCTCCATGGCTTTGAGCGCCTCGACGCGCTTATTCTGATCGAGGCGATCGAAATCGCGGCCGTAGGTCTTGCGCGACCAGTCATTGGCGGCGGCAATGCCGGCGGCGAAGAATTCGGCCGGCGTCAGCGGCAACTGGTAGCCCTGCCCGGGTTTGCCTTTGACATAGGGGCCGGCGCGATAACTCTTGGCGCCGCCGCCCCAGGCGCTCCCAAGCTGCCGGTCGATATAGGCGGCGCAGCCGCAGTCGCTGCCGGACGGCGACAATTCGTCGGCGGGGATCAGCGTGTCGACCGCCGCGACAATAAACGCATATTCGGTTTCGTTGAGGACGAGCAGCGCCTCGGCCTGTGGCGGAGCGGCAGCGGCGGGCGGCGCCGGTTGCGGATCGGCGGCGGCTTCACCCGGTGCGAGCCCGGCCGCGACTGCGGTTCCGGCGAGACCCGCGCCCACCAGAAATTTGCGGCGTGGCAGCGTCTCCTCGCTCATGGCGTCCTCCCCTTTGCGCGGCTGATGCGCGGCCGACAATCGTTGCGCGGAGCATAGACCGGATTGCCGGCCGGCGGGAGAGGTCAAACGGCAAGCGGTGACGACGACAAATTCGTGAGCGTCGACGCCGACCGGATTCGCCCGGAGATGGACCGGATATAGATATTATAATGTGTCGGGCCTGGCGGTGAGTTACCGGCCCGGCAGGCAATGGTCACGGAGAACGCGTCGCCCAGACCGGACTTGGAGAATGAAATCGGCCCGGCAGCGACAGCGCTGCCGCCAATACAAAGACGGCGCAGACCTGGTGGACGACCGACAACGTGACGGACATGCCCAATGTTAACGTCGCGACGCCCAGCGCGGCATCGAACGTCAGCAAGGCGAATAAAAGCGCGTGGCGGCGCCACGGTCGGTCGCCCCACCACGCCGACAGCGCCGCCGCCAGCGCGGCAAACCAGAGCGTAAACGACAACAGGCGATGACAGGCTTGGATCAGATAGACGTTTTCGGTGAAATTGCGCCACGCCGGGTGCAGCGCAAAAAGCCGGTCGAGTGGCGGCAGTATGCCATCGCCATAACCGGGGAAAGTTCGCCAGACGACGCCGGCGTCCGTCGCTTCGAACAAGGCTCCGAATGCGATGTCGAGGCCGATCATAACGGCCCACGCGGTTCTGCCGAAAGCGAAGCCGTTGCGCGGCGTCTCAAAACAAGCCGCGAGCAACAGCGCAACAGCCAAGCTCGCAAAAGTGACGTCGACCGCGTGACGGTGCTGGCCAATATTTATCGTGGCGAACAGGCCCGCATGATCGGCGAGACCGCGCAGCACCGCGTAGGCCGCTATCAGGACAGCCGCGAGCGCGACGAAACCGCGGCCGCTTCGCATGCGCAGCGCATCGGTCAGCGCCAGCGCAACCAGCGCGACGATGCCCAGCCCCAACAGCTTCATGCTGATCAGGCGCGCCCACTCCCACAGATATAACAGCTGAAAGACCGTCAGCGATTCCATGCCGCCGACCTGGTAGCCGCCGCACAGCGCGTATTTCGGACTCTGCTGGTGGATGGCAAAAGCCTGCTGCCAGGCTTGATGGCCGAGCGGCGGAATCCAATCGACCTCCGGGATAAAGATGAACAGCGGACCGCCGGTGAAGCGGTTGCCGCCGCCGAGAACGAACGCCAAAAGCCCGAGCAAGGCCGTGACCGCCAGCGCGATCCGTCGGCGCCGCTGCGCTGCGGCGAGGTCGTCGTTAAAGAGCGGCGATCGCAACCGGCCCAGCCGCGGCAACCTCAACGGCCGCCGGGCCGCTTCGTCATGATGAAGAAGACCGACTGCCAACGAAGCAACCCCGCTTCCCGCGGGTCTCCCTTCATGTTGCGCTGCCGCCGCGCGGCGTTTTACGGCTCGACCTTGTACACCTCGTGGCTCGTCATCTGCGAGATGATCCCGGGCATGCCGTCGGACTGGAAGGAGCCGCCGCCGACATGGAACACGTCGCCGATGAAGCCGGCGGCGAAGCCATGCCGGGCAATTTGCAGGTGCGGCAGAATTTGCCACGCATTGGCCTTCGGGTCATAGGACTCGACGGCCCAGAACGTGATTTTGCCCCGCGGTTCCTCGTATTCGCCGCCGGTGACGTAGATGCGGCCGTTGTACACGCCGCCGCCGACGTCGCCGCGCTTGGTCGGCGAACGGCTGACGTAGCGCCAGATGTCGGTCTTCGGATCGTATTCTTCGACCAGGTCGGTCACGTCGCTCATGGTGACGAACGAGCTGCCGATCCTGCCGTCGACTGCATAGATCTTGCCGTCGACGACCGCCGCCATGAAGTGATTGCGGCCGGTCGGCATCGGTGATCGGGTGCTCCAGCTATTGGTCGCCGGATCGTAGACCTCGACCACGCCGGTGACCTTCTGCGGCACGCCGACCCAGAGCGGCTCGGTCGGCGGCTTGCCCGGAATATTGGCATGCGCGCCGCCGATCACGTAAATCTTGCCGTCGACAACGACGGCACAGGCGGAGCCGCGGGCGGTCGGCATCGGCGCCAGCTCCTTCCAGGTGTCGGCGATCGGATCGTACTCGAAGGCGCCGGCGATCGGACCCCAGCCCTTGGCGCCGGACCGACCGACAAACCCGCCGAACACATAGATTTTGCCGTTCAGCTCCACCGCGGCCGGGTGATGCGCGGGGACCAACATGTTTTTCTTCAGCGTCCATTTGTCCGCCGCGGCGTCGTATTCGGCGACGATGCCCTGGGGCTGCACGTTGGCGGCGTCATAGCCGCCGATGACGTACCACTTCGAGCCGACCGCCACGCCGATGGTCTCGGCAAGCGGCTGCGGCAACGGCGTCGCCATTTGCCAATGGCCGGTTTGCGCCGACGCGCCCGGCATTGGCGCGGCCGCAAGCGCGATCAACGCGGCCGCGACGCTCCCCGTGATCGTTTTCATCCGATGCGTCCCTCCCGACGACGCAAAGCTGCCGTAGAAACGATCCGCTTGCAAGCTTGGCCCGCTCCGACGCGAGCAAAATCAGATCGCCGCGCTCTTAAGAGAATGCCGGTTGTGATTTCGCCGGCTTTTCCTGATTGCAATTTGTCTGCTGCAACAATTTAGGTCGGTCCACGCAATGGACGCTCTTCTTTTCGATTTGCGCAGTTCGGCGCGTCTAGGACCAGCCGCCCTACTCCTCGCCCACCAGATCCCGCCGCCGGCCTTCCAAGGCCGCCGAATAGCGGCGCAGCACGTAGGCTTCGGTGAGGATGCCGATGACGTGCCGGTCGGAATAGGAATCGACGACCGCCAGCGCTTCGGTCTCGGCGCGATCGAACGCCAGCACCGCTTCCTTCACCGCCATGCTCGGCAACAGCATGTCGTCGCGATGGGTGAGCAGGTCCTTGATCGAACTTTCGGGCGGAGCGTCCACGGCATGGGCGTCGGCCACCAGTATGAGACCGAGATAACGCTCGGCGTCGTCGACGACGATAATATAGGCCGACGAGCCGATCGGGAAGGTTTCGCGAAACTCGGCAATGCTCGAAGACGCATGCGCCGTCTGCACGTCCTGACGCATCATTCTCTCGACCGTCAGGTCGCGCATCCAGCCGACATCGGCGGCGCTGCGGATGGTTTCACCGCGCAAATGGAACCGCCAGGTCGCGAACGAATAGCCGAACACTTCGCGCGTCACCTGTGCGGCAATGATGACGGCGACCAGCACCGCAGTGGTGAGCCAGAGGTCGCCGGTGGTTTCCAGCGCGATGAATATCATGGTCAGCGGCCCGCCAATGACAGAGGCCGCCAGCGCGCTCATGCCGATCACCGCGTAGGCGTTCGGATCGAAATAGATCGTCGGCCAGGTCATGGTCAGCGCCACGGCGAGCAGATGGCCGCCGAGCGCGCCGATCAAGAGCGAGGAAAAGAACATGCCGCCGCGGAAGCCGGAGCCGAGCGAGGCGATCGACGCCAGGATCTTGAGAACGAACAAAAGTACAAGCGTGCGAAACGACAGATCGAGCATGCCGGCGACGCGCAGCGCGCCGTGGCCCGACGACATGATCTGCGGCGACACCATCGCCATCAACCCGACCACCAGTCCGCCGCTCATGGTGCGCAGCGCCGGGCGCAGCCGCAGCCGCGTGAACATGTTCTCGCTGATAGCCACCCCGCGCATCAGGACGATGCCGAGAATCGCCGAGAGCAGGCCAAGCGTCGCGGCGAGCACGAGATCGTGCACGGCGACGCTGGTCTTCTCCGGCGCCACGATGCCGAGCTCGGCCGGCCCGAGCTGACGGGCGACCAGAAAGCCGAGCAGCGCGGAAATGCCGACCGGCGCCAGGCCGCTCGGCGAATAGCTGCCGATGATCAGCTCGAAGCCGTAGAACGCGCCGGCCAGCGGCGCGCCGAAGGCGCCGGCGATGCCGGCGGCGGCGCCGCAGCCGACCAGGATGCGCAGGTCGCCGCGGCGCAGGCGAAAGGCGTTGCCGATGCGCGAGGCGAGGCCGCTGGCGAGCTGGGTGTAGCCGGCCTCCAGCCCGACCGAGGCGCCCACCCCGCTCGACCACACCGTCTGCGCTGCGACGATGATGCTGCCCAGGAGCGACATGCGGCCGCCATGCAGCGCGTTGGCCTCGATCGGGTCGATCTCGCGCTCGGGGCGCCAACGCCTGATCACTTCGGTCACGACGCCGAACAGTAGGCCGCCGACGAGCGGCACCGACAGCGCCAAGACCGGGTTGAGCGACAGCCGCGCCGAGAGCCGCTCGCCGTGCTCAAGTTGGAAAAACAGTTCGTGGAGCAGATCGACGGACGCGCCCATGCCGGCGACGACCAGACCGGCAACCACGCCGACCAGCGCCGCGAGTAAGATCAGGCTGGATTCTCGCGCCCGGACTACGGCGCGCAGCCGCCGCGGTATTTCGAACCTGGTCGCGATTCTGGCCGTCAAAATCCGTCACCGTCGCAGGAAACGTTTCACACCCGCTTGCCCGCTGCGGGCGCAGACGGGAGGCGGACTCATCGCAGGCACGGCCGCATTTTGGCGACTGGCGCGCCGACCGCCGAGGGACGCGGCGGTTGATCGGGCCGCAAGATTGAGCGGTGCCGATCTCGCCCAGCCGGTACGGAATTTCGTCAGAATAGTGCGCCGGACCGAGTAAAAGCCAATCGTCCCAAACGGCGCTTAAGTCAACCCGACCTGAGCCGGGAATCGAGCCCCAATTGCAGGCCGCCGACGGCCGCTCGAGAGAACCGGACGGGAGCCGATGTGACACGTTTGGCCGCGGCCCGGACTTGGCAGCGGCTCCGTCGGAGGATGCCGGCGCGCGAATCATCGTCAACGCCTCAGCAGGCTTCCAACGCGATTGTGCTCAAACGAGACGCGGCGCTGCTCAAATAAAATGCTTCACGCGATTTCGGCACGGCAGGAACCGACGCGGATCGCGATTCACTGTGATCAATGACAGTAAAACGCGAAACTTCTCACAGTGGACCGCAACACGCCGCTGATCGATGATTCCGCGCGAATTTGCGCAATGTCCCAACGCGCGGATGCTCATCGATGGCAACGACGCTAAAGACCCGCAGCATCATCGGCGCGGCGATCTGCACCTTCGCGATCGCCACGGTCGTGTTTGCCGTTTCGCTGTTCGGCCATGGAATGGATTTCGCGGCGGCGACCTCGCCCGCCAGCGCCCAAGGCGCGCCGGGCGATCCGTCCACCGGCGCGGTTTCCGCCGATCTCTCCACGCTTAATCTTTCGGATTCGCAGCTTGCCGCGGTCAAGGTCGAGCCGATCGCCGAGCGAGAATTCCCGATCGTCAAGCAGGCGGTCGGCTCCATCGACTTCAACGAGAACATGGAGACCCAGATCTTCACGCCGTACCAGGGCAAGATCATTTCGCTGTTCGCCGAGATCGGCGACGACGTGAAAAAGGGCCAAGAGCTGTTCACCATCGACAGCCCCGATCTCCTGAATGCGGAATCCACCTTGATCGCCGCGGTCGGCGTGATGGATCTCACCACCCGGAACCTGGCGCGGCTGCAGGAGCTTTATACGACGCGCGCGGTCTCCCAGCACGATCTGGATCAGGGCATTTCCGACCAGATGACCGCCGAAGGCACCCTGCGAACGGCACGCGACTCGGTGCGCATTTTCGGCAAGTCGGACGCCGAGATCGACAAAATCGTCGCCGACCGCAGGGCGGATCCGACGCTGGTCGTAGCGAGCCCGATCGACGGCCGCATCACGCAGCGCAACGCCGCGCCCGGGCTGTTCGTGCAGCCGGCAAGCCCGCCGGCGCCCTATGTGGTGGCCGACGTCAACACCATGTGGATGCTGGCCAACGTCGCCGAGAACGACAGCCCGGCGTTCCGGGTCGGGCAGTCGGTGCGGGTCAAGCTCAGCGCCTTTCCGGACCGCAGCTTCGACGGCACCATTGCCACCGTCAGCGCCATCGTCGATCCCAACACCCGCCGCGTCCTGGTGCGCTCCGAGATCAAGGATCCGCAGCATGAGCTGCGCTCCGGCATGTTCGGCAACTTCACGATCAGCGTCGGCGAGCCGGTACGCTCGCCGGCCGTGCCGCTTCCCGGCGTGGTGCGCGAAGGCGACGGCACGCAAACCGTTTGGGTAACCGCCGACCGCCGCCGCTTCATCAGGCGAACAGTAAAGATCGGCGAGGTGCGCGAGGGCTACCGGCAGATTCTCGAGGGCCTGCAGCCCGGCGAACTGGTCGCTACCGAAGGCGCGATCTTCCTCGACAATATGGTGTCGATAGCCGCCGGGAACCAATGAAGCCGTCGATATCCCGCGGTAAGCATCATAGAGGCGAAGCGTGCTGAAAGGTCTTATTGCATTCGGGCTCACCCGACGGCCGATTATCCTGTTGGGTCTGCTGGTCTTCGTCGCCGCCGGCCTCGTCGCCTTCGCCAGGCTTAATATCGAGGCCTACCCCAATCCGGCGCCGGTTATTCTCGAAATCACCGCGCAGGCAGCCGGGCTCTCGGCCGAGGAGATGGAACGCTATTACACGATTCCGATGGAGATCGGCCTTTATCCCACTCCCGGCATCGACAATATCCGCTCCACTTCCTTCTACGGCCTCACCTTCGTCCGGGTCACCTTCAAATACGGCGTCGACTTTTTCTTCGCCTATACGCAAGCGGCTCTAAGCCTGACGCAAAACGTCAGCCTGCCGGCAGCACAAGTCCCAAGCATCTCGCAATCGAGCCTGGTCGGCGAAATCTACCGCTACCAAGTGGTCGGCCCGCCGCATTTTGGGCTGACCAACCTGCGCACCGTGCAGGACTGGATCGCGCTGCGTGGGCTATTCACCGTCACTGACGGCGTCGTACAGGTCAACTCCTGGGGCGGCACCACCAAGCAGTACAATGTCGACGTCGATCTCAACAAACTCGACGCCTACAACGTCACCATACCGCAGATCGTCGCGGCGCTCGGCAATTCCAACATCAATGTCGGCGGCCGCGAGATCACGGTGGGTCAGCAGTCAGTGAACATCCGCGGCGTCGGGCTGTTTGACAGCGGCGGCAATGACGATCTGACCCAGGGGTATCACGTCGAAGACATCGAAAATGTTGTCCTCGGTCAGTTCAACGGCGTTCCTATCACCATCAAGGAGGTCGCCAAGGTCAATGTCGGCTACGTGCCGAGACTTGGCATCGGCGGCATCGACCACGACGACGACGCTGCGCTGTCGATCGTCGTCATGGGGCGAACTTTTCATACCAACAGCGTCATCCCCCGCGTCAGGGCCGAGATCGAGAAGCTCAATACCGACGGCGAACTGCCACCCGGCGTCAAGCTCGTGCCGTATTACGACCGCAGCACGCTCGTCAACGTTACGACGCATACTGTGATGCACAACCTGATTTTCGGTTGTCTGCTGGTGTTTGTCATCCAGTGGGTGTTCCTCGGTAATTTGCGCAGCGCGATCATCGTCGGCGTCAACATTCCGTTCGCGCTGTTCTTTGCCGTCATCATCATGGTGCTGATGAATGAGGACGCGAACCTGCTCTCGGTCGGCGCCGTCGACTTCGGCATCATCGTCGATTCCGCGGTGATTTTGATCGAGAACATTTACCGAAACTTCCAACACCCCGCGGATCGGCAAAGTCTGCTGCAACAGCTGGCGGAGGGACGGTTCGGCGCCGATCCGACGCGAACGGCCGGCACGACCAGTGCGCCGGACTGGACCGACCGACTGCGGCTCATTCTCGCCAGCGCGCTGCAGATCGACATGGCGATCTTCTTCTCGGCAGTGATCACGGTGGCGGCGTTCGTGCCATTGTTCACCATGCAGGGCGTCGAGGGGCAGATTTTCAGTCCGATGGCACGGACTTACGGATTGGCGCTGGTTGGCGCGTTGATGTCGACCTTCACGATCACGCCGGTGCTGGCCTCGGTGCTGCTGCCCGAGCACGTCGAGGAGGCCGAAACGATCGTTGTGCGGCTGCTGCGCCAGGCCTACGTGCCAGTGCTGAATTGGTCGCTGGTTCACCGCAAGGTGATGGTCGCGATCGCGGTCGCTTTTCTCGCCTTTGTGACAGTACTGGGTTCGCGGCTCGGCAGTGAATTCTTGCCTGCGCTCGAAGAGGGCAATCTTTGGATTCGCGCGTCGATGCCGCCGACGATGGGGCTTGAGGCGGGCTCACCAGCGGCTAATAAGATGCGCGAGATCCTGCTGCGGCACCCCGAAGTGATCCATGCGGTGTCCCAGCATGGCCGTCCCGACAACGGCACCGACGCTTCGCCGTTCTCCAATGTCGAACTGTTCGTGCCGCTTAAACCTTACGACGAATGGCCGCGAGGCTACGTCAAAGACGATCTGATCAACGATCTGCAGAAGGAGTTCAACGACGAACTGCCGGGCGTCGTCTTCAACTTCTCGCAGTACATCCAGGACAATGTCGAGGAGGCGCTATCGGGCGTCAAAGGCGCCAATTCGGTGAAGATCATCGGTCACGATCAGAATATTTTGGAGGAACTGGCGCTTAAGGTTCAGCACCAGATGGAGCAGGTGCGAGGCATCGCCGATCTCGGCATCTTCCACGTCCAGGGGCAGCCGAACCTCAATGTCAAAGTCAATCGTTTGAAGGCCGCCCGCTATGGCCTCAATACCGGCGACGTCAATACCGTCATTCAGGCCGCGCTGGGCGGGGCGGTCGCGACAACGCTGCTCGAGGGCGACCGGTCGTGGAACGTTCAGGTGCGGTTGCCGCCGGAATACCGGGCGAGCCTCGAAGCGGTGCGCAAAATCAAGGTCGGCTATACCAACGCGGCCGGAACCAATTCATACATTCCGCTCGACGAACTTGCCGACATTTCGCTCGATACCGGCGCCTCTTACATCTATCACGAGTCGCGCGAGCGCTATATTCCGATCAAGTTCAGCGTCCGTGATCGCGACCTCGGCGGTGCCGTCGCCGAAGCGCAGGACCGTATCGCCCAGAGCGTTAAGTTGCCGGTCGGCTATCGGATCGTCTGGGCCGGCGAATTCGAGGATCTGCAGAACGCCAAGGCACGGCTCGCCGTGATCGTTCCGATCAGCCTGTTATTGATCATCGTGCTGCTTTACGGCCTGTTCAATTCGCTGCGCGACAGCCTGTTGGTGCTCACCGGAATTCCGTTCGCCGTCGGCGGCGGCGTGATTGCGCTGTATTTCTCCGGACTGAATTTCTCGATCTCGGCGGCGGTCGGCTTCGTGTCGCTGTTTGGCGTGTCGGTGATGAACGGAATTCTGATCATGACCTACTACAACGACGTGCGCCTAAGCGGCATGAACGCCGTTGACGCCATGTTTCATGCCGCTTCGCAACGAATGCGGCCGATGCTGATGACGGCGCTGTCGGCCTGCATCGGGCTGTTGCCGGCGGCGGTATCGACCGGCATCGGCAGTCAGGTGCAGCGGCCGCTCGCCACCGTCGTGGTCGGCGGCATGTTCATTGGACCGATTGTTTTGCTGATCGTGGTGCCGGCGCTGCAGACACTGGTCCTCGGCCGCGAGGATCGTGCCAGGCCCACAAGCGGCGAAGGTGCGCCGCAGCCAGCCGAATAATCATTCTGATCACGCAGCGCGCGCGGCGCGTCGGCTGCGCGATGAACTGCTGCGCCGGGTTAGCCAGGCGCCGACTTCATCCGAACAAAACTCAGGTCCTCGGGCGCCAAGCGATAGGAATTTTACGCCTGGCCGTGAATTTGGGCGGGTGAAAATCGCGCGTAATTTTTAGGCAATGGACTGTGCAAATGCCTGACAGGTCAGCTTTTTTATAAAGACGCTTCTCGATCATACTCGATTTTATATGCACCGCACCAATTATTTATATACAATCTTTATTTTTGTCGCCCAAAGACGTATATGTAAGTGGCAAAAGGCCCGAAGAGAGCCGCAAAACGAGAGTGAATGGAGGAAGTCCATGTCGTGGTTGCCGATCGGGGCGGACCAATGGACAGCATGGCGGGACCTGACCGCCACCAAGCCGGACGCCAAGGTTACGACGCGTCTTTTGATCGCCAGCCTGCTGCTGCGCACGGTGTTCATCGTTTCGCTTGTAATCGTCACGGTGCACGTCGCCATGCCGCAGAGCTCGAGCATTTTGCGGGCCTATGACTCGCTGGGCGATATGGTTCGCCTCGGCTTGGGCCTTGCGGTCTGTGGCTGGGTTGCCGTCCAGGCCTTCACCATGCCGAAGGACCGGCATGCCCACCGCACGTGGTTATACCTGGGCGCCGTTGCGGTTCCATTCGCGGTGACTTGCATCATCGGTATCTGGTGAACCGCCTGGCCCCGAGCCGCGGCTCCGCCAAATCATCAAAATTCGTCACGGGCCGCGTCAAAACGCGGCCCGGCGCCTTCTCAGGCCCATAGCGAATCCGATCGGCGATTCAAGTTCCGATGGCGGCGCGCGCCACGGGCAGCCGGATGCGCACGGTGGTGCCAAGCCCCGGTCCCGCGCTCTCGGCGTCAAGTCTGCCGCCGTTCGCCGCGACGAACGTGTTGGCAATCCACAACCCCAGTCCCGATCCCGAAACTGCGGCGGCGTGACGCGCGCTGCGGAACGAGCGCCGGCCGACATGCGATACTTCATCAGGCGTCAGGCCTGCGCCCTGATCGCGGACCGATAGCATCACCCAATCCTGCTCGCGCGCGCCGGTAATCGTGATCGTCGATCCGGGCGCCGAATATTTTGCGGCATTGTCGAGAAGCTGCGCCAATGCGTTTTCGATCAGTGCGGCCTGAACACGCACCAGCGGCAGATCGGAAGCGAGCGAAACATCGACGCGGCGCCCGGCGAGCTGGGTCGCTTTTTGATCGATCGCGACACCGACCATGTCGACGACATCGGTCAATTCCGGCGGCGGCCGCTCGCTGCCCGTGGTAATGCGTGCCGCATCGACCAGATTCTTGATGTTGCTGTCCAGCCGGGTAGCCTCGCCGTGAATCGTCCCCACCAGGGCACGGGCTTGGGCGTCCTGCCGTATAGCCGTTACATGATCGAGCACGCTCGCCGCGCCCACGATCGACACCAGCGGATTGCGCAAATCATGCGACATCGTCGCGACCAGCGCGCTCTTTAGCGCGTCCGACTGCGCCTGCAGCCTGAACTCTTCGATCGCTTCGGCAAGATCGAGCCGGGTCAGATTTTCAGCGGCATCGGTCAGGATCGAATCGATGTACCGGTTCAATCTGTATTTGGCGCCGAACACGCTGCGTCCGAGATCGGCGAACACCACATATTCTATCGGCCCGAGAGGCACCGTGCGCATCAGCCAAGTGTGCCCCGAGGCATGGTCGAATATGGTCCGCGCGAAGCGTCCGTTACGCGCGATCATGGTTTTTGCGGCGCGCGCGACATTTTGCGGAATGCCGACATCCGCGGGCAACTCGGTCTCCACGTACCTGCGCTCTACCAGCACGGCCGGACGGCCGAGCGACTGCGACAGGTAGTCCTGCGTCGCGCGAATGAGATCCGAAGTGGTGAAGCAGGCCACCAATCGCCGCGAAAAATCATGGAGGTCTTGAAGCCGGCGCTCGCGCCGGCGAAGGCTGGCGGTGAGATTGCCGCTGACAAATGCGACCATCAAATAGACGACTAGATCCGCAACATTTTGCGGATCCTCGATTCGCAGCGAATAAAGCGGCGGATAAAAGAAGAAATCCGTAGCCAGAGCGCCGGCGAGAGCGGCGAGAATGGCGGGCCAGGTCCCCCAGCGCAATGCTGCCAGCAACACCGGAACCAGATAAACAATGGAAACGAGCTTGGCGGCTTGCGGCGTGCCGGTGAAGGCACGCACGATCACAGTGGCCAATGCCACCATCAAAAGCGTTACGCCTGCGGGAATGAGAATGCTGTCGGCGAATCTCGCCCATTCATTCCCGGCAGTTGCGGCGTCGGTGCGGCCCTTCGTCAAGACGTTCAAATCAACATTAGACCTGGTTTCGAATCGGATCGGATGGCGATTTCAGCATAAGCGCTCTGCCGACGGACGCCGAGATACGGGCGCCCAAGATAGCCTTCGCGCGCGGCCGGTTGCAGAAGATGAGAAATTGGTTGCAAAAAAGCGGGGGTCGGACCTGGCGGATCCGACCCCCCGTCGATCACCACGGCTTGCGTTTCGACTTTGGCCGATCAGCAACAAGTTCAAATTAGGCGGCTGCTGCACTGCGTCAAATACTACAATAGTAGCAACGGGCGACTGTCATTGGCGATCGCGCGACCCATCAATTGCGAACGACGGCCTTTTCCGGCGTACCAGGTGTGAGCGTGCCGACAAGGTCGCGCTGCATTTCGAGAGACGGATACAAATATTTGTCCATGAACCAAACGCGCTGCCGTTGCGGAAAGTCAACGAGGATTTCCTCCGCCTCGCGTTTTGCCGCCGGAAAGCGTTTACCCCAGCCGGCGAAATCGCGCGCCAGCGTCTCGACTGAAACGATCACGGTGGCGATGAGCATGAACGATTCGTCGGCGCGTTTGGCGTTTCGCGAGCGCGATGCCCGCTTGAAAATCTGCATCAGATCGCGGTCGCACTCGATGATGTCGCGCGCCCCGGAGTGCCACAGCATGTCGGGCAAGCGACCGAAACCGTGCATCGCGTGATAACTCTCGACGAGTTTGCGGCACTTGGCCGCGAGCTCTCTCGGCACGAACCGGAAAGTGGAAGTCTCCTCGAAGCCGCGGTCCGCAACTGCGGCCTGAGCTGCGTCGTTGGCGCTGTCGTCGCTCAGCGACATTCTGGCAATCCGATCCCCGGCTTAGGAAAGCTCGATACCATCGGAGATTAAACAGGACACCGATATTTATTCGAGGGTATGTTAGGGGCCGAAAAATAGCAAAAAAATATCGAAAGGACAAGTTGTGCCTTTGGTCCACAGGATAAGAAGGTTGGGGCTCCGTATCAGTTCATCGGGAAAGTAACGAGGCTCGGAGCTTCCCGTTACGCGCAGACAAGTTGGGGAAAGAAGGATGCCTTTAGCTCGAGAGGGCCTAATCTTTTGGTTACTGTGACCGCAGGGTAACATTTCTGTAGTTTTTATACGTTTTTCCTATGAGAGCGACTCGCGGTATCAGACCTAAGGTATTGATATAATTTATAGTTTCATGTCAAAGGCTATGGAGATATACTTGCCTTTTCCGGCCGCGGCACCAGAAAGTGAATCGCAAAGTTATTAATCGCTTGCGCATGCGAATGACCACTCTCTACGCATAAAATATCCTATTTGGCTAAAAGAGATATTTTTCAGTTATTAAAAATCGATGGCTTGAATATCGACTCCTCTCGATTCCAACCCGAAAAATCAACTCTGCTGGGCTGTCAAAGCTGGAGCGCACCGCGAGAGCGTGCCGCTTTTGCGAGAAGAAAACGGGGTGGGGTCATGAAACGGTTGCTTCTGCTCGGCGCCATTGTGCTGCTGGGCGTCGCCGTGTCGGATCGCGCGATGGCGGCCGATGCGTGGGGCGCTTGGCAAAGCGGCTTGCCGACAGCGTGGGTGGAAGGCCCCGCCTGCGACCCGTTGCTCGACTACAATTGCCCGATGAGCAAAGCCGAGGCCAAAAAAAGGGCCGCGGCTGCGAAGGCCGCCGGCACCTGCGACCCTTACGTCGATTACAAGTGTCTCGACCAATATCTCGGCGACGATTTCTTCACCCGGCTCTATCGCTACTACGTCCTCGAATGGGGCCACGGCGTAGCGCCGACCGACCCGAACGCGCCGGCCAGCATGCGCGCGGCGGGCAGGACGATCGGTGCGGCGGTATTGCCGGAGCCCAGTCCGCCGATGCCATTTGTCGCGTGGCCCTATGGCGGCACGCAAAATATCGGCGCCACGCTGCCAAACGCGATCGACAGCCCATTCATGGTCGCGATCGGCAATACGTCGTTCGGCAAGTTTCTGAACGACTCGCACATCCAGATCTACGGCTGGGTCGATCCGGGTGGAAATCTGAGTTCCAATACAGTCAAGCAGGCCGGCAACCTGCCGGTGTCGTATGACTACACGCCCAACACGATCCAGCTCGACCAAGTCGTGCTCTATGCCGAACGCGTGCCCGACGAAGTGCAGAACGATCACTTCGACTGGGGCTTTCGCGTCTCGGCGATCTACGGCGTCGATGAACGCTACACCTTCGGCTACGGTTATTTCCAGCCCTATCAGGTCACGAGGTCCAACTTCGTCAACGGCTACGACGACCCGATGATGTATGTCGACCTGTACTGGCCAGTGCTGCAGGGGTTGAACGTTCGCATCGGCCGCTTCATCTCGATCCCGGACATCGAAGCCCAGCTCGCGCCGAATAATTACACCTATGCGCACTCGCTGACTTACACCTGGGATAACTACACCAACGACGGCATCGAGTTCACCTTAGCGGTGAACAAGAACTGGATTCTGCAGCTCGGCTCGACCGTCGGAACCGAGTCTCCGTTCTGGCACCTGTGGCAGCACATTCCGAACCAATACGTCATTCAGGGCATGAATACCGCGGGCTTGGGTCCCGGCGTCGACCCGCTGTTTCCCGGCGCCTCGATGCCGAAGGATCCCGGCGCGATTCCATCCGTCACGCTCGGCGTGAAGTGGACCAGCGACGACGGTCACGACGACTTCAACTTCGTCATGGATGCCTGGAATAGCGGCACCTGGGGTTATAACAACCTGCAATGGGCCGGTTTCACCTACTATCACAAGTTCAACGACTACTGGCACTTCTCGTTCGAGACCTGGAACATCCACATCCGCAATGTGCCGAACCTCAACAATGGCAGCGTGCAAGCGCTGCTCGGCGGCTATGACGGCGGCGCGAATGGTCTAGGCGTCGTTGGCTATGGCTACGGCACGCCATTCAGTTCGGCCATCATGCCGACGCTTCCGGTGAACGCCGCGTATTGTTCGGGCAATACGACGGTCAATGCCATCGGCACACCGGGAATTCCGCTGACCTGCACGTCGGACACACAGACGATGCTGCTCTACGTCAACTACTCGCCGAATCTGTTGAACAACTTCTCGATCCGCACCGAATATTTCAACGACCCGCAGGGGCAGCGCACCGGCGTGCCGACTGCCTATGCCGACATCGGAATAGGCTGGCAGCACTGGCTGTCGCCGCAGGTCGAGCTTCGTCCCGAAATCGCCTACTACCGCTCGCTCAACGTGCCGGCCTTCAATGGCAACGCGAGCGAGGGCATTTCGCCGACGCGCGACTGGGCGCTTATCGCCGGCGGCGATCTCATCTGGCACTTCTAGGAGGCTGGATCAGACAGCAGCACAGCTGCGGCCGCGGCGGCCGCGATCAGGGAAGCCCGGCGCTTGGATAACCTGCGAAATGCGAACAGAAATCGCGCGGAAAGAGGAGTTTCCATGGGAATAATAGTTACTGTGACCTAAGAGTAACATTTTTGTCGTCTTGCCCCGCCGCAGCGGCCTCGGGGCCGGCATAATTAACTGTTGTTACGGCACTTTCTCTATAGGGCCGGACCGGAAACCGTCATTGTCCGGGCCTCTCGCGAGCAAAAGTGACGCCGCAAAGTTATTAAGCTTCAACGCGTGCTAATGATCATTTGCTGCGCAAAGAACTTTTGCGCGGCCGAAATTGATATTTTTTCGATATTAAAACCCGATTCCAAAGAATATCGACTCTTCACGATTCCAACCGGAAAAATCGCAGTAGCTGGGATTTCAGAGCAGGAGCCAGCGCGCGAGCGCGTGGCTTTTGCGAGAAGAAATCGGGGTGGGGTCATGAAGCGGTTGTTTCTGCTCGGCACCATTTTGCTGCTGAGCGTCACAGCATCGAGCCGTTCGATGGCGGCGGATGCATGGGGCGCATGGACCAATGGCTTGCCGAGCGCGTGGGTCGAAGGTCCCGCGTGCGACCCGTTGCTCGATTTCAATTGCCCGATGTCGAAGGCGGAAGCGAAGAAAAGGGCCGCGGCTGCGAAGGCCGTCGGCACCTGCGATCCGTATGTCGATTACAAGTGTCTCGACCAATATCTCGGCGATGATTTCTTCACCCGCCTATATCGTTACTACATGCTCGAAATGGGTCACGGCGTAGCGCCGACTGACCCGAATGCGCCGGCCGGCATGCGCGCCCCGGGACAAAGCATCGGCGCTTCGGTGCTGCCGCAGCCCACGCCGCCGATGCCGTTCACCGCCTGGCCCTATGGCGGCACGCAAAATATCGGCGCGACCATCCCGAACGCGATCGACAGCCCGTTTATGGTTGCGATCGGTAATACATCGTTCGGCAAGTTCTTGAGCGACTCGCACATCCAGATCTACGGCTGGATCGACCCGGCGTTCAACATCAGTTCGAATACGGTCAAGCAGGCCGGCAATCTGCCGGTGTCGTATGACTACACGCCCAACACGTTACAGCTCGACCAGGCCGTGCTCTATGTCGAGCGCGTGCCCGACGAAGTGCAGAACGATCACTTCGACTGGGGCTTCCGCGTCTCCGCGATCTACGGCGTCGATGAGCGCTATACTTTCGGCTTTGGCTATTTCCAGCCTTATCAGGTGACCAGGAACAACTTCATCAACGGCTATGACGACCCGATGATGTATGTCGACCTGTACTGGCCGGTGTTGCAGGGATTGAACGTTCGCATCGGCCGCTTCATCTCGATCCCGGACATCGAGGCCCAGCTCGCACCGAACAATTACACTTATGTGCACTCGCTGACCTACACCTGGGACAACTATACCAATGATGGCATCGAGTTCACTTTGGCGGTGAACAAGAACTGCATTCTGCAACTGGGTTCGACGGTGGGCACCGAATCGCCGGTCTGGCACCTGTTCCAGCACATTCAGAACCAATACGTGATTC
>Ga0187769_10000718_pt1 | contig 18330 bp, 23 predicted proteins | sample 0116_SJ02_MP02_1_FD_133140 | JGI IMG/M metagenome (GOLD analysis project Ga0187769, IMG submission 133140) | Tropical peat soil microbial communities from peatlands in Department of Meta, Colombia - 0116_SJ02_MP02_10_MG | ecosystem: Environmental > Terrestrial > Soil > Wetlands > Peat | place... | reverse complement strand
TTCTCGGGGGTTCCGATTGTTGCGGAGAGGCCAATCACTTGAATATCATGTGCGCCCGTTGCCCGCAATCGTTCAATAGCGATTGCCAGCTGGCTCCCGCGCTTATCTTCCGCTAATTCATGTACTTCATCGATGATCAGATACCGCAATGCTTGGAGGTGACGCTTCATCACTCTCCCAGTCAAGATGGCTTGGAGAGTCTCCGGTGTGATTATGAGCAGTTCGGGCGGGTTCTTCGCCTGAAAGCTTCTTTCCCTCACATCCGTGTCCCCATGCCTGACCGCAATCCGCACGTCTAGTCGCTTACCCCACCATTCGAACCGATCTAACATGTCCCGGTTCAACGCGCGCAATGGGGTTATGTAGAGAATCTTGATTCCTCGATCCTCTCCGCGATCCGTTATGTATCTGCTAAGCACGGGAAGAACGGCTGCTTCCGTCTTACCAGATGCAGTTGGGGAAATCAGCAACACGTTTCGGCCAGCTAGAATCTCGGGAATAGCCTTTAGCTGCGGGTCCGTGGGCGAAGCGAAACCACGTTCGACGATGGCCTCGCGTAACGGCTTTGCAAGATCCTCGAAGACGTTAATCTGTTGCGTTGCCATTGCCCGAAGAACGCCGAGCACATCCTACTGCGTCGGTCGTAAAAACATCAGGGTGCATCCCGCACCCACGGCGGGTAAAGTCCACCTAGGGCGGAGCCCACCCCATACTAATGGACCGTGGCCGCCTAGTAAGACGCAAGGTTTGTGATTGGGGCAGTCTGGACGCCTAGAAATTAACAGGAACTTCATCACGAGGACACGCATCATTCCGAGTACTTCCTGCAAGTATGCAAGGTTGCCAAATGGAGCCACGGACCTTTTCCCGCGCTGGGCCTCAAGCAGCGGCATCTTCGCTGACCATGGAGGATAGCTGCGTCGGGTTCGTGGAAAGTTTAAGGGCAAACTGTCCGTATCGGTCACCAACTTGTCCAAGCCACGTGAGAGCGATGACTATCCGGCAACCCATAGTTGTAGTGTTGGGCCATGTAGATCATGGCAAAACTACGCTATTGGATAAACTCCGCGGGACAACAGTCGCGAAACATGAACCTGGCCAGATTACTCAGTGGATTGGGGCTAGCCTTCTACCCAGTAAGACGATTGAAGAAATCTGCGGAGACCTGCTCAAGCAGTTCCATTTTGAGCTAACTGTCCCCGGTATCTTATTCATCGACACGCCAGGTCATGAGACCTTCTCAAATTTGAGGAGGAGAGGAGGCTCAGCAGCAGATATCGCCATTCTCGTAATTGACGTGATGAAGGGGGTTGAGCCTCAAACGGTTGAGTCGATAAACATCCTCAAAAGCCGAAAGACTCCGTTTATCATTGCTGCAAATAAGATCGACGCAATTCCAGGGTGGCGCTCTGAGGCAAACAAATCGTTCTTGCTTTCGCTTAAGGACCAGTACCCAGAAGTGCAAACTGAACTAGATAATCGCGTCTACACAATTCTCGGAACCCTCTCAAGGCTTGGTTTTCGTGCCGAAAGGTTCGATCGCATTTCAGACTTCAGACAGAACGTCGCCATTGTCCCGGTCAGCGCAAAGACCGGAGAGGGGATTCCTGACCTGCTTGCGATACTGACCGGCTTAACACAAGCATACCTTTCAAGTGAACTTCAGGTTACGTCTGGCCCAGCGCGTGGAACAATACTTGAGGTGAAAGATGAACCTGGTCTGGGGACGACTGTCAACGCAATCATCTATGATGGATCCTTGAAAGTTGACGACACAATAGTGCTGGGCGGGCGTGACAAACCCATTGTCACGAAAGTTCGTGCAATACTCCTCCCTAAACCGTTGGACGAGATTAGAGACCCTAGGGATCGGTTCACGAGCGTGCATAGAGTTACAGCGGCTTCAGGAGTAAAGATCGCAGCACCCTTACTGGAGAACGCACTAGCGGGCTCGACAATCTATGCGGTACCGAAAGGAAAGAACACCAAGGAGTACGTGCGGATTATTGAGGAGGAGGTGGAGAAGCTTCGGATTAAGACTGAACGATCAGGCCTCGTTCTAAAGACCGACACCCTGGGGTCACTAGAAGCAGTCACCGAAGAGCTTTCACGTAATGATATACCGATCCACTTAGCCGACATAGGCGACGTTTCCAAGCGCGATGTAGTGGAGGCGGAGACAGCAAGTCATGACGATCGACTGCTCGCGGTGATTCTGGCCTTTAATGTCAAGTTACTCCCCGACGCAGAAGAAGAAGCAAAAATTGGTGGCATACCGATCTTTCATTCCGACGTTATCTACCATCTGATGGAGGATTACCTCAGGTGGAACGAAGAACAGAGAAGCGCTGGGGTGAAAGCCGAGTTGGATGCGTTGGTGAGACCTTGCAAGGCCAGAGTCCTCCCTGGTTTCATTTTTAGAAGAAGTAAGCCGGCAATCGTTGGGTTAGAGATAATCTCAGGCCGTTTACGACCCAAGTATCCGCTGATTGCGGCTTCGGGCAAGAAATTGGGCCAAGTTGAGAAACTCCAAGACCAAGGGAAAGATCTACCTGAAGCCGGAGTTGGGGCGCAAGTCGCCGTTTCGATCGAGGATGGAGTGGTTGGGCGAAACATCCTAGAAGGAGAAATAGTTTACACCGACGTGCCGGAACGACACCTGAAGACGTTGATGACAAAGTTCCCAACAGAACTCACGGAGAGCGATCATGAAACCATCAAGGAACTGATTCAGCTCAAGCGGCGGGAGAATCCCGTCTGGGGTTTCTAAGCTACTTACAGCAGAAATTCTCTTTCAGTGGGTTTCGAATAATTTGTGATTTCGCTAGGCGAGAAGAAAATAGCCATTTCTCGTTTGGCATTTTCGATTGAATCCGCACCGTGAATAGCATTGGGGGTAACCTGTAGGGCAAAATCTCCTCTAACCGTACCTGGCGCAGCGTTGAGAGGATTAGTAGCGCCAACCAGGTTTCTCACAACACCTACAGCACTCGGCCCTTCCCATACCATCAAGAAGACGGGACCAGAGGTAACATGTTGAACGAGTTCGTTGAAGAATGGTTTGTCTCTATGTATCCCGTACAGAGTTTCGGCCTGGGTTGGAGACATCTGAATCAGCTTAGCCGCGACGAGAGTGAGGCCCTTCTTCTCGAATCGAGACACTATTTCCCCGATAAACCCCCTCATGACGCTTTCAGGTTTGAGGAAAGAGAAGGTTCGCTCAATCTGCAACGAGACCGGCCTACTTGCCCCTTTCCTACTTGCCCCTTTCCTTCTTGCCGTAATAGACAGTCCATTTGAGTTTCCGTGGATCTCTCTTGTAGACCATCATGCTCTTTCTGCATTTGGTTGAGCAGAAATACAGGATTGACCCGTCATTCTGAATGAACATTATGCCGGTTGCCTGCGGGAAGTCTTTTCCGCAGAAGGAGCATGTGTAGGTTCTCGGCAATTCTCAGACGCTGCTCCCTACCTGATCTTCTTTGCTTCCCTCTCGGTTTCTCGAAGCATAAGCACGTCGCCTGTTCTTATCGGACCCTTGATGTTCCTTGTGATTACTCGTCCTTTGTCTCGTCCCTCGAGGATCCTGACTCTTACTTGTATGACTTCGCCGGTTACGCCAGTTCTACCAATTATTTGAGTGACCTCGGCAGGCGTAATGGCTTCTTCAGACCGTTCCTTCGCTGTGCTCATGACTAGGTTTTAGCCCCGCTTCTCTTGAGCTGGTCTGTTGCGTCTGCAACTTCCTTGAGCGTCTTTGACCCTTCTCCGCCATCGAGCACGGTCACGGCGGCGCATCCAACATCAATCCCTGCCGCTCTGCCTAAGTCAAGTTTGCTGGGGACAAAGATGTACGGAATCTTTCGTTCCTCGCATAGAATGGGTAGATGAGCCACTACCTGCGGCGGTTCAACGTCCTCGGCAATGAGCACGAGTTTCGCTACCGCTCTCTCCACCGCCTTTGTGCTTTCGTTTGTTCCCTTCCGGACCTTCCCGGAATCCTTCGCAACCTGCACTACTTGAAGCGCCTTGTCCGACAGCTCCTTAGGGACTTCGAACTTAACGTAGAACGATTTTGGCATTCGCTTTCACCGCACATTTGCCAATTTAAGTCCGCTACTCGTGCGTGCCTTTTATGAACGTTTCTACCTTACTGTCTCGGCATGAAAACAGCTCGAAGGGTCCGCAAGGATTCGCGTTCTCCGAAAGTTTCGAGGCCGCAAATTGACCGCTTCGTGAAACTTGAATAGGGAGCCGAACTGTTAACTTTCAATTAGTTGCGCTCGCGAGACCGGCTTGGATTTCGATGATCTCCGCGAATGACGTGCTGCAAGCCATCAGCGAAATCCACCAGTACTCGATGCTCCTAATCGAGCTGAGAAACGCTACAACCGTAGTAATCCGACATTCAAGCGACGGGATGACGAGCTATTTCAAGTTAGAAGGAAGCCTCAATTCCGGTGAACGCCATGCATTGGGAAAACGCATGCCTAAGAATGGCCAGTTGCGGAATCTGCGGCACATAAGTATTGAGGAGCTAATAGGAGAAGTCGACGGCCAGATCGCGAAACACATCTGGCTCGAAGCCGTAGGCGGAAGAGAACATGGTTTTCTTAGCATAGCTGAATTGAAGTCCTTTCTTCGGACCAGCCCACAGCGCTAAGACTCAGTCCGTCGAAAGGGGAAAGGGCGAATTTGGTGGAGTGGAACGTTAATAAAAGGCCCGTCGAGCGTAGTAGCGATTCACTGTTTGAAGTAGGAAGTTCCGGTTGGCAAAGTTCAAGCTGATAGTCTCAGACCCGGCCACAGGGAAGTCTAACGCGAGCGAGATCGAAGGCGCAAGAGCGCAGGCACTGATAGGACGCTCGCTTGGCGAAACCATAGATGGTTCGCCGTTAGGAATTGCCCAGTCTCATCTACGAATTACTGGTGGTTGCGACAAGAACGGTATACCCATGCGCCCCGATGTCCATGGCGGAGTGAAAAAGTACATTGTTCTTTCGGCTGGGCCGGGGTTCAAACCTACTCGGCATGGAGAGCGAAGAAGAAAACTCATTCGGGGTAGAACGATAACGGACGAGACTTATCAGATTAACTTCACGGTTAGCAAAGCAGGCGCCCCTGAAAAGAAGGAGCCCGCTCAACCGAAACCCGTCAGCGAGAAGCCAATGCCGAAGCAACCTGAAAAGCAACCGGAAAAGGCTCGACCCAAGAAAACTGCTAAGAAACCTACCAAGAAGAGCAAATGATAGGTGCTTAATTTGGATCTGAAGGTTAGACAGGATACTTACAATCCCCTCCTTAAGAGAAAGGAAGTCAGCGTAGAAGTGGAGCATGAAGGCCAGGGCACTCCCTCGAGGATTGATCTGCGAAAGGCAGTAGCCTCAAAGTTCAGCACGAAACCGGAAAACGTCTACGTAATCGATGTTGAGACTAAGACCGGAACGCAAAATGCCATATGCCAAATTGAAGTTTATGACGACGCGCAAACGGCGCAGCAAACAGTTCCTAAGTACATACAAACGCGCAATCTCCCGCCCGATGAACGGAAGCAGGTCAGAGAGCAGGAGGCAAAGAAGGAGGAAGCGAAACCAAAACCTGAGAAACCAAAGGCCGCAAAACCTGCCGAAGCTAAGCCAGAGGCGAAAGCCGCCAAGCCGGAAGAAAGTGCAAAGGAGGCTAAACCAAAGGCCGAAGCTAAACCCACTGAACCTGCTAAGAAGGTTAAGGAGCCTGGTGCAAAGTGAGTGAGAAGAAGGAAGTTAATGAGAAGAAAGAGCCCAAGGCCAGGCTTAGTTCTTTGTACGAAGTCGATGGCCAGAAGGGGACGGTCAAGTTAAAGAATAGAAAGTGTCCGCGCTGTGGGAACATTATGGCCTACCATAAGGCGCCAGTAGAACGGTGGACATGCGGCTCCTGTAGTTTTACCGATTTCGTCAAGGCGAAGTCGGCTAGTAGTTAGCCCTCCGTCACACGGTCCATCTGCTTAAGGAGCATCTCTGCATCCGCCTTCCTAGCCTCTGAGACCATCACTAAAACGACTCCTTCATTCGGTTGACCGTAGACGACTAAGGAACCAACCGGGGCGGCAATTACAGCAATCACTGCGAGAAGGTCCTCCTCGCCATCTATTATCACGAGGTCCGCTTCGCCGCCAATAGCTCGTTCGACCGCTGATGCTGCGGCGGGTTCAATTCTTCCCGCCTGATTCTTCGCGGTGATGACTCGACCATGATTATGAGTGTAAGCAATTGCTTTCCCTCTTTTCTCCAAATTATCGATTATCATAACGTCTGCTGCTATCCCGGCTTGGATTGCCTGCCTGGAAACGCTGTCCCCGACGAGGATCAGTTTAGCCGGTTTCCTCTCAGCCATTACGTTGCGCAGCAGCGTCCCTAAATCGACTTGCCCTTTCACAAGGTCGCCTAAGGGCCGCTTGAGCGTCGCCCTAAGACTTTCAGGCAGAACGTATGTTGTTTGATTGTGGGTCAACGCACTCTCAGGGCATATCGTCCCGCGGCCGTGATCCCCATTCGTTTTGCAACGTCGGATGTATTCGGGTCTACAATGACAACTAGACCGCTCCAATCCTCGCTAAGGTTTGTGGACTTACAATTTGGGCATACGGGGCCGTTGCTAATGTACCTGCAATTCTTGCAGGCCTTCTCGGTCAAGAGGCTTTCTCCTCATGGACAACCTTGGTCCGTTTGATGTCGCTCTCAATCCAATCGAGTTTGCCAAGGAATGGTTGGCGCATCGTGATGCCAATCTTGCCTCCCGTTCCGCCCCGTGGGAAGCTGACCGCAATGATGCGCCCCCGGACCATATCTCCCTTACCGAGTTTCCTTTGAGACTCCTTCCCTACAAGCACGCCATGTTTCTCATCGAAAGAGATGTAGTCATCCATGATCTGCGAGACGTGGAGTAATGCATCTTCAGGACCAATCCGGACGAAAGCGCCAAAGTCCGTTACTTCTACGACTTCACCTTCAACTACCTCATGCATCTCAGGGTAGAACGTCAAAAGCTTGAATGTGACTTTATGGTAAGTTGAACCATCTCCGGGGAGAATCTTCCCAACAGGGTCAACGTCTACGTCCACGACAAGAATCACATAACCAAGCTCTTCATCAACGACGTTCTCGTACTTCAACTTGATTTGGTCCTTTGCGGCCTTGTCAATCGGATGCCCAAAGCTTTGCGGCGGAATCCGAACAATGTCCTCTACCGATACGAGTCTGAACATTTCTTTAACCTCGACAGTTTATCACATAACCTAGAAATACGCAGGTTCGACTCCTTCAACTTCCAGCTTCGACTTATCACGCAGGTACACGACCGGGATGTTAATAGCTCTTAGCCTCTTCTTCAGCTCGATATCGTTCGTCGCAACGACCGCTCGCAATTTTTGAGAGGCTCGAATTATCGCATCGTCAACTGTCTCATTCGGCGCAAGCGTGACTTCGACTACGCGGCACCGAGACGCAAGCTGGAGGGCAAGCGACGCCTCGGCCGCCCCCTCTCCGCCGCGCGCAGAGATCTGCGTTAGCTCGCTTTTTACTGCGGAGGGGATGACCAAGTCCACTTTTTTCTGAAGCAAATATTCGAGTTCCTGAAAGATATCGAGGTTGAACTGGAAAGGAATCATCAGGAAGTTGGAGTCGAGAACTACTTTGACCGGCATGTTTAGGCCTTCAGAGTTCCGAACCCAATAAGACGCCAGCTATCGGATATTCTGCGGCTGATTGCTATTTTACTCCCAGGATCGGCACAAACGGGTTTTCGCAGTCCAACGTCCACGACATCCTCCCGCGCCGAACTCACCACGCCTGATGTAACAGTGGTGCCTATGTTCAATACCAAAGCCTCATTGCTTCGTATCTTCTCAACCGGCACAGCCAATTCAGTCCCAACCACCTTGTCAAATAAGCTGACATCGAGCGTTATCTTGCTAAGCGTGGGCGGAAGAGTATCAATCTTCCCTACGACGCTACCCACAAGCCCGTCGGATTTCGTAAGCGACGGGTCAAGATCCGTCCCCAACCCCACTAAGCCTCCACTCCTCGCTTCCGTTACTTGACCATTGCTGACGCTGAGGCTCCTCACGGTTGTCAGCAGACGTTCATATCTCGTCTTCCCACCCTCTTGCACGGAGATCCCAGGCTTTATTTCAATTTGGTCTCCGACGCGGAATAGACCTTGGACGATTGAACCACCGATTACTCCACCGACCAAATTGTCCGCGTCTGTTCCAGGTTTGTTGACTTCAAATGATCTCAGCACGTACATCCTAGTCGGGGCAGTTAGATCCCTCTTGGGTGTCGGAATCTTATTCTCAATCTCCTTTAGCAACACGTCGACGTTCGACCCGTGTTGCGCGGATATTGGGACGATGGGGGCTCCCTCAGCAATTGTTCCTTTGACGAATGCTCGGATTTCCCTGTAGTTTTCGAGTGCTCGCTCTTTGGTGACAACATCGATCTTGTTCTGCACGATTACAAGCTTCTTAATACCGACACTCTGGGCCGCAAGGAGGTGTTCCCGGTCCTGGGCCTGGGGGCACTTGGCGCTGCTCGCAAGCACGAACAGAGCACCGTCCATTAGAGCCGAGCCCGACAACATCGTGACCATCAGACTGTGGTGCCCCGGACAATCAACGAAGCTCACCGCCCGTTCTAGTTTCGTCTCTGACCCGCAAATTGGACATATGGGCTTTGTCGTGTAGCTGCTTGGGGCATGATTGTTGACGCACTTGTAAATGAATGCGTCAGCATAGCCAATCCGTATTGTAATTCCGCGGCGCAGTTCCTCCGAATGCCGTGCCGTCCATTGGCCGGTTAGGGCTTGAACCAATGTACTCTTGCCGTTGTCAACGTGCCCAAGCGTCCCGATGTTGACCTCTGGTTGTATTACTCGTTCGTCCTTTCTTTCGGGATTGAGAACCGCTTGAGCCATAATAATAATCATCCATTTTTGCAGATTGCAACCGTCTGGTTCAATATATGTGTGAGGGTTAATCACCCCACATTTTCTGTTTCTAAGTCAATTGCGCTGGCACACAAAACCTCCGGCTAAATAACTACAACTCAACCATTACAGCCAAACAAAACGCCATGTCTAGCGGCGCACTAGCAAGATTAATTACATATGGCAAACAACCCAGCCACGGCGAAGAACTTGGGTGACTACATTTGCCAACGGGCACGTTCTTTTAGCTAACCGCCTGCACACCCTATCCGATCGAACTTTCGCCAGAAGGCTTCTGCAATGGTTCTGAGAATCTACAACACTAGGACACGTACGATCGAGGAATTCAAACCAGAACGCGGAAACAGAGTTTACATGTTCGTATGCGGACCCACGGTATACGACCACAGCCACATTGGCCACGCACGGACCTACCTCGCTTACGACATCATAGCCAGATATCTTCGTGCAAAGGGCTACAGCCTATTCTACCTGATGAACATTACAGACGTAGAGGACAAAATCATAAACAGGGCAAACGAAGCTGGACAAGATCCAATCAAGATGGCAGATTCATTCACGAAGGAGTTTATGCGCGATATGGAAGCGCTAGGGATAACGAGCGTGAACCTCTACGCCAAAGCCTCGGAACATATTCCTGAAATCATTGCGCAGATCTCCACACTCATCGAGAAAGGCTTCGCATATGAAGTTGAAGGCAACGTCTACTATGACGTAGCCAAGTTTCCTGACTACGGACAACTGTCAAGACAGAAACTCGATGAGCTTGGAACGCATCGAATCGATCCGGACGCTAGAAAGAGAAGTGTTGTTGACTTCGCGCTTTGGAAGGCACAGAAACCGGGAGAACCGTTTTGGGAAAGCCCTTGGGGTAAGGGCCGACCTGGTTGGCACATAGAGGACACGGCCATAACTACCAATTACTTTGGGCCCACGTACGACATCCACGGTGGCGGACTCGACCTAATCTTTCCACATCACGAAGCTGAAATCGCACAGGCAGAGGCAGCTACCGGAGTGAAGCCCCTCGTGCGGTTCTGGGTGCACGGAGGCCTCCTGATGATTCGTGGCGAGCGCATGGGCCACTCGCTGGGAAATTTCATCACCATCGCCGAACTGCTTCAGAAACATGATCCGGAAGCTCTGCGGCTGTACTATGGAATGAGGCATTACAGAACCCCACTCAACTTTGACGAAGAAAACATAGCACAAGCGGAAGATGTCTTAGATAAGCTGAGGTCGATCTACAACGAGTTCTCCGCACTACTTGATTCAAAAAGCCTTCAGCCGGAAGGCCCTGAAAGCGAGGAGATTGAGAAGCTCACGCGGAAGGCAATAATGGATTTTGATGATGCAATGGACGATGACTTCAACACACCTCGCGCCTTGGCCGCCTTGATCTCGTATTCCAGGGCTGTTGAACCATACGCAGCTAGGGCTCTGAATAGAGCGTCTGTGGAGCGGGTGTTACACACTTTCAATTACTTCGGAAGTGTGTTTGGAATCCTAAATCCCTCGATGCCCCAGCGTACGGATGTAATCGGAAACCTGCTTCGCATTATCCTCGGAATGAGAGATGAGGCGAGAAAACGAGGCGATTGGGGGACAGCAGATCGTCTGCGCCAGGAGATTATCGCTGCCGGCGTAGGACTCGAGGATACACCCTCAGGGTCCCGTTGGTATCTTGCTTCCTCGAACGCTAAGCAGTCAACCTGAGAGCTTGTACCCTATCTTTCGAAGGAACTCCTTCCTCTCACGGACATCTTTATCCGTCTCAATGCCTTTGGAAGCAAAACCATCAACTACTCCTAGGACACCGCGACCCTGATCCGTTTCGGCTAGAATAACCTGAAAAGGGTTAGCCGTCGCCAAGTAGATACTACAAACCTCCGGAACTGACTTCACTTTATCCAGGACATTTATTGGGTAAGCGTCTTTCATGAAGATGATGAAGCTGTGGCCCGCGGAGAGTTCGAGCGCAGTTTTCGAAGCACGTTGCCTTAATTCGGTGTCGTTGCCTTCCGATCGGACCAAGCATGGTCCACTAGATTCACAGAAAGCGATGCCAAATTTCGCATTTGGAACAGAGTTGACCATTGCCTCATGCAGATCTTCGATCGTTTTAATGAAATGGCTTTGACCGAGGATTACGTTACAACCGTCTGGAACTTTCACATCTACGACTATTGTATTCATGTTCTATCATCCTCACGTAAGTTCGAGTTCCTTCTCAACGTGGGTCAAGCTCTCTATCCCTTTCGATTTTATTAGGACTGTGTCTTCGATGCGGACTCCGCCATAGCCGGGTAGATATACGCCAGGTTCAACGGTTACGACCTCGCCGGCTTTAAGCGCCGGTCTACCATTGAAACTGAGGTATGGACTTTCACCAATCGTTAGTCCCACTCCGTGCCCAAGTGAATGGATAAAGCCTGAAGCGATATTCGTTGCCCGGCCGCTGTATATGCGTCGCACCGTTGGAAAACCTGCACCCTCTATAACATCGCATGCGCGGTGCATACTGGATTCGCCAGTCACGCCTGCTCTCAGATAATCGAGTGCGTCCGCCTGTGCGTTTTCAACAGCCTCGTACATTTTTCTTGCTTTAGAATCCGCCCTTCCGAGTAGAAAGGTTCTGGTCAAGTCAGACCAGTAGCCGCTCTCTGCCTGGGGGAATATGTCAAACACGATCAGCTTTCCCTTCTTGATTTCCGCGGTAGGTATTCCGGCATTATGTGGGTCCGCGCCCGATGGCCCTATGGCAAAGATCGTCCCTTCGGGAGCGAGCAACCCCTCCCCTGCTAACTTTGAAGCAATTATCGACTTGACTAGGCCTATAGTCGCCCGCTGGTGCCGAAGTTGCAGGTGGCCTCGCTTTTCTTTGGCGTTTCGTAGCGACTGCGCAACGTACTCAACGACTCTCCCGGTTCTAGCCGCTACCTCTCTGAGGTGTTGTAGTTCATCGGCTTGCTTCGTGTCCCTTGCGGTTTCGACTAACGTAGGAGAACGTTCTCCAACGGTCTGTACGCCAAGCCGATTCAAACTGTGAACGAACCGAAGCGCCTTGGCTAGATCGTTTCGGCCAAATAACACGACTTTGCCACGTACTCCTTCATGCCTCAGAATAGTCGCTACGAGTCTGGCTGCTGCGTCGTACCCTTCGGGATGCTTCTTCTGAATCATCTCATAACGCCACTGCGTAAGCGTTTGGACACTCTTGACTTTACCTAACCTTTTCGCGGATCCGTAGTCCAAATTGCTGACTACTAGAAGGGGTCGGTTGCCGCACTTCTTAAAATAAAATCCGCCCCTGGCCAACGTTCCCCCAACGACATAAGTCAGGTCGGGGTCTGCTAATGTGGATTCGCCATATCCGACGATTCCATCAATCCCTCTAATTCGCATCGAAGCATCCAAATCTTCAATCATATGGATAACGCCGCCTCGCTATTCGTGACGAAGTTTCGAATCGAGTAGGGATCCGCAAACAGTTGTGATAGCTTTCAGCATGCGTAGGTACGAGCTCATGATAGCCCTCAGAGAAGGCGAGTCGCGAGCGAAGAACAAGAGTCCAATTCTCTGCCCGCGGTTTATGATTCGGACTGTCGCTTTTCTGCCCGCTGGATGCGACGTCTCGGGGCTTAGAGCGGCCGCAATCGCGTCGACCTGCCTTCGCGACTGAAGCTGAATATTGATTTCGGCTTGCGCTTCGAATCTGCTTCGATTCGTTCTATTTGTGTAGCGCGATTTGGTTTTAGGCATCGGTCTGCTCGTCAGATTCCGGTTTTTCCTGAGGGACTTTTTCGGTTGCCTTCTCGGTTGGTTTCTCGGGTGCAGTTTTTTCTGCTTTGGCTTTGCGACGACGTTTCCTTGCAGTCTTTGCCTTGGCCTCTGCTTCCTTTGCTTTCTCGGCTTTCTGCTCGGCGAGCAGTCTGCTAGCCACGCCGGCGCGTGACGCTCTTTCGGCTATTTGGCCAAGTTTCGTCGTTGGGGCGTATGCTCCTCCGGCAAATTTGAATCCACAACGTCTACACAGCCATATTCCCACGGAAAGTCTCTTGACGCCTGTTATGTGGCATTGCGGGCATTCATGGGGTGCTCGCATTTCCGTGATTATTGTTGCATATCGCTTGCGCGCCATGGTGCCGTAGCGAGCCCCGAAACTTCCTGAGGGCCCAACTTTGTACGTTCTAGGCACGTCAGTTCACTTTTGAAATTATCTTCTCTCTGAGGTCCTTTGACTTCTGAATTGCGGAGGATATGATCTGCTTGATTTCTTCGGGGGTGAAGGTGCCGAGGCCTCCTTTCTGCATCGCGCATACGTCATTGTTCTTTCCGGTTGTAACCGTCAGGCGGCAGTTCATTACTTGTTCCTCTTCGAGGCAGGGATCGACGATCACTGAGTTACCTATCTTTACCGAGGTTATGGGAACAGGATAGTTCTGCATCGGCAACAGCATTTTTGTCTCCTTGTAACGGACCTCATTGTTTTTCCATTCGAACTCTTGCATCTTCGCGTTTACTAATGCACCCAAGGCTGCCATGCCGGCGGCGTCGATTAGGTTTCCATCGTGGTCCAGGATGTAGATGTCTACAAAGACCACGAACACTTTCTTTCCAGGTTCAATGCATAGCTTCTGAAGGTCTATCGCTTTCGATTCCCGTATTCCGCGATCCACGACACGCGCTAGTTCGATTGAATTTTCATCGGGCGGCCCTGTCTCAAAGGTTGGATATGCCAGCGGGACGAACTCTGCGTTTACGGTGAGAATGCCCTCGTTCGGAGTATCCTCGAATGGTGTGCCCGTCTGAATCTTTACGCCAGCGAGAACTTTCGTTTTTCCGAGGTACACCTGAGCCGAACCGTTTGCTTTCTCAACGATGCCCAGTGTTATCGTAAGGGGTCTGTAATCCAGAGGACCTCGCTCGTCGATCCGTTGGCCCTTCAGAATTATTTCTTGAATGGTCTTTTGTTCTAGCTTAGCGAGCGGTGTGGGTTGGTGTGTGGCCGACACTACGCTTTAACCTCCGCAACTTCCTCTTTCTCTTCCTCTTCGCGTTCGACATGATACTTCCTACGCAGTGCTTCCTTCTGCATCTCGTAGATTGTCCGGCACGCGTTGATGCTCATATCGAGCGCTTGCTTCAGCTCATCCTCAGTCATCGAACCGTCCATTTGTAGGAGGCTAACGGCGTTGGATTTCGGCATGAATGCTACCGGCAAGTCCGCATCTCCCTTCTTGTCTTCAATGTCAGATAGGTCCAAGGCGACCTTGCCATCCACCTTCCCGGCTGCGCATCCTGCTACGAGTTCCCGCAAGGGAATGCCAGCGTCCGCTAGCGCAAGGGAAGCAGCAGTGACTCCTGCACATCTTGTACCGGCGTCAGCCTGAAGTACCTCAATGAATATGTCAATAGTTGATCGTGGGAAATACTCGGACATTATCGATGGCTCCAGTGACTCCCTAACTACTTTGGAGAGTTCTTGTTCACGCCTCGAAGGAGCGGGAGATTTCCTTTCGTCCGTAGAGAATGGCGCCATGTGGTATCTGCATCGGACCACGGCTCTGTCAGCCAAGGCGATGTGCTTGGGGTGGGCCTCTCGTGGCCCGAAAATTGCGGCAAGAATCTTGTTTCGGCCGTGTTCGATATATGCCGACCCATCCGCCTTGTCGAGTACGCCGACCTCTAATTTAACCGGGCGCAACTCGTCGAGTCGTCGCCCATCAACCCTCAGCCCTTTATCGTCAAGTAACCGAACTTTGTCTTTTTCTTTATTGCCCAACTCTTGTTCCCTTCGTTCGTTCTAGTATCATTGCCTTTACGCGGTCAGTCAAACCTGTCGTATGCGCCTCACGTTCGATCATGTAGATGGCTTCGACAGCCGTGCGTTCTTGGTCGGGGTTTCCTCCTGTCACCAAGACGACGCCATTCTGACCGGGAATGATATCGGTCCCGGTCTCCTTCTTCAACATTGTTATCATCGACCCCTTCTTTCCTATCATCCGCGGTATCTTTGTGGGGGTAATCCTTGCAACAAGACCCGAACTTACTTTACCCAGTCCTCGTCCCTTCGTGGTCAACAGCGGATCTCGCGTCCTGTCGAAAGCGATTACTTGAGCAATCATTAAGTCACCGACACCATATATCGTACGCAAATCCTGTCGCACTGAGTCACGCCCTCGATGCATCGGAGTTTCAGACGCAGGTAACATGGCAGGATACGGAGAACAGATATCAACCTGCCAACCGGACATACCGATGTCGGTTACACGACCCAACACAATGTCGTCTAATCGCGGCATATAGGCGCCTTTGAAGGGCATTACTACGAGTTTATTCCCAATTACCTCCGCCATGCCGACCCTAGATGAGAATATTTTGGATCCGTCGCGGTAGGTATTCTCCCCCGCAAAATACGGTCCCTCAGCCAGAACATCTCCAGGTCCGACAAGCTGTTTTCTCTCTGCGAAGATTGTCAACGTTCCAACTCATTACCTGTGAAGCAATTTGTGAAGACAAGGAAACTGATAATTATACATTGAGTTTTCCGCGAGCCCTGTGCAATAACTATGCATATGGCACAATCTGAGTAGGAGCGTTCACCCACACCTTAGGCGCGCGTAGATCGAGCCCACATGAGTGGCTTACTTGAGAATTTTCGTTTGGATACTGCCCTGAGTAATCTTTCCAAGTCTCTCTATGAACGGACCGTAAAGTCCGGCCGGCATTTCAACGACGGCAACCAACGCCCCGTCGGCTTGCCATTCTTCCTTGCTAATTGTCCCGTAGCCTTTAACGGCGCCGTATCCCTTAGCCGCGTATTCTGCAAGGATTTTTACCGCAACACGCATTTGCTCCATCTTAATCGGGAGAAGCGCCCTTAATTCCTCAATGACCGATTTGGCTTGTTCGTCAGCGCTCTTGAACGGATCAATTGAATACTTGATTTGACTCATAGCCTGCTCGATGCGGATGGGCGGGTGAGGTGTTCCGGTTCTCGGATCGATGCAGTTTCGAGCCACAAAAGCCACTATCTGCTTGCGTTTTTCTTCGACTAACTGCCTTCTCTGATCGGTAGTGAGCTGCAGCTCACCGTGCTTCATTATATCCTCTGCAATCGTCAGAGGATCCTCTGTTCCGAAGGCTTTCTGGAGCTTTTCGGCCGAAGCTCGCGTGCCTTTACCTGCGTCGCTGTAGATCTCGTCGATCACCAGGAGCTGTGAAACGGCGAGGGGTTTGCCCATTTTATACTCTAATGCAGGATCGGGCTTGACTAGGACTTCGAATTTTTCTCCGCTTTTTGAGATACGTGCCGTGGTGAACTTTTCACTCATCGACTGGCGGCCTTTTTAGTCGAGTCAAGCCGTTTGATGTACTTGTCCACGTCTTCTTGGGAGAGCTTACTAAATTTCTTCGTCGCGGCCGAGACGGTTGCAATTCTAATCTTCTGCGCGTCTAGTTTGTCCTCTAGTACCTTGCTCATGCATTTCAGAGCTAGAAGGACCGCGTCGTCAAGCGTCATGGTTTCCTTGTAATCGGCTTCAAGGATCTCATTCGCCGCGTCGCCGCCGGCTCCAATTGCCCAAGCCTTGTATGCGAGGAACGCGCCGCTTGGATCGGTCCAGAACAATCGGCTGCCTTTGCGATCCAATCCACCGAATAGCATGGAAATTCCGAAGGGACGAACTCCGGCGTGCTGAGTGTACAGTTGCTTGATCTCCCCGATTCGTCTAGTCAAGATTTCCACGTCAATAGGTTCATCATATAGAAGCCGGTTCGACTGAGCATAAACCCTGGCCTGATCAACAAGGATATGGGCATCGCAGCTTAACCCTGCAACCGCAGCGCCAACGTGTTCATCGATTTGGAAAATCTTCCACATGAAAGACGGATCTTGCAACTTGGACGTGGCCCTCTCCTCCGCGGCCAGAACCACACCGTCCGGGCAAGCGATACCCAGAACAGTAGCTCCGCGCTTCACGGTCTCAGAAGCGTATTCAACTTGGAACAGCCGCCCATCCGGCGAAAACACCGTTATCGCTCGATCATAAGCACCTGGAACTGCAAACATTGACATTACGAATTCACCAACACGAAATTCGGCCACTTGAGTGAGGTTCCCTAATTAAACTCTTTAGTCGTGACGAATTACCTAAACAGTTAGTCACATTTTCCGCCTCGTTGTCGGTCGAGTAAGGTGTGCTATTGCGTAACTTTGAAGTCATGTTCTCGTCCGCAACGTTGAACGTGGACCTTGAACTGGTCTTCTGGGAAGTCTTTGCCGCAGTATATGCAACGTGGGTCATCGTCATGGATCTCCACTTCAGCGTCTATGGCGTCGAAGACTGCCTGGTACTCCCAGCCGTAGCTTTCGACGGCGAAGTGTGGCTTTCTGAGTTCGGCTAACCATTCGTATTGTTCCTCCGCGGTGGGGAAGCTCTCGGCTACGTCGCGCACCTTATCCACCAACTCAACAATCAGCCGCCCCCACTCACGAGGATTCCGGGTTCGACGGACCTTAATCGCTCGGCGTAGGTCGTCCAGGTCCGGCGCATCTTCCACCTGCATTTAATCGTCCCCTTCTATCGCGACGGATTCGGCTAGAACTTCGGCTAGGTGTTCTTCGCAGAGAACCCGTCCGCCTTCCGCCTCGAACCACCGGCGCAAGCTGTCGTATCTTCTTATCCAGCTACCGCACTCATTGCGCGTTTAGGGGTAAAAGTTCCGACTATGAGATATGGCTCTCTAAAGAGGGGGAAGAGAAAGGAACCGACATAATCATAACGGTGAACCCTCATGGAGTTTTGACGTTCAGCGATAAGTTAGGCGTATTGTTACAGCTCATGCCGTCACGTGAGAAGAAAACTTCAGTGGCTTACATGAAAGCAGCTCAGTAACTCAGCTTCTCACGTACCTTTCTATAGAGCTTAGAACTCTTCTCGCCATTCACATTTCTTCTTCTTTTCTCGATGAGAAAACGCTAAATATCAACCCCTGCAAAACGGACTTAGATGAAATTTGTCTGCGAAACCAGTAGTTGAGAAGACTTCTGCTTCTCCTGTCAAGGTTGAGCGTAACATTCTGCCGATCCCCGATCGAGCACAGTTTGGTTTAACGACTTACGATGCTAAGGATCCGGGTACAAAGTATCCGCCGATTAGGGAGCTACGCCCACCAGCTGGGGCTCCGAACGTGCTTATCGTACTGATCGATGACGCGGGATTCGGTTCATCCAGCGCGTTCGGCGGCCCATGTAGTACGCCGACGTTCGAGAAGCTTGCCGCGGAGGGTTTGAGTTATACTCGATTCCATACTACCGCCCTCTGCTCACCAACCCGG
>Ga0187769_10000716_pt1 | contig 18351 bp, 17 predicted proteins | sample 0116_SJ02_MP02_1_FD_133140 | JGI IMG/M metagenome (GOLD analysis project Ga0187769, IMG submission 133140) | Tropical peat soil microbial communities from peatlands in Department of Meta, Colombia - 0116_SJ02_MP02_10_MG | ecosystem: Environmental > Terrestrial > Soil > Wetlands > Peat | place... | reverse complement strand
AGCAGGCCCTTAGCGTCGCTGGGGTTGGAGGGGAGAACAACTTTCAACCCTGGCACTTGCAGAAACCACGCGGGTGTGAACTGAGAATGCTGCGAACCATGCTGCCGCCCAAGGCTGTATTGGGTTCTCAGAACCATTGGCACGCTGAGCTGTCCGCCGCTCATGAAACGCATCTTCGCTGCCTGAGTTGAGAGCTCATCCATGCAAATCGGAAGGAAGTCCATGTACATGATCTCGGCCACAGGTTTCATACCTGCAAGAGCTAAACCGACAGCTGCGCCCGCGATGGCTGCCTCTGATATCGGCGTGTCTCTTACCCGCTCAGGGCCGAATTCATCCAGCAACCCACGTGTAACCTTGTACACCCCATTAAAGACCCCAATCTCTTCTCCCAGAATGATCACGTTAGGGTCTCGTATCATTTCCTCGCGAAGAGCCTCACGAAGAGCGTCGGCGTACGTTAATTCTTTCAACTGCATCACTTCGAGTAGACGTACTCCTCAATTTCATTGAACGGTAGAGGCGATCCGGCCATGGCAAACTTGACGGATTCTTCAATCTCCCGCTGGATTTCCGCCTCCACCTTGTCAACTTCCGCCTGAGTCAAAAGCTTCTGATCCAAGAGCCGTTTTCGGAAGGTCATGACGGGGTCTCGTTCAAGCCATTTTGAGACCTCATCCCTAGGGCGGTACTCGCCTTTGTCGTAGACCCCGTGGCCCTTCGTCTTGTATGTGAGGCACTCTAGGAATGTGGGGATGGATTGCACGCGGGCTCTTTCTGCGGCAGACTTCGTCGCAACATAGACCGCAACAACATCATTCCCGTTGACGACTGTGGTTTCCATTCCGTAAGAGCGAGCTCGCTCCGCAATACTGGGACTCGAAACCGCTAATTTGACAGGCGTGGACATCGCATATTGATTGTTTTCGCAGAAAAGTAGGACAGGGAGTTTCCAGAGGGCAATCAGGTTGACTCCTTCGTGGAACGCACCCGTGTTGCACGCCCCGTCTCCGAAGAAAGTCGCAGCTATCTGCCCGCTCTTCCTCTGCTTAAGGCCGAGTCCAACACCTGCCGTGATTGGAATCCCGCTTCCAACTATCGCAGTCGCATACAGCGAACCCGTCTTAGGGTAAATGGCGACGTGCATCGAGCCCCCCAATCCCTTGCAGTTCCCAGTGGACTTTCCAAACAGTTCAGCCATGCACAGGTTTGCAGGGACACCTTTTGCCAACGCATGCCCGTGACCGCGGTAGGTCGTCACCGTAAGGTCGTCGGGCTGGAGAGCCATCATTGCGCCTACGGCGGTGGCTTCCTGGCCTAGGTAGAGGTGTGAGGGACCGATCAGAACGCCTTTGACGAGGAATAATTCCTCAACCTTTTCTTCAAACTTCCTGATCAGCATCATCTTCCGGAGCATTTCGAGCAAAAGGTCTTTGGTGAGACCATGTTTCGAGTACTCCTTCTGATCGACTTCTAGTTGCTGGGTTATGGTGACCAACTCAATTTCAGCCCCGCTGTATTTGCGAGCTGATTCTTTAGCACTTCCTTCGCCAAGGAGCATTTATTCTGTGAAAGACTTCTAAGAGAGTTAGAATCCTTGTCTCCCGTGTGATTTCGCCGTTGAAGCTGAAGGGTAGAGTTGCGATAGTTACCGGCGCATCTCGAGGGATCGGACGCGCGATCGCCAGAAAATTCGCGGCTGAAGGCGCCAAAGTAGTGGTCAACTATAACAGGTCTGAAGGAAGCGCGTCGCGACTGGTTAATGAGATTACAAGGAATGGCGGGGAAGCAATAGCCGTGAAAGCTGATGTCTCTCGCTGGGGTGAAGTTAAGCGACTCGTGGAGAAAACTATCTCCACCTTTGGTAGGGTCGACATCCTCGTAAACAACGCGGGCGTTATGTTCCAAGAAACATTCCTAAACGCAGATGAAAGCATCTGGAATCAGACGATTGACATCAACCTCAAGGGTGCATACTTGTGCTCGAAGGAGGTTGCACCAATCATGCTGAAGCAGAAGAAAGGAAAGATAATCAACATGTCCTCCAATTCAGGAATCTATCACCCCTCAGCTCTTCGATTCGTGGAGTACGTTGCCTCAAAGGCCGGCATGAACGGGTTAACGAGAGCACTCGCACTACAACTTGGACCATACGTGAATGTGAACGCAATCTGCCCCGGCTGGATTAAGACTGAGATGGTCGAAGGGGCTGATCCCCAGCTTGAAAAGATGGTGCTTGAGGAAACTCCGCTAAAACGCTTCGGCAACGCGGAAGAGGTAGCGAACGCCGCACTCTACCTCGCCTCTGACGATTCCGATTTCGTCACCGGAGAACTCCACATGGTGACCGGCGGACGGGGAATGCACTAGATCACAAGGTGCAGTTGAGATTTCTGTAGACCAACCAGCAACGGCTTTGTGTGGCAGAATCAAATGGGCGAGAGGACGGTTCTTTACGCCATTGCAGAGAGCTGCCCATTCGACGCACTCCTCGTGCGAGAGATGAAACGATCTGTCGATTCGCTTCTAAAGCTGAACCTCAGGCGTTTCAGGGTCCCTCAACAGAACCTGGCCAAATATTCCGCGCTGGACATCGTTAAGCAAGCGTTGGAGCTTCTCTTCGAGTTTTCGCCGTCAGAGAAGAACTACCGAGAAGCCATGCGAACCATACGCGTATACTCAGAAGGGGACAATGAAATGCTAACCACCATTGAGAACAGCTTTCGATTATTCGCAAACGCAGTCTATAGCGTCTACACTAGCCAAAGGCGCATAGAGTCCCTAGCACCGCAAACCCTCTTCTTTCAAGGGATTCCATTTGAGCCAAGCGAATTACAGAAATCATTCAGATATGTCGGCGTCAGACCACCTGAGATCAGCCCTCCTGGCGTACGGAGAACGGTATTTCTCGACGAGGGCTTCGAACCGTACAAGGCATTGTTGGAAGGCAAGGTAAGTGAGGGGCAGGCTGAAGAGGGCAGAGAGGAGTATTGGGCGCGCGTCATTTCGCAGAATCTTATTGCGAGCGGGAAGAGCCTCATCCGAGCAGGAGCGAACCATGTACCCGCAGGATGCTTGCTTCGCAGATTTCGTGGGCGTAGGACGGGTAGGCTTCCCATTCTTCTAAGGAAGAGCGGGATCGAGATTCAAGTAATCGACCGGGTTGCGGACGTAAACAAGGTTTTTGGCAAATAGTTCGATCTTCCGCCGAGGTCTACCGTTTCCGTTTCCTCGGCGTCAGGACGTATTCGTACGTGAAGCCGCCAAGAAGAGCGCCGGCAATTGGGCCAACCCAATAAACCCAGGCACTAGTAAAGTTCAGCGAGGCCACGGCTGGACCAAGCCATCGAGCCGGGTTGGCTGCGCCGCCCGTAAAGGGACCTGCAATCAGTACATCGGCCGCGAGGGTCATACCGATGAGTAGCCCAGAGGCCGCTTTGTGGACTCTTTCAGTGTAGAGTACTGCGTAGACCGAGAGCATCAGAAAGAAGGTGATTATCAATTCCACAAGTGCTGCAACGGGCTCGCTTCCCGCAATGTATGGCGTTGGCAACGGGAGTCCGAAATTTACCAGACTTCCGTTTCCGGGCTGAATGATCCAGTCCACGCCGCCCGCGAGAGCCGCCCCAAGAATCTGGGCGAGCAAATACGCGATACCATCTGATACCTCCATCTTTCGTAACGCGATCGCCGTTATTGTTACTGCAGGATTTATGTGGCATCCGGAGATGGGGCCTATTGTGTAGAACATCACCATCATCATGAGGCCATATGCAAGGGCAACCGCGAGGAAGGAGGATTGGGGAGAGGACATTCCTAGAGCGGGGAAGAAGATTATGACCGACATGGATCCGAAAAACACGAGTGCGAAGGTGCCGATGAATTCGGCTGCGTACGCTTGCTTGCCCATCTTCACAGTAATCACCTGAAAATCGGTAAGGCGAACTGTTCAATATAAAATGATTCAGCCAAGAGGTCGTTGACTAAACTTGTTGCCCTATTTTGTATGTGTAGATCGTGTGACCGAGCAATTCGTCGTAGACGACGCTGGGCTTCCACCCTGGAACTTTAAAGTCATGCGAAACGACCCTGGCCCCCAGCTTCAGTTCTGATTCTAGTTTCGGCCTGAGCCGTTCGTTTGCGCTTGATGTGAGGTATAGCGTGACGACATCCGCATCGGATATGTTGACGTCGAAGAAGTTACCTTGAATCACTCTGACCCTATCTTCCACGTTGAGCCTCTTGATCTCGGTCCTTGCACGCTCTACTAGATCTTCCCGAAGCTCGACTCCTGTCGCCTTAGCGCCTATCTCCTTCCCTGCGAGAATAATGAGGCGCCCATCGCCACAACCCAAATCGTACAATGTTTCGCCGGGTTTGACGGCTGATAGTTCGAGCATTTTCTTGGCCACTTCGAGCGGTGTCTGAACAAAAGGTGCGATACTCATCGGTCCAGGCTTCCAGAGTGGCGGTTCGGGGCGGGGTGATTTATGCGTATCGTCGTTCGGCTTCGGCGCGTTCACCCTTGGGTACCTTCGATGCGGTAGGCAGACTCTTCTCTTTCTTCCCCGTCCACCTAACGTCCTCTTCCAAGAATTGTATGCAAACGTCCTTGAATTGCTTGAAGATTTCCTTAAGCTCCTCCTGCGTGAAAGTGTTGATGAATGAAGGGTTTCTGAGCCAAGCGTCCCAGCCTCTCACGCTCTCGAAAAGCGCAGAGTTCATGCGGATTAGGGATGCGTATAGTCCTAGTCGGTCGTCTGGTTCGAGCTTCTTGATCTCATCCAATGCCTTTGTCCGTTCATCGGTCCAAGACAAACTCTCAGAGGCACCTGCTGGCCTCGCCCAGTGGGAGCGCAGCAATTTAGCCTTATTCCCAATAAGCTCGCCTCTCACGGACGGGATAAGGGATGGAATCGGCGTAGGTCAATTGGAGAAACAGGCAAGGCTTAGACGCATGTTGGTCTGGGCCCGGTAGTTTCCCCCGTCCCCGGCGGCGAGGCCTGAACGTCTTCGGGTGTGTGTTTTAGGCAGATGCGTTCCAGACTGTCTGAAACTCCTGTTCGTAGGCGGCACCGAGAATTTGGCTATTGAGGATGAGAAGGTTCTCGTCGTTATTGGAATTCGCGTCTTGAGTCCAGTTGAAGCTTCCGGTTACTATGATATGGCCATCGATGACTGCGATCTTGTCATGCATTTCGTAGGCACCGTGACTTAGCCGAACGTTTATGCCAGCCGCAGTCAGTTTCGAATATTGCGAATATTCAGACTGGGCTTGGGTGGAGTCCAACACGATCTTTACATCCACACCGCGAGCCGCAGCCTGTACGAGAGCTTGCGTAATCTCCTCCAAGGTCATGCTGTACATGAGGATGTGAATGCTGCTTTTCGCCTGTCCAATCCAGTAGACGATCAGGCTGGCGCAGTCAGACGTAGATCCGTAGCCGGAAGTGAAACAGTGGTCAACGACATCGGGCCCCGTTTCGGTGACTGTCATGCCGAGCGTAGTTGCGGCAGTTACGGTGATTTGCTGCGTGACGGTGGGTAAGGGTGAGGAATTTTGGGATATGGCTGATCCTATGCCGATGCCGACGAATATTCCAACCGGAACCAATGTCACGGCCACTGTAGCCGACTTGCCTTTCATGCTGCTACGTCCACCTTTGTTGCGAGTATCGTTGGAGTGTTGACGGGTTCATAATTGCTACGTCTTGCTCGTTTACAGAAGTGGGTCATTCTTCTCCGTCTCCAAACCTCCACCATACCCTATAAAATAAGGAGCAGACGTTGGAGATGGCTGGCGATGCCTACTTAGGTTAGGGTGGAGTGAACTTGGCGAGCAGGATGAGAAAGGTAGAGCCGCTCGTAATAAAAATCGCAGAAACGAAACTCGACTTCGCGGGCGTCGAGAAATTCATGAAAGAATATCAGGCGTTGGAGTGGTACAACCGCGTCAAACCCACTCAACCAAATGATGGCGAATTTCTCGTCGAACTCGCCGGCAGATCTTGCTATAAATCCTACGGGGTGGGTCTCAACCCCAACGTAACCAAGATCCGCGAGGACTCACGCGACTACCTAACGAACGTTCTCGCGAAGGGGGATGGCAGCATACTGGAACACGCTACGGTAACGTTTGCACTTCTTAACATCAGCAGAGTGACCACCCATGAACTTGTGCGCCACAGGGCCGGGACTGCTATCAGTCAGGAAAGCTTACGGTATGTGCGACCTCAGGAGATTTCTCTCTGGGTCCCACCTGACTTACAGAAAGTTTCTAGGGAATTTGAGGAAGCGATTGAAGGCATAACGGGAAGTTATCACGAGCTTGAATCGAAATTCGATTGGGATCGGATGACGTTCGAGGACAAGAAACGTGTCACCTCTGCGTTGCGTAGAATCCTCCCGGACGGGATGGCCACTAACATGGTGTGGACCGCCAACCATCGAACCTTGCGCTGGGTCATTGAGATGCGGACTGACGCAAGCGCCGAGGTTGAAATCCGTAAGGTGTTCGGCCAAGTTGCCGAGATCTGTATTCACGACTACCCGCTCCTTTACGCGGACTTCGCGAAATCACAACTCTCAGACGGGACCTTCCAGTATACACCAAAGTATTCCAAGGTCTAGTATAATCATCCGAAGACCAATAGAACCAGACCCACACTGTAGTAGAATAGCAGCACGGCACTGAACCCGATTCTAACTACCGGGTGCGTTGCCGGAAGCTCCCGGCCAAAGAAGTCGAAAGATCCTGCGCCTGTAATCAGGGCGTAACGGTAAACGTTGGTGTCGTAGACCCCGATCGCGACCAAGCAGACACCGACGAATTTCAAGAATAAACCCGGCAACAAGCTATGTCACGGCCGAATTAGGGCACGAAAGAGGCTATAACATGAATTCTCCCTATGTTGAGGCGAGGATTCTTGCCTGAACCGTTTTGGAGAACCGCCATCTCGAAAGTCGAACCGAACAAGATTGTTGTTCGCGGCTACAATCTGATGGATTTGATTGGCAAATACAACTACGCGGGCTTAACCTACCTGCTCTGGCGTGGCGAATTGCCCTCTGATGAGGAGTCGAGGATGATGGACGCCTTGTTATCCGTCTGCTTGGAGCATAGCCTGAATTCGCCATCAGTAGACGCTGTTCGATTCGTGGCGTCATGCGGAGTTCCAATACAATCCGCCGTCTCTGCTGGTGTTGCCGCTTTCGGAGATTGGCATGGGGGCACGATAGAAGATGCGGCTAAGCTTCTTCAGGATAGTGTGAAGGTCGCTGCTGAAACCAAGCTCTCCCTCAAGGCAACGGCTGAGGATGTGCTCAGAAGGTACAGTGAAAGCAGGACAAAGCTGCCGGGGTACGGGCACCCAACGCATACGGCAGATCCACGCACCCAGAAACTCCTTGAGATTGCGGAACAAACCAGACTCCGGGGATCTCATGTTGAACTAGCGGAAATTATCGAATCTTTGACAAGCAAGTTCTTTCAACGGCACTTGATTCTAAACGTGGACGGATGTATAGCAGCCATAATGTCCGACATGGGCTTTGATTGGCGAATCGGGAAAGGCTTCTTCATTGTAAGCCGAGTTCCAGGCCTCGTGGCCCACGCCTACGAGCAAATGTATTACGAAAAGCCGTACAAAGCTGCACGGTGGGATGAGGTGGTGTACACTGGGCCACCGGAGAGAAGAGCTTCCAGCGGATGAGTTTCAGGGTGTTAGCTCATAGCGCCCTTGGCGGCGCGAAGCTTTCGGATTAGGCGGCCATCGCCTGATCGTTCGTAGTACTGGGCCTCTAAGATACGAGATTCCTTCGCGAGCGCCGCTTGCCCTTCCTTCTCGAACTGCGTAGCCGTCTCAGCGAAGAACTCCGCGGCTTGTCTGAACTCGTGAATCTTAGCGCATAGGTGGGCGGCAAAGAGCATCTCATGACTGTAGCCCTCCTTACCCGTTTTCAGGCACGCCTTGAGCGTTTTCAGGTAACTATAGGCTGCGCTCGGCATCGATACGTCAGGCGCCAAATCTTGTACGGCGCCGCGAAATTCCAACATCGCATAATAGGCGCGTTCCTGAGGACTCATTACTCCAACGGGGACTTTCAGGTAGGCTTCGCCAGCCCGTACATGCCAGTAAGCCGCCTTCCTCAACGAACCGAGTTTCTCGAAGCAACGAGCTATTGCCTGAAAGATTCCCACCCGGTCGAGGGTGGATCCGCGTTTTGAAAGTTTGGTATAGCAACTAATCGCTCGGTGATACTTGCCGTCGAGTTCTGCCTCTATGGCAGAATTCAGAAGGTTCATTCAGCGAACCAAGTAGAACCGAGGTCAACCTTCTTTCTCAAGGATCTCGACTTGGCAGGCTACGAGCTTCTTGAAGCTCTCGGCGTCCTTACGTTCACCAACAATTGCGCCGAAATGCATTGGAATCACCAGCTTGGGGTTGATGGATGCGACGGCTTCAGCCGCCTCGTTAGCGGTCATCACATAAGTACCAGACACGGGCAGGAGAGCGATCTCGGGCTTTATCCCCTTCATTTCAGGAATTTGATCCGTGTCGCCGGCATGGTATATTCGAACCCCGTTTACGGTCAACACGAAGCCTAACTTGCCATCCTCCTTCGGGTGGAAAACTTTGCCGGGCTCTCTGAACTTATTCAAATTGTACGCCGGAACTGCTTCCACCTCAAGCTTGCCCACCTTGATCTTATCCCCCGGCTTCATTATCTTGACTTCCTTCGCTTTCAGTTTCGAGAGTTCGGCATGGGATTGGTGGTGCGCGATAATGACGGTATTAGGGCCGATAATCTTCTTGAGGTCATCGGGGCTGAGGTGATCGAAGTGCTCATGACTCACAAGAACGACATCGGCCTTCGGGTGGTTGCCTCCAATCTGAAAAGGGTCCACGTAGATCGTCTGCCCATTCTGAATTCGGAAGCCATCATGCCCTAACCAAGTGATCTTGATACCCTTGTAATTGTACACACGATCACCGTGAATACTATCAACATTTTTTCTTTAAAAGCAATACGCCTTCGAGGCTACAGGTTACATGGAAAGGAAACGCAGGGAGGTTTGTCGAGGCAAGAAATCCTCCAATCTTTTTGAATGGCTTCAAACATAACGCTGAAGCCTTCGTCGGTGGCTGGCATGTCTGAGCAGGTGTTTCAGAGTCTATCAGAACCCATGCGAAATGCACTTGCTGAGTCGGGCATACGATCCCCCACGCTTCCTCAAACGGTTGCGATCCCGAAGGTTATGACCGGCAGCAATATCCTGCTAATTGCTCCGACTGGGTCCGGCAAGACGGAGGCGGTCCTCCTTCCAATTCTCGATCAACTAGTGAAACTAGAAAAACGTCAGGGTATTTCTGTCATCTACGTTACGCCGCTACGCGCATTAAACCGCGATTTGTTGAAGAGGCTGGATTATTGGAAGCTGAAACTTGGATTCACCGTCGAAGTTCGACATGGGGATACGCCCCAGAAAGATAGGCGTAGACAGTCTCTCAAACCGCCCGACTTCCTCGTGACCACACCGGAAACTCTACAGGCAATCTTGCCGGGAAAGCGGATGCAATCACACTTACGCCATGTGCGCTGGGTCATCATCGATGAGGTCCACCAGTTAGCCGGTGATAGGCGTGGAGTGCAACTTACAGTAGGGTTGGAGCGGTTAAGACGAATCACGGGCCATGAGTTTCAGAGGATAGGGCTGTCGGCGACCGTGGGAAACCCCGAGGAGATTTGCAGGTTCATCTCCGGCCAAAGACCCCATGAGGTCATCCAAGTGTCACCGCCCAAGAAGGCGCAATATTTCGTTGAGTTTCCGCATCCAACCGATGAGGATAACATAGTCGCACAGTCGCTTTACACCGCGCCTGAAGCCGCAGCGCGCCTGAACCGAATTTGGGAACTAGCGGAGAGCCATGAATCTACACTGATCTTCGTCAATAGCCGCACTAACGCAGAAACATTGGGCGCAAAGTTCCATCAATTGAAGCGGAGCGTTGGGGTGCACCATGGTTCACTTCCGAGAGATGAACGAGTGCGAGTCGAGAGTGAGTTCAAGAATGGAAAGATCAGGGCGCTGGTTTGCACGTCTACGTTGGAGCTTGGAATCGACATTGGAAATGTGGATTTGACAATACAATACATGTCCCCAAGGCAGGTGTCAGCCCTCATTCAGAGGGTTGGACGTTCAGGGCATAGGCTCGACCGAGTCTCCAAGGGCGAGATTATGGCCGTGTCCACGGAAGACATTCTTGAATCCGTAGCGGCCATTCGGAATGCGGTGAGTGAGGCGATTGAACACGTCAAGATTCACGAGAAATCCTTGGATGTTTTGAGCCACCAAATCGCCGGAATCCTTCTCGATTCAGACCGTGAAACCAAGGTTGACGAAGCGTTGGCCCTTCTACGCAAGGCACACCCATACCGCGACTTTACCACTGAAGAATTCGAGAGACTAACCACATTCATGGAGAAGATGCGCTATCTCCACCGAGACAACCAACTATTGAGACGAGGGAGCAGACTCCGCCAGTATTACTTCGAGAACCTATCCATGATCCCAGACGAACGCCGATACCACGTTATCGACGTTTCCACCCAGCAGTCTGTGGGCATTCTCGGAGAAGAATTCATGATGACGAAAGCAAGGCTGGGGCTACACTTCGTCATTAAAGGAAAAGTTTGGCAAATAGAACAGATTTCAGACGACGCCAAAGTCTATGTCACCCCCGTCGAGGATCCAACTGCTGCGGTGCCCGGCTGGGATGGAGAAATGCTCCCGATCCCATTCGAGTTGGCGCAAAGAGTTGGCAAACTTCGCTCCGAAGTCGCATCTTGCCTCGAATCGGATTCAGTCGCTGGAACCGTTGAGGAAATCGCGCGGACCTGGCCGACGGAACGCTACGCCGTACGCAAGGTTGTTGAGGAGCTGCATGACCACCGAGAAACCGGCGCCCCAGTTCCGACGGAGAAACGGATACTCATGGAAGCATTCGACCGCTTCCTGATAATTCACGCCTCCTTCGGCGAAACCGTGAACAACACCCTGGGTGAAGTGTATGAAGAACTGCTATCGAGGGATGGTGTTGTTAGGCAGTGGTGGGCGGACGGCTACCGCATTCTTCTCGAGTTGACCATGACCACGGAAGACCTCTCACTAGAATCCATGCGCAAGAAGCTCTTCGAAATTGAAGACGGTGTCCTTGAGGGTATTTTCAAGGGGGTACTTCATCGACACTTCCCGTTCGGCTACTACATGAAGTTCATCGCGGAACGTTTCGGTGCCCTTAGGCGCGGTCTGATGTTCTCGGGCGACAACCTCAGGGAGTTAGGCCTACGGTTTCGGATGACGCCTATTTACGACGAAACGATTCGCGAGGCATTGATGCTTCACGTAGATTTCCCCCGTGTCCGCAAAATCTACGAGCAGATTCGAAACGGTGAGATGGAGGTTGCCGTCTTCAGGTCTGAAGGAAGACCGACGCCCATCGGTTTCCATCTGCTCAACAAGCACATCGACATCCCAGAGTTAGTAGCGCCCGAGACGGTGGAGAGAGATACGATCGAAAGGTTGCGGTTTAGCCTTGACAACATGACCGTGGATCTACTCTGCTTCGATTGCGGGGAGATTAGTCAGTCCGAGACCGTCAAGAAACTTCCACCTGCGCCTAAGTGCGGCGGATGCGGGTCGTCCCTCCTTGCCGTCTCAACATGGTCTTCTGGCTACTTGGCTAGAGTGCTTGAGAAGAAACGGAAGGCGCAACCTCTTGAGGGGGATGAACGGGATGCGCTCTCACGGGCGCGTAGGTCGGCGGACCTCGTGCTCTCCTACGGGCGGCGGGCGGTAATCGCACAGTGTGTCTACGGGATTGGTCCTCAAACCGCGAGCAGGATACTTGCTAGAATGCATGACGATGAGAAGTCGTTCTACAAGGACTTGCTGGAGGCCAAACTGAAATTCATCACTACCCGGCAGTTCTGGGATAAACCATAGGTGGAAAAGTGGAACTTCGTCCTTTTTCTAACCAAACTCCAAGTGTTCTAAGCCATCTTAATAGTTCCGTAGCGGGACGAATTGCATATGTGGTTTGAAATGTACCACCTGCACGAACACAGCCATGAATTTCATCACACGATGCCTCTGGGAATTTTGCGATGCGTGTATTGCGGGGTTCGGAAAGGACCACACCACCAGCCTAGCCACGCCTCGCACCTTAAAGCCAGTCTGAGACACAACCACCATAGAATAGTAGTCGCATACGCCTGAGCGCTCTATTTTTAAGGTAAGCCAACCAGCCTCGACAAAATCGAGGCGCAAAGCTGATGGTGGGCGACCTTCAACGAAGAGTGGCTGAACTCAGGTTCGTTGAAGGCATCGAGAAAGTGGAACACGTACCCTATCCTACGGGCGACGAATTTTGGGTGCGATTCAACCATCCATTAAACATCCGACAACTCGAGGACATAACCAAGAAGAACGGAGCGACCATGGTCAAGTTTGGGGGATTACCCTCCAAGTTTCCCCGACCGCTCGCAGAACTTCTGTGGGATGGCGTCAGCTATGTCATAACCAAAAACGCTGGCGGCCTGGGCAAGTTCTCCGCGCTCCTCGGGTTCGAGCCGGACGGAATCGGAAAAATCGTAACCGATGCACACGGCCCGTACCAAATATTCATCGCCAAGGAAGAGGCGGGCGTCAAGATCCTCTATGAGTATCTAGGATTGAAATACGTCGCTGCAGCCCCACCGCCCAAACCGGTTGCACCGGCAAAGCCGCCGGTTTCGGCTACGACTAAGCCAGTCTCGGTCCCGCCAAAACCAGTCACTCCCCAGACTCCTCCTGCAGTACAACCGCCCGCTCCGGCTTCACAGTCGAAGCCTACTGGAGAGAACAGTCAGCCGAAGCCTACTCCGCAGTCGTAGGAAACCCTACGGACACCCCCGACTGAGCTTCAGGTAGGCTCCGCAGGGAGTACGTCCACCTTTTTCGGCGCTTCCGCAAACAGCACGTCGTCGTCGGCTTCCAGTGAGCCGGAGTACAAAACCTCGCCCAGCACTCTGCAACCTGATTGGATTCGAAGATCGACGCCATGCACTAAGGTGCACCTGCACCTCTCTTCGAGGACTATGGACCTTCCGTAAACGGCTTCAACATCAGCCCTCTCGCCGAGCCTCACGCTATCTCCGAACAGTGGTCCCCTAACACGGCCCCGATCGGCAACGATGATCGAGCTCGCCCTGACTCCGCGCCTGGTCAGTGTGGAACCGCCGACCTCAAATTCGTCTGCCTTCGCGGAGTCTGCCTCCAAAGAACCTCCGATTTCGATTCGATCCGCAGCGAGAGCTTGGTCAATTCTGCACCTACCCCCAACCTCCAAGCAACCTGTAAGAGTTAGGTTACCGGTAACCTTCAAGACCCCACCAACATCGATATCGTTTCCTTCCGCATCTCCGTCAATATCTACGGTACCACCCACATCGATGTCCTCAAACCTCAACTTCCCAGAGGTGTTGAAAACACCGCCAACATCGATCCTTCTGCCGGACGAGTCCCCTTTCAGCCGCACGGAGCCGCCTACTTCAAGCTCGTTGAATTCCAGCGGTCCAGTTGATTCGAAGGTGCCCCCAACATCAATATCCTCGGTAACATTGCCGCCGCCAACTATCACCGACCCACCCACGTCGATGGACTTGGCTGTAACTTTCTTTGCAATCCGGACTGAGCCGCCGACTTCGATTTCCTCAACATCAGCATTATCGGAGACCTCCAAGGAGCCGCCCACTTCGACGGATTCCGCCTTCACTTGGCCGTGGATTGCGATTCGACTCCCGGCCTCAAGTCGCTTTGCAGTCAATGGTCCGAGAACCTCCAAGTGCCGATCGATGTCAACATCTGTGGCGGTAAGTGATCCAGACACGTGGAGGCTGCCGTCGGAGATCCTGATCCCATCCTGAATCTCCAAATCACCTCTCACGTCCAAGTCGCCGTCCTCACAATGTAATTCTGCTGCTCTGAGTCCGCCCTCGAAGATAACCGGGCCTTCCGTTTGGACCCGTCCGTCAACGGTTACGATTTTGTCCTCGGCGTAGACTACGGCATCTCTTTCAACCTCCAAGTCACCTGCGACATGTCCGAGGGTGGTTTTTGATCGTCGGGAAACGGTTACATCGGACGTGGCTCTCTTCTCCTTTCGTCTCAGCGTATGGTCTGCTGTACTCTGTTTGAGTACGCCATATTCATTTCGCGGCTTAATTCAATTCGGCGTAAGGTCTCACGCTCCTTGCCGTGGAGCAGCCGCGTTGGTTTCGGGTTGTGGCTGTAAGGGCGATAGCCCTTAACGTGACTCCATGCGGATGTGAAGTAGCCCAGCGTCTGGGTCCAATCGAACAGTTTGTTTCTGAACATTTCAATCACATCGTTGGCACAACCCCGTTCGCCAATTAAAGGGCAGGGCACGTCGCGTAATGACAGAGTGTGGTCACAAAATGTGAGTGCTTGATGTGTTCATTGTTGATCGCTGCCCAGATAGGTCATGAAACCCTGTACCTTCCTATAGGCGTCTAGGAATTCCAACCCGCGCCGGGTTATGTGGTAGAATCGGCTTTCCGCAGAAACGTGAATTGATAACAATCCGAAATTTGCCAATGTCTCCAGCATTGGTTTTACCCTGTCAAGGGGCAGCCCCGCCCCGTACGAGATTCTGGTTACTAGGGCACCTTCAGGCCGATGCTTGAGAACCTCCAGGATGTCGGCGTAAATGTCTACCCGAGCACGCTTCTTCGACTCACACACCTCAATTTGCTCTTCAAACCGCCCGCCCTCTAGCGCCCGCGCCTAGGCGACTGCGTCTTTACGTTCAGTATCAACAATATGGCGAATGCTAGGAGGGATGATAAGAACAATGGGTCCTGGTAAATCGGTTGGGGCTGCGGTACGCCCTTCATAGGAAGCCAAACGGCTGTGGTGGTCGCAGGCGATGTCACGGCGAACAGCGTCCGCACCTGAGACTGATTTGTCCCACTCATCCAACGGTAGAAAATCATGGAGGGTGAGGTCAAGATTGGAGGCTGAACTAGTGCTGTTGCGAAGGAATTCGCGTCGTACCATCCTGACCCGCTAGCTTGCCCATAAGGCGAGCTGACTTGTACGAAGTACTGTTGTACGTAGGAGATCTGCACCGCCCCATCGTGCTCCAGCCAAATTTGCCTCGATGTCTTGTTCGTAAGATCCTCCCAACCTACGAACCGGAGTCTAGACGCGTTGGTCACATAAACCATGGACTGGGCCTCAAGCAGGTGCTGTCCCATGGGCGTTTGCACGGCCGTGAAACCGGTTGAATTCGTTGTATATTGAGTTCCGTCCAACGAGAAACTTACGCCCGGATAGGAAGTTTCTACGGTCAAGGTGATTAGGTTCGTGACCGACACTTCTGTCGAATATTCGTTGGACGCCTTCACCCACCCACCCTCAGACTCCTGAAGCATAACGAGGGATATTGGTAACGTTGTGCTGTTCGGAATTGGTGGGATCACTAAGCGAGCTATCGACTCGTTGAGTTGAGTTAGCATTACCTGGCTGAGTATTTGGTGGTTGTTAGTGTCGTAGGCAACGAGTACCAGCGGCTGGTTCGTCGAAAAGTTGAAGGAAATGTTGCACTGCATGAGAAATGCCTCCCCGATCCTAACTTTTGGTTGCTCCTGGACGGATACGATTCGAGCTGCCGTAACGCTGCTTGGGTTGCCCAAGGCTGATTCCAAGCCGTTTTCTACTTGCAGCGCTTTCGATTCCTCGATGAACCCAACAATCAAGTTCAGTGCTCTAGTATCGTAAGCGCCAGTTTCTCGAACGGTCCAGACCTCGTGCCCCACATCATCAATTACATGAAATTCCTTGTGAATGAAGTGCGTCCCGTGAGGACCCTCAGCCGGAGTACTGTTGTAGAACTGCGCCCCGGTAGCCTCATAGTCGGGGAGATTACCTCCGTAGATTAGGAAGAGATTCGTCCTTAGTTCATTCGCATTCTCCAACACGCCTTGGCTGAATGGAACAGTGATTAGGATCACTCCGTCCTGTGCCGTCCAATCTTTGGGATGACCCAAGGTTAGATCCGACGCGGCCGCTTGGCCTCCCACCGAGTAACCAACCACGAACGTATGCTCGTAGCCCTGGGCGATTATCCACTTGTGAACATCCTCCAACGTGGACGTTTGAGGCTGGAAAAGTTCTTGGTAGATAGTTCGATTGGCCGTTGGATCGAACGACTGAACAGATCCATGCTCCAGAGCTATGACGCAATAGAAACTGGCGAGGTCTTGAATGAAGCGAATTGTCCCGAAGGATTCATAGTCGAACGGATTGATGAAGTACCCATATGACCCCGGTCCCGTCTCCTCCGGGATACCGCCGCCGAGCCAAAGGAGACACGTGTCGCTCCCAGGCCGACTCCAATAGTACCATTCAGCATCACCGATCTTGACGATTGATGCTCCAACTTCCGGAAGCGACTGAGCGTGCGCAACGGTTGATACTTGGGGCAAAATGAGCGGGATCAAGAGAAGACACATGAGTGGTAACGTACGGGCACTCTTCAGGCTTCGAGTTGTGCTCTTCCTATTTCGGCGACGAGAACGAAGAAACCCCAGCCTAACAAGCAGGGCCAAACAACACAACAGAAGCAGAGCCACAGGGAACCTTGAATCAGTCACTGAGCCGACCCCCTTCCATTGTGCGCTTACTTGCTTTGGGCCATCCATTGTGAGAACGATCACATTTTTCGTTAGACTGCTGTCGCCTGACCACCCAGCGAATTGATACTCACTCGTACTTCCAAATGACGTAGGAACGGCAACGGTTGGCGTTACAGCAACAATGGCTTGTGCACCCCTCTGGTACCATCCCGCTCCCGCAACCTGCCCCATAGCTGATTGGGCCGACAAGTAGTACTCGGTTCGATACAAAGCGTAGAGAGCAGTTGGTTGCGTTAGGAAAATCACCTGTTGGTTCGAGTTCACGCCGTGGTTCCAACCCTCGAAGACATAGCGTTCATCTCCAGCCTGTTGAATAATCATCGGTGCTGTCAACACGTGTGCGCCTGGCCGAAGAGCGACGGATGCGGATGACCCGTTTTGAACCTGAAATGAGTAGTTATCCACTGCGATTTGTGCGTCTGCTCCAAGCGAGCCCACAGTCAGTGTGATATTGTTTGCAACCGTAACCGTGAACGATTTCACTCCGCCCTTCGGGTCTTGGTACCAAGCATTTTGCCACCAGACCCTGTTTATGACCCGCAAATTCCATGGACCAAGCGTCCCAGGAGCAGTTAGCGAAACAGAGAAGGTCACGTTTCCGGGGCCCAAGAACTGGCTGATGAACGTCATGCTCTGCACAAGCTGGCCGGTGTTCGCATCCCACACTCCAATATCGCTGAGAAACCTATCCGAATACCAAGCGTTGATCTCGGCTTGAAATCTTATACCTGGCGTGACGTTATGCGGGTAATCGACTGAGGTCAGTTGTACTGTGGGCAGAGTTGTAGCTTGGGCGTATGGCAACAACCCACTGCTTAGAAGTAAGGCGAGGGTGAACGCAATAGCGATTGCGAGAAGTCGTAACGAACGTAGCCTTCGAGTCTGAGCAGCCATTGATTGCACTGTTGTTCAACACCACCGCGTGAAATCCCCATCTAACTTTCACCAGAGGTGAGAGAGCGAATGGGAAGGCGCCAGTCGTTTAGGTTGAGCATCCTTAAACCAGTATTGCTCAAATTTGAGCTAACGAAGATGAATTGCAAATCTCGTCTCGACTCTCTCTAAGTCGGACTGATCAAGTAACATAAGCACGGGCAACATTAGTCCGGAACCAATGACGCTAACCGAGCGTGGCAGCCTGGGGAGCTGAACAGAACTCTATTTTATGAGAGAAGTCATCAGTTACCGGTTGAACTTGCCGGGGTAGCCAAGAGACCGAGTGAGATGGTCGGGCAACCTGGTATGGCGTCGGATTGCTAATCCGATGATCGAAAGGTCTCGTGGGTTCAAATCCCCCGAGGGGTGCCTTGAGCAGACCCAGGGGTGAAAATCCCACCCCCGGCGCCAACTCCTTTACATAACGTTCCTTACCCCCTGCAATCCAGTCTGAGAGATAATATACCTGATAGACGGTGATTGTGCGCGAATTCACGTGACCTCCGAAGGCGCCTCGGTCAGTTCTATTCGGACGAAGGTTTCAACTGGTTACGGTAGACTGGATGAGGCTCTACACGGAGGATTCCTTTCTGGTTCCATGGTTGTGCTGAACGCTCCGGCAGGTGACGAGGCGCCGATTCTGCTACACAACTT
>Ga0187769_10000712_pt1 | contig 18385 bp, 20 predicted proteins | sample 0116_SJ02_MP02_1_FD_133140 | JGI IMG/M metagenome (GOLD analysis project Ga0187769, IMG submission 133140) | Tropical peat soil microbial communities from peatlands in Department of Meta, Colombia - 0116_SJ02_MP02_10_MG | ecosystem: Environmental > Terrestrial > Soil > Wetlands > Peat | place... | reverse complement strand
TCCTTCTCTTATTTCCCTCCCCCCGCGAGCGAAGCGAGTGGCGGGGAGGGATAAAGGGTGGGGGGTGTGTTACCGCTGCTCCCCCCACCCCGCTCGCTTCGCTCGCGACCCTCCCCGCCGCAAGCGGGGGCAGGGGAAAAGAAGCATCGCTGTCCGTCATCGCCCGCGCGCGCAAAAACGCGGCGCGGGGACGGGGAGCTCGTGCTTGCGCCTCACATCTCCCCTGGGGGGAGAGGTCGACTTGCGAGTGTTGCGAGCAAGTCGGGTGAGGGGGATCGTGAGTCACTTGCCCCCTCACCCGCCTCTCCCCCAAGGGGAGAGGCGATTTTTGCCCCCCGCTTGACGCCGCACTCCAAAACCTTGACCACACCGCCATGCTCCATTCCGCCATCCTCAACGTCATGATCAGAGCGGCGCATCGCGCCGGGCGCGGGCTCAAGCGCGATCTCGGCGAGGTCGAGCATTTGCAGGTGTCGCTGAAGGGCCCGCGCAATTTCGTCACCGCCGCCGACCGCAAGGCCGAAGCGATCGTGCGCGAGGAGCTCGCCAAGGCGCGGCCCGATTACGGCTTCCTCGGCGAAGAGGGCGGCGCGCACACGGGCGCCGACCAGACCCACCGCTTCATCGTCGATCCGCTCGACGGCACCACCAATTTCCTGCACGGCATTCCGCATTTCGCCGTGTCGATCGGGCTCGAGCGCGCAGGCGTCATCGTCGCCGGCGTGGTCTATAACCCGGCGAACGACGAATTGTTCGTCGCCGAGCGCGGCAAGGGCGCCTTCCTCAACGACAAGCGGCTGCGCGTCGCCGCGCGCGCGCGCATGGCCGAAGCGATCGTGGCCTGCGGCATGCCGCATTACGGCCGCGGCGGCGATCTGGCGCTGGCCCGCGCCGAGATCGCGGGCGCGCAGCGCGAGTTCGCCGGCTTGCGCCGTTACGGCGCCGCGGCGCTCGATCTCGCCTGGGTCGCCGCCGGAAGGCTCGACGCCTATTGGGAGCGCGATCTGTCGCCGTGGGACATGGCGGCGGGTTCGCTCTTGGTGCGCGAGGCCGGCGGCTTCGTTTCCGACTGCGACGGCGGCGAGGACATGTTCAAAAAGGGCCAGATCGTTGCCGGCAACGACACCATGCATCGCGAACTCCTTCGGCTCCTCAACGAAGCCGGCAAGGAAGCGAGCAAGGCCGCGGGCAGAGAAACAGTCAAGCCGTGAGCGACGCCCGCGCAGCGAATCGGCTTTGCTTTCGCGCCTATGTGGACGCCGACGAGGACGCCTGCATCGCGCTGTGGCTGAAAGCCTGGACGGCGGCCTATCCGGACATCGATTTTGCCGCGCGGCTTGACTGGTGGCGGGCGCGCTGGCGCAACGAATTGGCGCCGGTCGCGCATATCGTCGTCGCCGAACAAGCTCGCCGCATGGTCGGCTTCGTCACCGTCGATCCGGCGACGCACTATCTCGATCAGATCGTGGTCGATCCCAAACTTTGGCGCTCGGGCGTCGGCGCTGCGCTGATCGAACACGCCAGGGCGATCTCGCCCAGTGGCCTCGCGCTCGACGTCAATACCGACAATGCGCGCGCCATCGCGTTTTATCAAAAGCTCGGCTTCACCGTCACCAGCTCAGGCAAGAATCCGATTTCCGGCAAACCGGTGCACCGCATGAGCTGGCGGCCGTGACGATTTTAAGCCGCCCCGACGAGCGCCGCCGCCGTCGCTGCGTCGAAGGATTTCGAATCCACTTTCAGATAAGCAAGCTTCTCGTCGGCGATCACCACCGCCTCGGCAACGCCTTTGACCTGGCGGAGCTTGGCGGCAAGGTTTTCGGCATCCTTGCCGTCGGCAATCGGCAACAGCCGCGTGGTGAGATAGCTCGGCTGCGCCATGGTCGCCGCCGCGGCGAGCCAGACAAGCGCGATCACGGCTGTGGTTGCGAACACCGCGCCGTCGCCGCCGATCTTATTGGCGAAGCCGCCGATGACGCCGCCGGCGAAAATGCCGAAAAATTGCAGGCTGGAATAAAGCCCCATGGCGGTGCCCTTGGCGTCGGGCGGCGCCGTCTTGGTGATCAGCGACGGCAGCGCCGCCTCCATCACGTTGAAGGCGGAGAAGAACACGACCAGCGCCAAGAGGAGCACGACCAGATTGCCGGCGCCGGCATAGAGCAGCGCCTGACTGATGACGAGCGCGACGACCGCGCCGACGAACACGCCCTTCATGCGGCGATATTTCTCGGCGACGATGATGGCGGGCAGCATTGCCGCGACGGAGACGACGAGTACCGGCAGATAAACCAGCCACTGATTTTGCACCGGCAGGTCGAGCGTGGCGCGCAGCAGGCCCGGCACCACCAGAAAACTCGCGGTGAGCATGGCATGCAGCGCGAAAATGCCGAAATCGAGCCGGATGAGTTCCTTGTCGCGGATGACCGCGCCGAGGAGCGCCGGCACCGCTTCGGCGTCGCGATGCACGCGCACGCGGCGCGGACTGGGGACTGCGAATTCGGTAATGGCGATGCCGACAATGCCGAGCCCGACCATCAGCCAGAATATGCCGGTGACGCCGACGAAATGCGCAGCGATCGGGCCCGCCACCAGCGCCACCACGAACGAGGCGCCGATGGTGATGCCGACAATCGCCATCGCCTTGGTGCGGTTTTCCTCCGCGGTGAGATCGGCAACAAGCGCCAGGATCACCGAGCCGACGGCGCCGGCGCCTTGCAGCGCGCGGCCGACGATGACGCCGCCGATCGAGGCCGAGACCGCCGCAACCGCACTGCCGGCGGCGAAGATCAGGAGCCCGACGACGATCATGACCTTGCGGCCGACGCGGTCCGAAAGCAGCCCGAACGGGATCTGCAACAGCCCCTGGGTGAGCCCGTAAATGCCGAGCGCTTCGCCGATCAGATACGGGTTGGCGCCCGACAGGTTCGCCGCATAGGCCGCGAACACCGGATAGATCATGAACAGGCCAAGGAGCCTGACGGAGAACACCGCCGCCAGCGAAGCGGTGGCGCGCAACTGCTGTCTCTCCATCGTGATCTCCGGCTGCAACTGAGGACCTTTGAAGACGCCGCGGGCGGGCGGCAAGCTAATGCCCTGCCGCCGCGATGCCGGTCAATCGGGGGGCCTGCCGCCGGCTTGTTCCTCGACGTGCCGACCCCTTGCCGACCCCTTGCCGCCGCGTTATAGAGCCGCCAAATTTTACGAGACTTAGCGCAAGAACAGGCCATGAAACCCGACACCCACCCCGATTACCACCTGGTCAAGGTGGTCATGACCGACGGCACCGAATTCACCACCCGCACCACCTGGGGCAAGTCGGGCGATACGCTGCATCTCGATATCGACCCGAAGTCGCATCCGGCCTGGACCGGCGGCCAGCAGCACCTGGTCGATCGCGGCGGCCGGCTGTCGCGCTTCCAGAAAAAGTTCTCGGGCTTTTTGAAGAAGTAGTGCGGTCAGGCGTCCTGCTCGAAGGCCGCCTTCAACAGTCCCAATTGCCGCTCGACCGGATTGTCGGCCGTAACGAGGGCCGGCGCGGTCGCGTGCATGGTGGCGTCGAGCCGACGCACTTCGGCCTGCAATTTGGTCGACCGCGCAATCAGTTCCTGGAGCTTCCCCGGCAACAGCGTCAGCGATTTGGCATCCCCGGGCTCGCAAGCGGCAAGCCTGACCTTGCTCTTTTCCTTATTGGCTTGGGCAAGCGTCATCTCGCCTTCTTTGACCGCGCGATGCAGGAGCAGCCACGAGGCGAGCTGCATCAGCCGGGTGGTCAGCCGCATGCTTTCGGTCGCATAAACGAGGCCGGCGCTGCGTTCGAGCTTCTTGGATTCCTGCCGGCCGGCGCCGTCGAGATAGCTCGCGGTCTCCTCGACCAGGGCCATGCCATCGCGAAACAGCGCGGCAAACAGCTGAGATCCTGCCAGCCGCTCGGAAAAGGAAACCGTGCCGGCTTCCATCGCACGCTTGTCGGACATTGGAACTACGCCTCACACCCGCGCCAGCATCGCGCGGGCCGCGCAGCGAGTCCAGCGTCGCCGAGGCTGAACTTTCGGACATAGTTGCCGCGCCGAATTTGCAGCAAAAACAATGAAAAAAGAGCCGCCGTTGCCGGCGGCTCAAGGTGATAACAGGGAGGCGTCAAACAGAGTGGACAGGAGCCACTCAATGTCCAGAAGATGGACAGTATCCCTAATGAACGAGAAAGCTTAACGAAAGGTTAAGGAATCACATAAGCTTGGCAAATCTTTTTAAGACACCGCGTGAGACGCGGCGCGGTCTTTCGAGCTATGCTATTAAAACCATTCACTTTTTGAAGAAAGCATCGGCCGCCGACTTCACCGTGCGCTTGTTTTGCATGTCGGCCTCAAGTCGGGCGATTTCGTCGCGCAACAGCGCGATCCGCTCGTTAAGTTCTGCCGCCGATAACAGCGTTAAATCCTGCCCGATCTCGTGTGCGAGCTTTTTCTTCGGCTTATCGTCCTCGTCGATCGCAGGCATGTCACCTCTCTCTCGCTGCGCGAATTTAGCGGTCGCGGCGCCCCTTGTCACAGGGCGCAAAGCGCCCTGTCCGGGCCGGAAACCACGCCGGCAAATTTGTCCTGACCCTTTGAAAATAAACGGGAAATGCGCTTGCCCTAGGTCCGCTCTGCGGTTACTAAAAGAGCTTGAGCTTGCGGCAGACCGCGGCTTACTCGGCGCGAAGACGGCATCGCCAGCCGCGAATTCGGCGCAAAGCCGGGTCGGTAGTCGTTGACGGCAATTGGGACCTCGGCGGCGCCAACGGCGTCGATCGGCGGCCTTAAGCGGGGTTTTTCTTGGCATTGTTGCGCGCCGCGACGTTGAGCATCGGGAGGCTTCGCGCCGGAACCTTTTGCGCGGCTTTGGCGATCGGCCTCATCGGCTGGTTCGGCGGCGGTGCGGCGCAAGCCGTCGAGGCCGTCAATGTGCGCACCGACGCCGCCGCTATCGACCTGACCGATGCGGTCGAATTCCAGCACACCGACGGCGATCGCATCCAGGTTTCGACGCCGCCGGGCGCCGACGGCATCATCCGGCGCATCGAGGTGCGCGCGCGCGAGGCGGGGCGCAATTGGGCGGTGTTCGCGCTCGCCAATAACGGCGACGAGCAGATCGACCGCCTCATCGTCGTGCCGCACTACCGCATGGTCGGCTCCGGCCTGATCTGGCCCGACCTCGGCCTCTCCCGCATCGTCTACATCACGCCGTCGTCGGGCGACCCGCCCGAACGGCAGGACAGCGCCGAGGCCGACGTCTATCGCCTTACGCTCGACCCCGGCACCGTGATTACCTTCGTCGCCGAGCTGCGCACCGACAACTTACCGCAGATCTATCTGTGGGAACCCGACGCCTATAAGGACAAGCTCAATTCGCTCACGCTCTACCAGGGCATCGTCATCGGCATTGCCGGGCTGTTGGCGCTGTTTCTGACCATCCTGTTCGTGGTCAAGGGCAGCGTCATGTTTCCCGCCGCCGCAGCGCTCGGCTGGGCGGTGCTGATCTATATCGGCATCGATTTCGGTTTCTGGCCCAAAGTCTTCGACATGTCGTCGGCCGTCGAGCGCATCTGGCGGGCCTCCGGCGAGGCGATCCTTGCGGCGACGCTCCTGGTGTTCCTGTTCGCCTATCTCAATCTCAACCGCTGGCATGTCCGCTATGCTCATATCACGGTTGGCTGGCTCGCCTTCCTCGGCGCGCTCGTCGCCGTCGCGCTGTTCTCGCCCGCGGTCGCCTCGGGCATCGCCCGCATTTCGCTGTTCTTCATCGCCGTGCTCGGCTTTGCGCTGGTCATCTATCTCGCGACCCACGATTACGACCGCGCCGTGATGCTGATCCCGACCTGGCTGTTGCTGGTGGTGTGGGTGATCGGCGCGGCGCTGACCGTGCTCGGCTTTCTCACCAACGACATCGTCGGACCGGCACTGCTTGGCGGCCTTGTCCTGATCGTCATGCTGATCGGATTCACCGTGATGCAGCATGCCTTCGCCGGCGGTGCGACCTCGAGCATCGTGTCCGACGTCGAGCGCCGCGCGCTGGCCTTGACCGGCGCCGGCGACATGATCTGGGACTGGGATGTCCCAGCCGACAAGGTGTTCACCAGTCCGGAGACCGAAACCGCGCTCGGACTCAAGCACGGCTCGCTCGAGGGTTCGGCGGCGAAGTGGCTCGACGTGCTGCACCAGCTCGACCGCGATCGTTTCCGCGCCACGCTCGACGGCGTCATCGAACAGCGGCGCGGCCGCGTGGCGCAGGATTTCCGCCTGCGCACGGCCGACGGCCATTATCTGTGGTTTGCGCTGCGGGCGCGGCCGGTCGTCGGCTCCGACGGCGAGGTGGTTCGCCTGGTCGGCACGCTGACCGACGTCACCGAATTCAAGACCGCCGAGGAGCGCCTTCTGCACGACGCCGTGCACGACAATCTCACCGGGCTGCCCAACCGGGAATTGTTCCTCGACCGCCTGCAAGCCGTGCTCGGCCTCGCCAAGGCCGACGCGGCGCTGCGCCCGACCGTCATGGTCATCGATCTCGACCGCTTCAAACAGGTCAACGATTCGGTCGGCATGGCGGTCGGCGATTCGATCCTGCTCACGCTGGCGCGGCGGCTCGGCCGGTTGATCAAGCCGCAGGACACGCTGGCGCGGCTGTCCGGCGACCAGTTCGGCCTGATCTTGCTGTCGGAACGCGACTCCGCGCGCATCACCGCGTTTGCCGAAACCATCCGCAAGACGCTGCGCGCCCCGATCACCTTCCGCGACCGCGAAATATTCCTCACCGCCTCGATCGGCCTGGCGCTTGCCGGCAGCGAGCCGCAACGCGCCGAGGAGGTGCTCAAAGACGCCGAACTTGCCATGTATCACGCCAAGCGCAGCGGCGGCGACCGCATCGACGTGTTCAAGGCGGCAATGCGCGCGCGCAAGGCCGACCGGCTGTCGATCGAGTCCGACCTGCGCCGCGCGCTGGAACGCGACGAAATTACCATTCTCTATCAGCCGATCGTGCGGCTCGAAGACCGCGCCGTCGCCGGTTTCGAGGCGCTGGCGCGCTGGAACCATCCGAAACTCGGCCGGGTGTCGCCCAGGGAATTCATCAACGTCGCCGAGGAGACCGGGCTGATCGTCGAACTCGGCCTGTTCGTGCTCGATCGCACTGCGCGGCAATTGTCGACCTGGCAGCGCACGCTGCGCCATCGCGAGCCGATCTTCGCCAGCGTCAACGTGTCGTCGCGCCAGCTCTTACGCCACGACCTGATCCAGGACTTGCGCACGGTGCTGGCGCGCTCGCCGTTGACGCGCGGCTCGCTCAAGCTCGAACTCACCGAATCGGTCGTCATGGAAAATCCGGAGCACGCCGCGCAAATGCTGCACCGCATCCGCGAGCTCGGCGCCGGGCTCGCGCTCGACGATTTCGGCACCGGTTATTCATCGCTTTCCTACTTGCAGCGCTTCCCGTTCGACACCATCAAGATCGACCAGTCGTTCGTGCGTACCACGGCCAAGGGCACACGACCGGTGATCCTGCGCTCGATCATCACGCTGGCGCACGATCTCGGCATGGACGTGGTCGCCGAAGGCGCCGAAACCGATTCGGACGCGGTCGAATTGTTCCAGCTCGGCTGCGAATATGCGCAAGGCTTCGTGTTCGGCGAGCCGATGACCGCCGAGCGGGCGCGCACGCTGCTCGAGCCCGACTCGGGCGCCCGGCATCAGCCGTCGGGGATCAGGACCAAGGTGTTTGGCGCGTAAGTCGGACGGCTAAGCGTGCCCGGCTTCGCTCGACAGCATGCCGAGATCAATGCCGATCTTTTTCAGCGCACGCTCGTATTTGCTGTCGATATCGGGACCGAAAATGAGTTCCGGATCGGCCGCGCAGTGCAGCCAACCGTTGCCCTGAATTTCGTTTTCGAGCTGGCCGGGCGCCCAGCCGGCATAGCCGAGCGCCAGAATGGCGCTGTTGGGCCCGTCGCCGCGCGCGATCGCCTTGAGAATGTCGACGGTGGCGGTCAGGCAGATGCCCTCGTCGATCGGCAGCGTCGAGTTCTCGATGAAAAAATCGGCCGAGTGCAGCACGAACCCGCGCTCGGTCTCGACCGGTCCGCCGCGCATCACCGGCACCACGTCGGCACGCCGCGGCAGCCGAATGGCGTCGGCGGCCGGAATCACGTTGAGCTTCACCAACAGATCGGAAAAGTTGATGTTCGGCGCCGGGTGATTGACGATGATGCCCATCGCGCCCTCGGACGAATGGGCGCAGATATAAATGAGCGATCGCGAAAAGCGCTCGTCGCCCATTGCCGGCATGGCGATCAGCATCTGGCCGTCAAGATAACCTTGACGCCTGGACTTTCTCGACGTTGCTGTGCCGCGCGGTGCTGCCATGACGGAAAGGTTAGCCGATCGACCGGCATTTGCAAACAAACGAGCGCGGCAAAAGTTCACGGTCAGCCCTGACTCCGGCGGCCGCCGCCGGCACCGCGGCAATTGCGGCGGCGAGGTGGCGCAGCGCGATTTGGCCAGAAGTCACAATCATGTCAGTGGCGCGTGTCGTTGGTTCGCCCTAAACACCGCCGATGACAATTCGATTAACGATTGTGGCCGCGGCGCTGGTCGGCTTTGCCGCCATGCCGACGGCCAAGGGACAGGACGCCTCTGCATGGCAGACGCAGGCCCACACAGCCGTACGGCTGATTGCCGGCTTAAGGATGAAAGCCGCCGATGCGACATTGTTGCGCGCCGGTATCGAGATCAGGCTCGATTCCGGCTGGAAAACCTATTGGCGCGATCCCGGCGATTCCGGCGTGCCGCCGACTTTCGATTTCTCCGGATCCGGCAACGTCAAGTCGGCCGCGGTGGAGTGGCCGGCGCCGGCAAAATTCCCCGACGGCGCCGGCGGCAACTCGATCGGCTATATCAATCATATCATCCTGCCGCTGCAAATCGCGCCCGCCGACGCCGGCAAGGCGGCGGCATTGCAGCTCAAGCTCGGCTATGCCATTTGCGGCAATCTGTGCGTGCCGATCGAAGCCGACTTGAAGCTTAAGCTCACCGGCGACGGCGCCGAGGACGCCGCAATCGAGCGGGCGCAGTCTCGCGTGCCGCGGCGCGTGCCGCTCGGTCCCGGCCATGGCCTTGCGATTCTCGCCGTGCATCGCCAGGGCGGCGACGGACTCGACCGCGTCGTCGTCGAGGTGGCCGCCCCCGCGGGCACACCCGTCGATCTGTTCGTCGAAGGGCCGACGCCCGATTGGTCGCTGCCGCTGCCGGAGCCGACGGCGACTAACGGCGCGACACGGCAATTTGCCTTTGCGCTCGACGGCCTGCCAGCCGATGCCCGCCCCGCCGGCGCCGTACTGACCTTGACCGCGGTTTCTCCGGACGACGCCGTCGAGGTTGCAACCCATCTCGACTAATTCGCCTCAGGCGCTAATTTGTCTCTCCGAAGAAACGTCCACCCCCAAAACCCCCACGAGAGCACGAGAGGATTGAAGTCATGGCTATCAAGGTCGGCGACCGCGTACCCAACGGCACCTTCATGGTGATGTCATCTGACGGGCCGAAGCCGAAGACCACGGACGAATTGTTCAAGGGCAAGAAGGTGGTGCTGTTCGCCGTGCCGGGCGCCTTCACGCCGACCTGCCACCGCAACCATCTGCCGGGCTTCGTGAAGAGCGCGGCCGCGATCAAGGCCAAGGGCGTCGACACCATCGCCGTGACCGGCGTCAACGACGTCTTCGTCATGGATGCGTGGAAAAAAGCTAGCAGCGGCGACGCCATCGAATTTCTGGCCGACGGCAGCGCCGCCTGGGCCAAGGCGCTCGGCCTGACCGTCGATTTGACCGAGCGTGGCCTGGGCGTGCGCTCGCAGCGTTACGCCATGGTGGTCGACGACGGCGTGGTCAAAACACTCAACATTGAGGACGCGCCCGGCAAGGCCGAGATTTCCGGCGCCGATAATTTGCTAAAGGGACTGTGACCCTTTCCTCCCCCTGAAAGGGGGAGGTGGCGACCCCCGACTTGATCGGGGGGAGCCGGTGGGGGTCAATGCTCTGCACCGGCGCGAGCCGAAACGTTTCGGACCCCCACCCTACTCTCCCCCTTTCAGGGGGAGGGTTTTAGCTTGTGCTGCCCATCCCTCTAACCTCCGCAATCGCTTCGCCGACCAGGGCGTCGGCGCGTTCGTTCATGGCGTGGCCGGCATGGCCGCGCACCCAGTGCCAGCGGATCTGGTGCGGCTTAAGCGCGGCGTCGAGGCGCTGCCAGAGATCGATATTCTTCACCGGTTTCTTGTCGGCGGTGCGCCAGCCGTTTCGCTTCCAGTTGCCGATGTATTTGGTAATGCCGTCGCGCAAATATTGACTGTCGGTGTGCAGATCGACGCGACACGGCCGCTTTAGCGTTTCGAGCGCGGCGATCGCCGCCGTCAGCTCCATGCGGTTGTTGGTGGTTTCCGCCTCGCCGCCCTTGAGCTCCTTCTCGTGATCGCCGGAGGTGAGGATCGCGGCCCAGCCGCCGGGACCGGGATTAGGCGATGCACCGCCATCGGTGTAGATGGCCACGTGCGGCAGTCCTTCGCTCACGGCCGCGCCACTCCGTAATCGCGCACGTTTCTGACCTTCTGGTGGAAGCGGAGCTTGCGCGCGTATTCGCGCGGGTCCTTCGGCCGCACCAGGGCGCCCGGCGGCACATCGAGCCAGTCGACCAATCGGGTCAGCAGGAAACGCAGCGCCGCGCCGCGGGCAAGCAGCGGCAGATTGTCCCATTCCGCATCCGACAGCGGCCGGGTCCTGGCGTAGCTCGACAGCAGCGCTCGGCCCTTGGTGACGTTGTAGGAATGATCGGTCTCGAAGCACCAGGCGTTGAGGCAGATGGCGACGTCGTAAGAGAGCGTATCGGTGCAAGCGAAATAGAAGTCGATCAGGCCGGACAGCGTGTCGCCGAGGAAGAACACGTTGTCGGGGAACAGGTCGGCATGAATAACGCCTTGCGGCAGGCCGCGCGGCCAGTCGCGCTCCAGCACGTCGAGCTCGGCGCCAACCAGCGTTTCGAGGTTGCGCTCCACCTTGTGGGCGCGCTCGCGGCAGCCCTCGTAGAGTGAGCGCCAGCCCGCCACCGAGAGCGCATTGTCGCGGCGCATGGGAAAATCGGCACCGGCGATATGCAGCCGCGCCAAGGCTTCGCCCAGCGCCGCGCAATGCGCAGGCGTCGGCCGGCGAATCCACAGCCCGTCAAGGAAAGTGACGATCGCCGCCGGCTTTCCGGCGAGCTTGCCCAACACCTTGCCGGCAAGGGTCTTCACCGGCTGCGGACAGGTGATGCCGCGGCTCGCCAAATGCTCCATCAAGGCCAGAAAGAACGGCAGATCGCGCTCGGCGACGCGCCGCTCGTAGAGCGTGAGGATGTAGTGGCCCTTGGTCGTATGGACGAGGAAATTCGAGTTTTCCACGCCCTCGGCGATGCCCTTATAAGCCAGGAGCTCGCCGATGTCGTAACCGGCAAGGAAACGGCCGAGATCCTCCGCCGTGACATCGGTGTAAACCGCCATGAAGGGCTCCAAAAGCCTTCGCGGCTAGCCCGGTATTCGTGTCCGCGTCAAGCGGTGCCGCCGGCAAGCCAGCCGGAAAAACGTGCGTAGAGGTCCGCCGTCTCCGGCCCACGGTCGCGATAAATCACCGACGCCAGCGTGCGGCCCGCGGCGGCGAGCCGAAACGCCATGTAGCGATATTGCTCGGGATAGGGCGCGGTGTTTGCCGCCTTGAACAGCGCATCGAAGTCCGGCGACGGCTCGACCGCATCGAGCCGGTCGCGCTCGTAGATCGCGGCGCGCTCGGCGATGAGCCAGCGGCCATCGTGGCGTTCCATGCGATCGAGAAAGCGCGAGTTCGAGGTGAGATCGACCTCGACGCCGTTGAAGCTCTGGCGGACATGGATGACAACCGGCGTCTCGGCAACCGCCCGATCGCCCGCAAGCTTGACGGTCGGCGCGAACAGATGATGGCGCGACCAGCCGTGCCCGGACGCAAAGCTTGCCCGGCAGCGCTCGACGAAGCCATCGAACGGACCGCGAAACCAGGAGATGGAAATATGGCCGTCCGGCGTGAACGTGCCGCGCAGCTCGCGCCATTTGCCCTGGTCGCGATAAACGCCCCAAGCCTGGATCAATTCGGCAATGGCGAGTTTGTCGGCAAAGTCCATATTCTGCACCATCCAAAACGCGGCTGACACAATAGCGCGGCGTGGATTTCCTCTCTACTTTGCCGCGGCCGCGAATTTCGGGCATGAGACTGAACGCATGAAAGCCATCGTCATCCACGACTACGGTCCGCCCGACGTCTTGCGCTACGAGGACATCGCCGACCCGGCGCCGCGAACCGGCGAAATCCGCATCAAGGTGCATGCCGCGACCGTCAATCGCGTGCTCGATGTCAGCCTGCGCGCCGGCAAGGAGATGGCGCGCGGCGCCACGCTGCCGCTCATTCCCGGCGTCGATTGCGCCGGCATTATCGACGCGGTCGGGCCGCAAGTGACTCGCTGGCGTGTCGGCGACCGCGTCGCCGCCGCCGGCATCATGCCGCTGGACATTTGCGCCGAGGACGGCAGCGGCTATGACGGCCCGCGCGGCATGATGGGCATCAAGCGGCCCGGCGGCTTTGCCGAGCTGGTCACGGTGCCGGCCTGCGCCGCCGTGGCGCTGCCCGCGACGCTTGATTTTCATCGCGCCGCCGTCGTGCTCCGCCACGTGCCCACTGCGTGGAATCTGCTCACGCACGTCGCCAAGCTCACCTTCGACGAGACAGTGCTGATCATGGGCGCCGGCGGCAATCTCGGCACCGTCGGCATCCAGATCGCCAAGAACGTGATCGGTGCGCGCGTCATCGCCGCCGCCGGCTCCGACGAGCGCGTCGCGCTCGGCAAAAAGCTCGGCGCCGACCACGGCATCAATTACGCCAAAGAGAACATCTTCGACGAAGTAATGAAAATCACCGGCGGCAACGGCGTTGACGTGCTCTATGACAACATCGCCAATCCGACGGTGCTGCCTGTTGCCTTCCGTACCATCGGCATGTATGGCCGGCTGGTCACCGCCGGCGCGCACGCCGGACCGCAGGTCGCGATCGACTTCGCGCACCTCTACCACAAGCGCATCACCATCAAGGGCATGCCGGGCTATACGCCGTCCGACCTGCCGCATTGTCTCGGCGCCGCGGCGCAGGGCAAGGTCATCCCGCAAATCGAGCGCGTCCTGCCGCTGTCGCAAGCCGCCGAGGCGCACCGCATGATCGAGCGGCACGAAGGCCACGGCAAGATCGTGCTCGATCCGACGCTGCACTAACCCTTACGCATCATCCACCGGCTCGGTGGCGCGCACCGAGGCGCGCGCTGCAAACGCGGCGTGCCAATTGGCGAGATGCAGGCGGCCCTTGCGCCAATCCTCGTCGGCGTAACGGAAGTCGAGGTACGACAGCGCGCAGCCGATGGCGATGTGGCCGACGTTAAACGGCGTCACAGTGAGCGCCTCCACCTCGTGCTCGAGATAAGTGAGAATCGCGGCCTTGCGCGCCGCGGCGCTTTCGAGATGCACGGCAGACGGCTGCGCGCGGGCACGCTCGTCGCGCAACAGCACCAGCAGATCGAGAAAGCCGTCGCCGAGCGCCTGGCGGCGCAGCGCCATGAGCCGCGCTTTCGGCTCGGCTGGAAACAACTTCGGTCCGCTGCCGAGGCTGTCAAAATATTCGCAGATTACCGGCGAGTCGTAGAGCACGGTGCCGTCGTCGAGGATGAGCGTCGGAATCTTCGACAGCGGATTGTCCCTCATCAACTCGGCGTGCGGCTTGGTCATTGCCGCCACCGTGCGCACGCAGGCGATGCGGTCGATAAGGCCGCGCTCGTGCGCGACGATCATGACCTTGCGGACAAACGGCGAGCGCGGCGACCAATGTAATTTCATGAGCCGGTACTCAATAGTTGCGGCGATGGCGTTTCGGAGACCGAACCGCTAGCATTCTGCATTACAGCCAATGTGCGATCTAGACCGCCAACCTCCCTAACAGCCAACGGACATTTCGTATGGACTACGACCCGCGCCGCGAGCCGCATAATCTTGCCCACGATCCCACCACCTGCCTCGTCGTGCCGCGCCCGATCGGCTGGATCACCACCATCAGCCCGGCGGGCGTGATCAATCTCGCGCCCTACAGCTTCTTCAACATGATCGCGAGCCATCCGCCGTTCGTGATGTTCGCGTCGAACTCGCGCAAGCATACGCAGCACCACGCCGAAAGCGCCGGCGAATTCGTCTTCAATCTCGCGACCTACGACTTGCGCACCGAGATGAACATCACCGGCGGCGACTATCCGGCCGAGGTGAGCGAGCCGGAGGTGGCGAAGCTCGCCATGGCGCCGTCGCGTTTCGTCAAGCCGCCGCGCGTTGAGCGCTCGCCGATCGCGCTGGAATGCATTTACAATCAGACCGTTCGGCTCGTCGGCGGCGACGGCAAAAAACACGGCTACGAAATGGTGATCGGCCAAGTGGTCAACATTCACATCGACGACGCGGTGATCGTCGACGGCTTGATCGACATGACGCGCATCCGCCCCATCGGACGGCTCGGCTACCGCGGCGATTATACGGTCGTCGACAATATTTTCTTCATGGCGCGGGTCTAGGCGGAAGCCATAGCCGCTGTTTCAGCGCGCGCCCTGCCCGCGCATCGCATAGAATGCAGCGTAGAAGCGCCTGCAGGCAGCGACAAAGCTCTTGCCGAAATCCCGGCGCTGACCGCCGTCGAGGTCAAAGATGTAATCGCAAGTGTCGCCGCGACAGTAATATGTGCCAAGGCCGTGCAGCACGTCGGCATATTCCGAATTTTCTTCCCCGCAATCCGGACAGATCAACAGAATGCGCGCCGCCGATTGCATGTGACGAAAACCGCTATTTGCCATCGCAATCGCCCCAGCCGCCCCAATCGCCCCGGTCGCGCGGAAAAATCTGGTGAACCGAATCGCATTAAGTTTAGCAAAACGACATTAAGCGAATGTGTCGGAAGACGCGGCTTTTCCCGATTATCCTCTGCCCGCTCCTGTTTGCACCGCAATATGTCCGGTTGGGCCGCCGCCGCTTCACGGCCAGGCCAACGGGTATCCGCCTGCCCTTACCCCGGTATCGGGCGGCACCGGCCACTGGCGGGAGCTTGTCCGGAGAGAACCGGCGCGGCAGTATGACTGCACATAAGACCCCGCTCAGGGGCGCCTTCCAGGGAGCTTAGCGGCTGTGCCGAGACCATTCGGGGCGCGCGCATGAAGACCATTCTCGTTCCGACCGAACACGGTGCCACCATGGTATCGGCGCTCGAGACCGCGCTGCTGTTGGCGCGCAAATTCGACAGTTTCATCGAGGGTTTTCCGCTGCGGCCGGCGGTCGCCGACCTGGTCGCCATGGATCCGGACTCCGGGCTTACCATGGTGGCGGTCAAGGAAAACGACGCCGAAATGGTGCGGCAGGCGGAAATGCTGTTCCGCTCGTTCATGGATAACCACCGGATTACCCCGCGCGGCAGCGAAAAGCATGCGTCGCTGTCGTGGGCTTGGCTCCAGGACGCGCCGAGCGGCCACGATTTCGTCGGCAGCTACGGCCGCATCTTCGACGTAATCGTGCTGGCGCGGCCGGGCGACGAATGGCAGAGCCCGTCGATGATCACACTGGAATCGGCCCTGTTCGAGAGCGGCCGGCCGGTCTTGATCGCGCCGCCTGACTCGCCCCGCTCGCTCGGCACCAATGTTCTGGTCGCCTGGAATTGCAGCACCGAGCAGGCGCGCACCATGGCCGACGCCATGCCGCTATTACGCCTGGCCGACCGCGTCACCATTCTCACCGTCGAGGGCGCAACCGTAGCCGGACCGAGCGGCGAGCAGATGGCGCGCGCGCTGCAGATGAACGGCGTCACCGCTGAGCCCGTCACCATGAAGCCCGTCGGCAAGAAGAGCGCCGGCGAAACCATCCTCGCCAGGGCCGACGAACTCGGCTGCGACCTGATCGTCAAGGGCGCCTATACGCAGAGCCGGCTGCGGCAGATGATCTTCGGCGGCACCACGCGGCACATCCTGGCCAATGCCAAACTGCCGGTGCTGATGGCGCATTGAACGTTGTCGTCCATTTTGCAAATGCTCGCGCCATTCGCCGATGCGCTCCTGCGCGTCGCGGTCGGGCTTGCTTTGGTGCCGCACGGTCTGCGCAATACCTTCGGCCTGTTTCCCAACACCGGGCTGTCCACGCTTAGTCTATCCGAGCTGGCGGCATTCCTCGACAGCCGCGGCTATCGCCCCGGCAAATTCTGGGCCCCGGCAATCTCGGTCACCCAGCTCGTCGGCGGCCCGCTCCTTGCGCTCGGCCTGTTCACCCGTCCGGTCGCCGCGGTCGTTGTCGTGTTTCTTATGGTGGCCAATGTCGAGCGCTGGCGCGTCGGCCGCTATTTCTGGAACCGGCTCGGACTGGAATATACGCTGATGTGGACCATTGCCGCGTTGTGGGTGCTGGTGCACGGCGGCGGGCTTTATTCGCTCGATCACGCATTCGGCTGGTGAGGAGACTGCGCCATGAAGGTCAAGGCCCACGGCATCGCTATCAATTACCAAATCGACGGTCCGGACAACGCGACCGGTAACGCCCCTTGGCTCGTCTTCTCCAACTCGCTGGCGACCTCGCTTGCCATGTGGGATGAGCAAGCCGCCGCGCTGAAGGACAAATTCCGCGTGCTGCGCTACGACCAGCGCGGCCATGGCGGAACCGACGTTCCGGCCGGCCGCTATGCCTACGACACGCTCCTTGCCGACGCGCTCGGCCTAATGGACGCGCTCGGCATCGCCAAAGCGCATTTCGCCGGCCTGTCGATGGGCGGCGCCACCGCGCTCGGGCTCGCCGAGCGCCATCCCGGCCGCTTCACCAGCATCATCGTTTGCGACTCGCCGTGCCAGTCGACGCCGCAATCGAGCCAGCAATGGGAAGAGCGCATCACGGTGGCACAGAAGGACGGCATCGCGGCGCTCATTGAGCCGACCGTGGCGCGCTGGGTGCCGCCGGATATTCTGGCCAAGAAGCCGCCGCACGTCGACAAAATCCGCGCCATGATCCGCGCCACGCCGGTCAACGGTTTCATCGGCTGCGCCGCCGCGCTCGCCGATCACGACTATGCCTCCGCAGTCGCGACAGTAAAGTGCCCGGTGCTGTTTCTGGTCGGCGAGAAGGACGCGCCGGCGCCGGCCATGCGCAAGCTTCACGAGCGGCTCTCCGGCTCGCGCTATGTCGAAATTGCCGGCGCCGGCCACATCTCCAACATGGACCGGCCGGCGGAATTCAATCGCGCCATCGCCGAATTTCTGACGAGCGTTTAACCGCTTGCTTGTCATGTGTTTTCGGTGGGGCACGCATCGCGCGCTGCCACCACTCTCGGCTTTGCAAACAGCCGTCCGAGCGCCTATACGTCAGGCAAAGACCGCGGGCGCGATCGCCCCGCCGCAAGGAGAAAACGCCATGGCAACGGTAACAATGAAGGCCCCTGCCCCGGGCGGGCTTTCCAACAAAGCCCGCGAATTGATGGAGGCCATCAACAGCGAAGCCGGCAAGCATAATGTCTGGGTCCGGACCCAAGCCAATGCGCCGGCGCAGAAGCCGTGGTTCAGCGCGACCGGCGGCGAAGGCTCGGGCCAGCTCGCCTCTGGCCGCGTCGCCGCCAACCAGATGAAGACCGTTCCCTTTATGTGGAAGTGGAACGAATATTCGGGCTACCTGAAGCAAATCTCCGAGATCGCCGCCAAGGCCGACGTATCGCCGATCGAGTTCGCCGACCGCCAAAGCATTCTCCTGCTCAATCCCGGACTGAACGGCCGCCTGCAGGTCACCAACACCATTCGCTGCGCCATTTCGATCTACAATCCCGGCGACGTCGCGCCGGTGCATCTGCATTCGCCGAACGCGAGCCGCACCATTCTGTCCGATAAAGGCGGCTATACCGTCGTCGAAGGCGAAAAGGTCACGGCGAACCGCGGCGACCTCATCCTCACGCCGAATGGCACCTGGCACGATCACGGCAACGACTCCGCCGAGCCGGTGGTGTGGATCGACACGCTGGACTGGCCGCTGATGGAATTCCTCGACGCCGCCTGGGTCGATCACGATATGCCGGGCGCGCAGGGCAACACCAACGTGCAGGCGGTCACCTACGCGCAAGATTATTCGCGCCACCTGTACGGCCACGGCGGCATCAAGCCGACCTTCGTCGATCATCAGCGCGGCGTCGGGCACGCGCCGGCGCCGCTGTTCCATTATCGCGGCGACGACGTGCACGACATGCTGCACTCACTGCGCAACGAAAAGGGCG
>Ga0187769_10000711_pt1 | contig 18385 bp, 21 predicted proteins | sample 0116_SJ02_MP02_1_FD_133140 | JGI IMG/M metagenome (GOLD analysis project Ga0187769, IMG submission 133140) | Tropical peat soil microbial communities from peatlands in Department of Meta, Colombia - 0116_SJ02_MP02_10_MG | ecosystem: Environmental > Terrestrial > Soil > Wetlands > Peat | place... | reverse complement strand
AGCAGCCTGATCCCCCCTCTGGAAAAAACTACTACCACCGACTTGCTGAACACGCTTATAGCAACTTTCATCTCAGTCTCTCTAGATCTCGGGCTGCCTCTAGTTGTTTCAAAGGGGCGGTCAGTGGCAACCAGTAACCCGGTCTTACATGTTGGAGGCATTCCAGCCTCTATCGCCTGGGACCAGAATTTTTTGGCGAAACAACCCAAAAGACGCCCGAAACCCAAGAACAAACTCTTGTCACTTGATCATGACGACGTCTTCTCCTAGGTCTCTGAAGTGTTCGTCTCCGGTTACTATTTTTGCATTGCGCGCTCTTGCGGTTGCCAGCACGATGGAGTCAGCTAATCCCCAACGTTTGGAAACTCTTTTACGCTCTTTGTTCAGAATTCCTGCTTGCCGCGCGATCCCAACATCGAGGGAGGCATCTTGGGTTCTGACCAGGATGAAGTCAAGTCGTTCCAAGAACGAGATCCTTTCACGTGTATACTTATCGGCTAATTCAGCTATCACGATAGTTGGTGTTATACCGTTTCCTGCTTCAATGTATGGCTTCGCCCTCATGCCTGCGTGCGAGCCAAGGAAGTACTCAAACCAAGCGAAGGAATCAATCACGTAAGTCGCCTCCGTCATTAGCCAAGCCTTCTTGCAAAGTATCGAGGCGTCACTCTCGCGTAATTTCCTCGTGCTCCCGTTGTGTAAATTTCAGATTTCTTCCGCTGTCCACTCCAAACATTGACGCCGGCACTCCTTTGTGTCTCTCAATCAGCCTGGCAACTACCTCTCCAAGACTGTCAACCTTCTCCTCGTTCATCATCTCCTTCAACCTGTGCCACACGCGCTCATCCACAGCAATCGTCTTACTCGCCATAAGCTGCCGCCTCACTTGTAACTTGTAATCTGTATCTTATAATCATTCTAGCGCGGAGAGATAAACTCATTCATGTTGAATGTTTACAGCGAGCCGGTCATCGTAATCTACTCGGCCGATCTTCAGTCGGCCGACTGCTTCCTCCGCGATTTGCCTTGAACCGGAGCCATCAAGATCGCCTGCGGGCATCTTCAACACTCCTCATTCCCAAGCTATGGCAATACCCACGCCGAAGCAGCTGGAATGAGATACACTTAGTCTGATTTGGCATTTTGCATTGGTTTGCGTTGCATCTTTAGGATCTGCATGAAAGTCGACTCTTGGAGCGCGGTCGCACGTCAACTATTTAAGGTAAGAAAGTAAGAATAGAATGAGAGAACATGGCAGAGAGCGATGTTGTCGTAGTAAGCAGTAAGGGTCAGGTCGTCATACCGCAAAGCCTGAGGGAGAAACTTCGCATCGAACCTAAAAGCAAACTCTTGGTCTTCGGGCGTGGAGATGCCTTAATCATGAAGAAGCTTGAGGTAAAAGATGCGGTGCGTAGCATGCAGGCCCTGTATGAGAGGATAGACGCGAGAATAGTCAAGTACGGTGAGCTTACCAGCGAAGAGATACAGAGGGAAATAGAGCAATATAGAGCAGAGAAGCGGAGACGGAAACGAGCCTGAGCATAGATGTTGTCTTCGATGTCAATGTTCTAGTCTCCGCATTAATCACCAGCGGCAAGTCGAGAGAACTCTGGTTAAAGGCTGCCAAGAAAGAGTTCAACCTCATCTCGTCCAGAAAGATTCTCTCCGACTTCATAGTAGTGATAAGCAGGGAAAAATTTCAGGACTATATCGAGGAGAGAGATGTAATCGATTTCTTGGAAGTCTTGAATACCACAGTGAAGTTTGTTGGCGTAAAGTCAAGAATCAAAGTTGTAAAGGAAGATCCGGAGGACGATGTCGTTCTTGCTACGGCGTACGATGGACGTGCGGATTACGTTGTTTCTGGAGACAGGCATCTTCTTAAACTGAAAAAATTCAGGAGAATCAAGATCGTTACCGTAGTTGAGATGCTCCGCATTCTCACGCATGAATCCTGACAATTCACTGACTTCCTAAGATAACACAATGAATGCAGAAAACAAACAAGATTTCTCTTTCTCGAAGAACACACGGAGTAGACGGCTAGAGTAAGGTTCACCTTATACTCACCTTAGCCTTCTGGGGCTAACAATTTTGGCGCTTCTGAGTCTTCCCAGATCATCAGTTGGCCTTTCTTGCTGCACAAATAAGCGGTTTGATCTCCTTGGAACTGGAAAAAGAACTAGCCCGGCTACGCGAATCGTAATCTCATCGTTCTCAAAGAGTCCGCTCATGAGGATAGAAACGTTGCTTCACAGTTAACAGAAGTTAACAGAAGTTCGCTTCCCTGTCTGTTCCGTCAGGTTGGGCCAGCTGTCATGTTTCCGTTTGACTCCTGGGCGATCTTGACGTATCTCCTAGAGTTCACCGATTATTGCGGCCGAAAGTGTTAAGCTGACCTATGTCTGTGGGATTAATCCCATAGGCGTCATCTAACAAACCCTTTGGCGGACCTAGAAAGATGGTTGAGGCCGGTTCTCTTTAGGCGGTTTCTGATCCCAATCATTAGGTAATTCGAAGCATCCCATAGCGTCTCTTGAAGCCCAACCAAATACGACCAGAAACATTTTTCCGCATCCATGTGAATGAATCATGAACTCAATAGTGGTCTTGTTCAGAGTATCAATCGTCGCCTCGCCGGCTGGGTTGAAGGTTTCATGCGATTGAGAGGAGGCTTTGTCTTTGATACAGTATGGGCAGTAGAGCATGAGAAAGATATGAGCGTATTACGTATGTAATAAATTAATTGTGCATATTGTAACATGTCATTTGAAAATGTAACATGTCATTAATGTGCTAACCAAATCGTTTGGTGGATGCTGTCTGCGTAGGATTGTGAAAGATCGCAGGATGGTATGCTTCACATGGTTTATGGTCGTTTTCTACCTAGCGTTGTTTCCGTTATCCTATTTCCTGAGCGCGTTAGTGGTCTGGGGGTCCATCGTTTATGAATCTACGCGAGTACCCGTTTACTGTTCGCGGAAACGATTCGCTCAGATCTACGTCGTAATGTTCTGCAAGAACGAAGATTATGTAGAGCAGGTCTGACAGCTCTGTGGCCAGCATTTCTCTTGTTTTCGGTTTCTCGGGTGGCTTGAATCCTTCCAGCCCTTTAACCACAGCGGCCACCTCCCCCGCCTCCTCAAGCAAGTCGGTGGTCATCACAAAAGGTGTCCAACCTATGCCTCGTCTAGAATCGATTTCGTCATTGAATTTCTTGAATGTCTTCCAACAAAGTTGCTGAGCATCTCGCAAAGTTAAGGCCATACTCACTCACAACACAGACCTACTCGGAATCGACTTAATCATTTCGTCGCTCTTGTACTCTGCAGGGGACGAGGTTAGCTAAGTAAAACTGCTTCGCCGTTTGATTTGATTTCTATCTCATGCCAGCGGGAATCATGTGGCTGGCCCTTTAGGCTTCTGACTCGGAGGAGATTCTTTGCTGCATCATCGCGTTCCATGACTCGCGAGTCGATGATTCCATCACTCGCACCCTCCACCCGCTTGTAAAACGAGCCCGTATGAACCCCGCCCGCTTGAAGTTCAGACGTTGATTTCGAGGAGGTCACGGCCGGCTAAGACTTCGCCGCTGAACTTGCTCTTCGCACTCTTGACCATTTCCTTCTCTCTTCCTTTCCATATCGGGAACAAATGCGTCAGAACAACCCTTTTCACCCCCGCCTGATTGGCCACCTCTCCAACTTCTGATGCTGCAGAATGATTGGTTCGTCTCGCCAGGTCGATCATATCATCTGGAAATGAGCATTCGTGAATCAACAAATCGGCGCCTTCGGCCAATTCGATCAGAGATTTGGAGGGCCTTGTGTCGCCGCTGATTACTACTGCGCCTTCCCCAGTCTGTATCCGATATGCAACCGCCGGAATTCGATGCTCCACTGGAACTGACAGCACTCGGTAACTGTCCCCTTCACATGTAAGCCTTTTAGTTGCTTCATACGGCATAACATTCCACCCATCTTCCCGAATGCTTCGTACGATCTCGGGTGCGGACGGGTAGACCTTCTCGAACATTGATTTACAGAAATCCACCGTGCCAGGTGGACCGTACAAATACACTTTCTCCTTTCTACCAACGAGGTAACCTCCGAAAACTATGGAAGGGAACTCCAACGAGTGGTCCATATGTAGATGCGTGAGAAAGATTCGGCTTGTTGCCGCTGGGCTGATGCCTGCCTTCATCAAGTTCATTCCCGTGCCAGGACCACAGTCGAAGAGCAGTGGTTCCTTACCTATTACTATCACCTGGCTTGGTGAGGATCTCTCGGCGTCCGGCCAGGAGGCGCCCGAACCTATGATGACCACTCTCATCCCAACACCACTTTTCGACAAGTCCGTGGTTCAGCAATAAATTGATTCACCTCGATTTTCCACTAAAAGGTATAGTGCAAACATCCGCCAAAGTGCACTAACACGCCGGCGCAAGAAATAGAAAGACTGCGAGAGCAATTACTGCCGAAACAATTAGGCGAACGGCAAATGCATGAGATTCCTCTCGCCACTTGGCGAGCAGAATCGTGGACAAGGCGATGAGCGAACTCATCCAAAGGTACTTGTCCGCAAACGACCCTTCTATGACGATTTGTACGGTCGCGGGGAGATAGTAGAAGTAGGATAGGTTTGAAGCGTTCAGTACCATAACTAAACCGAAGAAAAAGTGCACAGCCAAACAGTAAGCAACTATGTGCGCCAAGTACCGGTCAACGGCAGTCGGTGTATTAGAATTCAAGCCTCTCTATGCCTTCAGTTCGTCGACCATTGCGAGAGTATCTAAGACCTACCGAGTCTTCGAAGCGTCCAGTTCGGGTCGAACTATAAGTTAAGTTCGCATCTTTTAGAATGGGGTTGCGACTGGTGGTTGGCTCTTCCTTGTATGAGGTACTTTTCTGGGCTGCGCTGGACCTGGAATTATTATTGGAATGCTTTGTAGGGTAGCCAAGCGGATCCGCGAACCCTAGAATCCCCACGCACGTGTTCAGTCTTCGGCCGGAGAATTGTTGTTTCGTTTGGCGGGTAGATTAGAAGTTTCGGAACCAATCTAGAATGAGCCCGATGCCTGGGATGACTAGAAGGGCTGCGCCTAGAAGAAGCATGCTGAGCGGCAGTATGTCGATCATTAAGATCAGTCCTGCCTGCTACGGTGAGATCGGCTTGACGTGTGTGTTTAACAGTCTTTCAGTCGCAAAAAAGTAAAGTTCGCTCCGGATGCGAACTTGCTTTGACAGAGAGGTGAATTTGTCCCGATGAATGGGTCTGGGGAGAACGGGGCTGGGTTATTCCGTATGTTCTGGAAAGCCTTTTAGATGATGAACCAGTCATGTGCCTCTTATGGAACATAAGCGTACTAGCCTCTTCGTGGCCCTACTGCTCCTCTCCCCTCTCACCTTAGCACTGCCCCTAATACCAAACCTCAGCCCTGCCGCCACAACCACCTACACCGTCTCGGAAGAGAGGACAGTAACCGACACTAGCTTCGGCACCCAAATTTACTATGGATCCACAACGGAAACGGCGCTTATCCAGGCACCGATCGATTTGCCTGCGAAAGTGGTCGGGTTCGTTGCGCCCAAGGGAAAATGCAGTCAGTACACCTACCCCGTAACCGTCACCTCCGGATCCAACCTGAACCTGGAAATGACATCCACATATCCAGCAAACATCTACCTCCTACCCACCTACGCGTACCAAACCTCCCCCGACGGATGCGAGCTAACGGTGCCGGTTCCCGTGTTACTGTTCCAAGCCAACTTCACGGCTTACACGTTACATTGGACTGCGCCGGAGACTGGCACGTTCTACATCATCCTAACCGGTCCAACAACAATCATCATGTTAACGGATGAAGGGAGCAGTCAACCCGTCAATGAACTTGCAAACATAACCTACGCGGCCAGCACGCAAACCAGCCTCCAAGACTACGAATCCACAACCCTAAGCACTGTGACTTACACAACCACTTCCAACCAACCGTTCGACATCCAACCGCAGACCATCCCCGGGTTGGAGGCTCTCACGGTGCTCGGCTTAATCGTCTGCTTGAGCATAGGAATGTTTGCCGTTGCTCATAGGCGGAGGTCCTGACTCTCGCGTGTCCACGTGTTCGCGTTTCTTCTTCCACTCTTGTTGATACTAACTTCTAGGCCCGCGTACGCGTGCGCTTATTCGATTCCGGTCGTGGGACGTTGGTCGGCTCTTCAGATTGGGCTGGATATCCCTTCGACCCCGACGTGGGCGCGTGCCCTCGTTCTCAAAGCAGCCCGCGTCTGGAACCAGGCTCAGGTCTGGTTTCAGCAAAACTACTTCCCGGACGGAAGCCTCTACACTTTCGTGACGTCCGCTTCCGGCAACGTTACCGTCTCGTTCACTATGCTCGTGGCGTACGCTTCGATCGCGTTAGGTTGGACGCAGTACGTTCTCGACGGGCCATCTACGATTCTCGGGGCGCATGTGTTCTTGGACGGAAACATCTTCAACGCCCTCGAAGAACCCAATATCACCGGCCAAAAGTACGGGTTTCGCTTAGCGCTTCACGAACTAGGTCGCGTCTTAGGGCTGGGCAGTTTGATAGATGAGTTAGATATCATGAATCCGATTGAAACAGTAAGTCTTGCGAGCGAAGCGCCGCTCATCTCGCTGATTGACCTTTTCGCTCTGCACATCCTCGCGTCGGAACCGTACTTTTCCTCATCCGTCATCGTGCTGAACTCTGATCAACAGATTTTGCTGAACGCTTGGAATTTCCTCGACCCTCAACCAAGTAGTCGTTTTGTTGCGGGCTTCGATGATTCGGCGACAGGTTGCCTGCTGAGGCTTACCGCCAGAGACAGAGTATGTTGACGGTAGATGGCTCCAGGGGTTGCTGGAATCGGCCAGGTGGCGCGGTGTGTGTGGGTTAGGGGGTTGAGGCGGCTCGTTAGGTTTGCGTTTATTTCGGCGGGTTTGGATCTGTTACCTGGTTTTTGGGTCTGATGCCTCGTTTCGTGTTCGCCATCATGATGGCGATGATTATGATGAATGAGGCGGCGAATGCTGCTTCTCCAATGTAATCCATCCTGATTGGCAGCCAAGTTGCGAACGGTTCGTAGATCCATGCGGGGTTGAGGAATTGTGTGGCGACAACGTATAGCCAAACCGCGAACGCGTAGCCCCACACAATTATGAGGAGTCTTTTAAGGCGGATACGTCGCAGTTCGGATTTTTGGACCTGAAATTTCACCTCAATGTCGGGAGCTTTCTTGGGTTCGGGTGGGAGTCGTGTGGCGGCGGCTTCCTCTATGCTTGTGAGGAGTCCTTTCGCTTCATCTTTCGAAAACCCTATGGCTTTCAGTGTGTCGTAGGGTCGGTAGTTCTCATCTGCCTCCTCTTTCACCGCCACTACCTCGATTGGGGGATAGAGTTATGGAGGCTAAGTATTTTGCTTCATCGTAACCAAAGAACCTACCTGCAGGTGACAAGCAGAAATCAATGGTTCATGGCCATGCACTCGTGTGCCACAAATGGGATGGGCCAGGTAAAACTATGTTTGAGGGCCTATCAAGTAGATGATTCATACTGTTATCTAAGTCGTATCGGCTCAACTATCTTGTGTAGACGCTTTAGAGGCTCGTTCTAGACGTTTACTGGGTTAGATAGTTCTTTATTGTTTTTAGCTCGGTTTCTAGGCGGGTTAGGTCTCCTTCCGGTATGTCGGGGAGGAGGCTCCTCGCTTTTTCGACGACGGTTTCGAGGTCTTTTGCGTATTGAGAGATTGCGAGGGTCAGCAGCCCCGTGTGTTTTTTCGCTTCCTCCTTAGCCTTGATCCCTTTGGTGGCTAGGATTTGCTCGATCTGTTTGATTGTGTGGGTGAATGACAGGTTTGCTTTCATAGCGTTACTCATGGAAGAGGCAAGATCCTTGTCCAAGTGTTCCAAGTGGTGCCTATAGTGACTCAGCACCTTAGCCAATAGTTCGTGATCCTTGACTATGTCTTCAACTGCCATACCCCAGTATACGGTTTGGAATGCAGATATGATTTGCGCTAACACGCGGGATAATGCATGAGGGGAGCCAGAGAGCGATTTCCTAGATTCCTCGCTTCAAGAAGATCGCTACTAGGCTTGCGATTCCGCCCAACACAACAAGCACGCCTCCTATCCCGCCCCCTATGAACCCGATTACCAGAAGAACGACTGCCCAAACTAACTCCTTTACGCGTTTAGCTAAGAAGAAAGCTGCAACGCCAAGTATCATTTGAAGGATGTCTCCTCCGGAAACATATCCAAGGGCTGACGGCGCGAGAACAGTCATTCCAATGAGGCTGGCAATCCCAGAAATAACCATTACAATGCCGCCTACGAGTACGAGTACATATGAGATCTTACCGAGAAGACCTCGAGCCATCCAAGATGCCATGCTAGTCCATGCCTGACGGGACCATAATGAAAATAAAACTTGCGATGATATTGAATCAACGCTTTTTCGAGTATTCAAGATAATTGTCGTTTCATTTGGTGGTGGTGAGTCGCGTGGTACGCACAGACGCTAAAAGAGTTGCATATCCAGAAAAGATCGTACGGTAGCTCAGTGTGGCACACGTGTAAGCTAGCAAGCATTTGAAATCTCATTCATTTCATTCATCAATTTAGCGGTACATGTAAGCTGCTAAATTAACTCGTGGAGCCAACGGGATGTTCACCCTAGCAGGGTTTGCATCCTAACCTTCGGAACACGTTTCATTCTAAGGATGGCAGCGGCCGCTAGAGCGAGTGCCGTGATGAACACGCCGACAATCAGCGCGGAGTACTCTGTCGGCGCACTTGTTGTGGGTAAGGTTGAGAAGACGGTCTGAGTGCTGAGTATTTGGATGATGCTGGTTGTCGTGAATGCGGATGTTGAGGTTTGAATTGCTTGGCCGTACGCTTGTACACTCAAATGGATGTAGCCGCCGACGAACTGCCCCGAGAGGAAAAGAAATGCATACTCTCCGCGCTGAGGCACAACCCAAACTAGGTCCGACGCCGGAGCGACCACCTGCAGTTCCCAGCCGGAGAACCCGTTGGCGCAATTGGTGTGATTGAACCGGTTGAACTGATCCATGTTCAAGATGAGGAAATGGATTGGAATACCTTGCTGCGTTTCGAAGTGTACCTTGAACTCATAAGCAGCGGTAGCGTTTAGTAGGAAATAATCGTACATAAGGCATAGTGGGTTCTCTGGGTAATACGGGGCCGTCTCCGAGTAACCTAGAGTGAACGTGCCCGTCCTGTTGTTGAAGTCTGAAGGTGTCAAATCATAGTGAACAGTCTGCGGTGCAATTACCGTTGATGTCAAAGTTGAAGTGATTGCAGTTACGGATGTCGAGGTGAACGATTGCACAGTGCTTGAGGTTGTAATAGATTGACTGCTCGCAAGCCGTGACAGAGAGAATAGTGCAAAGACCATGCATCCGAAGAAGAGCACAATTACCAGTTTAGATTGAACCAAGGCAATTTAGAATTGGAAAGGGTCGATTCAAATATGTTTCGAACGAGCAAATTCAAGTTTTCCCTACAGGCAGAACCATCCCGTCGTCCAAAACGCACGCCCACACGCACATTCTAGTCTAGAACTGCTGGGGGGCGAAAAGCAATCTACGGGATTACGTCAAGCTGCGTGTTATGCTTTTTCTAAGCGTATTCCAAGCATTTACTGTGCTTCGGATTGACGAAGGAAGGCACGGAAGAGAGTGTTGATCCTTGCGCGTTGGAGCCGTGGGTTAAAGGTCCTACCTATAACCCGCTATCCCAGCCAAACACTCTGAACGACCTAATTTTGGACTCTATCGATGAAGCCCTTTCCGACCTTTTAGGAATTAAGGGGCGGGATCTGATCTACGATCACATCGCCCGCCACCACTCCTTCGGAAGAGAGGACATTCCTTTGCACCTAGAGGAATTTCATACACTCTTGGAGAACACTTTTTCGACGGGCAGCAGAACGATCAGCAGGACAATAATCCGACGCCTTTACGATAAACTAGACTGGAAGTTTGTGGTCGTTCCCGGGTACGAATTCAACGACTACCTTAAGGCTGTAAGAGCTAGGATAGGCCTGGAGTTATTCGGAAGGGCTAGGATCAACCTTCAGGAATCCCTCGGGAAAAAGGATAGCACAACCTGAACCGGTTCGAAACTGAAAGACTCTGCTACTTCACATAAAACGCAAGAACTAAGTAAACGAGCAACGCAAGTGCCGCCAAACCAGCCGACAGGCTGACAAGTCCCAAAATCCGTAAGGCCGGCTGTGCCGTTGGGGTTGATGTGAATTTCGCGATCGAGCCGGTGCCGGCATCGACCTCGACGGAGTAACGTTTGGTTCCGAGTCTATAAGCCGCTCGCCACGAACCGTTAACTACCCATCGGTTGTCAAGTTTGCGGTGCGCGACATTGTCCACCGCGATACTCCCACTCGGATGTCTCTTCGCCAGGTAGCGTAGCACGATGTCCTCGGTTTCGGTAGCAGACTTAATGAGGTCTGAACCGACTCCTCGTTCTGTTTCTGCAAATCTCTGAATGTATTGCTCCGTTAGATGCATGACCTTACCGAGGCTCTCTGTGTAGGCTGCAACCACCATTGCTTGCGTGTCGGTCAGGTGGCAGAACAAAACGCCGACATCACCATAGGAAACTGCAACCACTCTCGGCGGGGACAACCCGCGACGAAACTGAGTTGCCACGCCTAGGATGAGTTCTGGGAGCACTAGTTGATCTTGCTTGCCGCCCAAGGTTATCGGATGCATTGAGTTATCCTTCGTTGCATGGTCAACTACGACATGCTCGCCCGAGCGCTCCTCCACGATAATGGCTTCTATAATGCCGTCATCTAAGGCGAGAACGTCGTTCGCCAGGATCATCTATCTGGCCCGCTGAATACACAAGGCCTCCTAGGAGGATAATATCTCTTCGCACCGTGTCCGAATTGCGAAGTCTATTCGGTAAATACTCACTTAGTCTCATGAACGGATAACAAGTGGCTCACTCTAACACAAAATGCAAGGCGAAAACACACTTACAAATACTTAGAATAAACTTAGCATATGCTTACATCTTTCATTTCTAAAGTGTGGCGCCTTTAGAAATGTTGTCCAGATCCCTCGGGTTTAGGGCATATGCGACGCTCGGAAACCCTTGGCCCGTTAGGGTGATGGTGCCGTTCGGGAAAGAGGTCGCCGTGTATCTCGCTGACAAGAAGAAAATAGTAATCGAAGCGACAAAGTGACTAACTGCTGAGCTAATATCCGCAAGCTCCTTACGCCCTAATGTGTTTGTTCTTCAGGCGGCTTGACTTCGGAAGCTTCGGTATATGAGCAGGTCGTAAACGATCTTTAGGGTGCCTGCTGCGAAGAAACTACCAACCGCCTGCATGAACAGGGCGGTTCTCAGGAAACCAACCTTCCCAGTGCTGAGCTTTAGGAAGTCAGCGGTTCCGAAACCTGTAGCCGTCAGAAGTCCGCACGCGATACCTAGGATAAGACTCAAGCTAGATTCATCCTGCCGTGTACAAGCTTCTCCTTATCCTATACCGAATGGTTTTCAACTTCACGGAGCAAGTATTATGCAAACCGAGGGCAGTGACAATGAGACTTGAAGGAAAAGTCGCCGTCATAACGGGCGGTTCGGATGGTATTGGCAAGGCTATCGCGCTGACATTTGTGAGAGAAGGAGCGAAAGTGGTGATCGCGAGCCGAGATGAGGAGAAAGGAAGTAGGGCCGTGAAGGAATTGAAGGCAGTTGGCGAAGCGAGCTATCTCAAAGTCGATGTATCTGACTCGCAACAAGTGAGGCGCATTGTTCAGGAAACGGTTCAGAGATACGGCAGCATTGACATTCTGGTTAACAACGCGGCCCTTTGTCCGCCAGGCGATGTCGTTACCACTACAGAGGCCACGTGGGATGAGGTTATCGGGGTCAATTTGAAAGGAGTATTTCTCTGCAGCAAGTACACCGTTCCCCATATGCAAAAGAAAGGTGGCGGAGCGATTGTCAATATTGGATCGATCAATTCCCTAATGGCAATGGAGAATGAAGCCGCTTACGACGCCTCCAAGGGCGGAGTCCTAATGCTGACAAAAGCAATGGCATTGGACTTCGCAAGGTCGAACATACGAGTGAACTGCATCTGCCCCGGCGCCATCGAGACCCCAATGCTCACCGCATCGCTTAACACGGCGAAGGATCCAAAAGCGGCGAGAGCAGCCCTAATCCAAAAACACCCTCTACGACGAACCGGAAAGCCGGAGGAGATAGCTCAAACCGCGCTATTCCTCGCCGCCAACGACTCTTCATTCATCACCGGCGCAACGATTCCAGTCGACGGCGGCATCTTAGCAGGCTGGACCTAACTCGAGTTTGTGTAGTTGATTGAATGTGGACTTAGGCGGGATAAGTTACGACGTGTCCATTATCAGTTCATTGGCCATAATTCTTGGCACAATCTTCGTCATCATCCAAATCCGACAGGCTAACCGAATGATCGCCGTGAACGGCAAGCAAGCGGAGGCCGCCGCTGCCCAGGCGAAGTTAACCACCGAACAGCTGAAACAGGATCACGAACTTGCGAATATGGATTTGATTATGCGACTGTACGAGTTCGCGAATACAGCTGAGGTTCAGGCATCCTGGTTAACAATTGTCAACGCAAAGCTGCGCACGTACGACGACTTTCTGGAATTGGGGAGAAGTGAGCAGGTGGCTTTCTACCAGATCGGCGCACTCTTCGAATCCCTCGGTGTGCTCGCGGAGAGAGGAATCGTCAAGACGGACGTCATCGAAGATATGTTCCTCACAGAACTAGCATGGAACTCCATGAAACCCTTCATAGACGGCGTAAGAAAACGGTTCGGCGAAGAAGAGAACTACGTAGCTTTCGAGAAACTGTATACGCACGTCACCAAGAAACCTTAGGAGAGCTCTGAGGAGCATCTGGGATGAGGAAACGTCGTCGGCCTCAAGAACTCTCAGAAAATGTGAGCGGCCACAACAATCAGTAGGATTACGAAAAGGTAGGAGATTGACATTTTGAATACGCGCCACGCATTCGTTGGAATAGGGTTCTTGATCATCCTCAGGTTCGCGACCAAGAACCTCGCATTGAAAGCAACCAAGGCAATCCCGAAAACGGCCAACACGGGTATGTTGGCTGTTGATGCGGTGAGGGCGAATAGGCACACCGTGAATGGGAATAACGCCGCATTCGACAGTGCAGTATAGAACGCACTGGTCCGCAACCCATCAACAACGGGCAACATTGGCACGTTAACCGAAGCATATTCGGACGACTTGGCCATCGCTAAGCCCCAGAAATGGCCCGGAGTCCACAGAAAGATCAGCAAGCCCACGAGAAACGCGGCCGTGCTTATTGAGCCGGTAATCGCAGCCCATCCCGCTAAGGCTGAGAAGGAACCGGCTATTCCACCGATAACGATATTCCATTTCGTTCTCGGTTTCAACCATAAAGTGTAGACGAAGACATACCAGAAAACACCAAGCCCGATGAATGCCGCAGTCAATTCATTAAGAAACGTGGCCAGCACAACGCCCACCACGGAGAAGAGCAGACCTACAATCAAAGCTCCTCGCGCAGATATCCGGCCTGATGGTATGGCACGGGTTCTCGTCCGATTCATGCGAGAATCGAGCCGTCTCTCAATGAAACAATTCAGTGCCCCTGCGCCGCCAGCGGCGAGAAAGCCCGCCCCCGCAAGAAGCAGCAATGAGTATGTGTCTAGAGCGTGAAGTCCGGCGGCGAGGAGCATCGTAGCAACACCAACAAAGACATTCAACGCCGCGATCGCTGGCTTCGTGATGCTGAAATAATCTCCGATAGTCTTTGTGGGCAGGAAATGACCGTAAACACGGGAATTCATGGAGACAAGACAAGCGGACGAAGCTTTAGAGCTACCTATAATGATTTTTGACCCCATGAAAGACCCTTCTAAGTAAAGGCGTTGTCAAGACGACTAGACCATCAGGTCTCTCGCTTTGCGCCGCAATTCGTGCAGTACTTTGAGTCTTGTTTTAGGGCCGTCCCACATCGCTCACAATACTGCATGGGGCGCGTCTTTCGCCTGCTGCCGAAAATGAGTAACCCAAAGACTACGAGCCCGATGAAGAGTATGGCGGCGGGCAGGAGCAGTTGTTGGCCGGTGCTAGGGGCTTGGCTGACATGCGGTTGAGATTGAGACGTTGTTGCTGCTTCGGTTGCATTCTGAAGTGCAGTTATTCCGGGTACAGGCGTGATTGCCGCAGAGGAGTTAGAGGACTGAGTGCTCGTCTCTGTTGTTGTCTGCATTTCAGTTACCGGGGGCGTGTAGGGTGTCACATTGACTTGGAATAATTCTGCACTTGAAGCGACGGATTGACCGTTCAAGCCGCTGATAACGTATGCTTCGTCCTGTAAAGCCCAACTCCCAGTGAGTTGACGTGCGGTTAGTTGGTTGACCACTGAAGCGGGGAAGCTTGACGCGGATGGGTAATAGGGAACTGCGTTCGTAGATAGCATCTTGGAACTAGAAGCATCCAACAAATCCACCCTGACGACAGGGAGAATGCTGGGGTCACATGAGACTGTCAGGTTGGTGGTTACCTGAAACGGCTGACCCGCTTGAATAAGCGCGGACGGAACGACGTTGAACGTAACGATTTTGCAAGGAATGAATTGAGCGTAAGCCAATTGATGGGGCAGGACTGCAATAACGACTACGACAGCCATGAACAGGAAGACAAGGGTTGCTTCATTTTCCTTATGTACACCCAAACCGCCGCCAACACCATTCGAATGTTCGACGCTCAACAGAAAGTCAGGTGACCCTAGTTTTCACGTGCATAAAACCTTTCGATAATTCGATGGGCAGTAGGCATAGGAAAATTGCTTGCTTGGATATCATTTCTCAAGAGTAACTTCCGAGTTTTCCGTAACTTTGAGTCGATGCCACTGTCCATCAAATCCCACCTTTCTCAGGCTTCTGACTCGGACCAGATTTTGAGCTGGATCGCTCCCTTCATCCAGTTTGAAATCAATAATGCCGTCGACCGCCGCCTCCAGCTGTTTGTACGCCCAGTTGCTATGGACGTCGCTCATTAAGCCGATTAGCTGGGTGAGTTGCCGTGATTTGCCCATCGGAATCGGTCGCGTCAAGTACAATTCAACCCAATTCTTCTCATCATTGAACCTATCAAGTACGGATCCGTTGTCCGATATCACGAGAAATTCGGGAGTGGGGGCGTCATCCATTGCGTCCCTTGCTATCCAAAGGCTCATGTCAGCAACCTTCAGTGATTCTGGAGTGTACTTTTCCTTAGACTTCCGCCCTATCGAGGCCGAGTAGAGGTCCGTAATCCATAATCGGTCCTTCTGTTCGAGATCTTCCACAGCAACGCCCAGTGACCGGAGCCGAGATCGGACCTCATCCGGCGATTGAGACTGCGTAATATAGCTAACACTACCTCCAGCCTTCAGCCATCCCGCGGCAATCGTGAGCGAAGCGTTGTATCATTGCGAAGCGGTATCAAATTCAACAAGAACTTGGGACCCGGGAGGAAGTGGCCCCTTAGTCAAGTCTTCGATTAACGCAATTCGCGGCAACCAGAACACATGGGAATCATCTCTGCATACAGATTTGTGGCTTTCGCGGGTTCCAAGAGTTGTCCAGTCATCAACCTGTTGGTGTGGAAGGATGTTTGCTACCCTTGTTTTTCCAAGCGTTAGTATGGCGGTCTCCGAATCGGCATTAGCACGACGGGGGGCGCGGGTGGCCGACGGCGACGCAGAACGATGAGCGGTATCAGGATGAGCAGAAATACTGCGATGCCTATGGCGATTATGAACCAGATGAGTAGATTGTTTTGTGGCGGCGGCGGTGGTGTTACTACGGTCGTAGTTTGTATACTTGACTGGGACGTGATGACGGCTGTGGCTGTGGTTGTGGCCGTGGCTGTAACGGCGCTGGTCGCGGTTGTTATTACGGTTTGGCATGGAAATGCGCGGAGAATTGTAGACAGTGCGGTGGTTCCACCGAATGATTGGGGCAGGAATCCTGGGAATTCCGGATCGCCCCCAACAATCCATCCACTGTTTGCGCCCGTCAGATAGATCGATGTGAGCGTAGGTGGAATTTGGCCTAGGAGCGCGGGGATTGTTGAAACATGAGACCATTGAACGCCATCCCAATGGATTAGGTTAGCGTACAATATCCCGGGCAGTCCCGCGGCCCAACAATTGTCAGATGCTTCGCAGAAGATTGTTTTCAGCGTCGCGCTGGTGTGGCCGGTTGATGTGATGCCGCCTGGAATTGTTGGGGCGGCAACGGGCGTCCAATGGGTTCCATCCCAGTGGATGATTACCGGTCCGGCTGAATATGATCCGGCCGCTTGCACACCTCCAACCGCCCATCCATCGCTTGGGCTCAACATGAAGATGGATGTGAGGTTGGCGTCGGTCGAAAGCGTTGGATTGCCGCTAACAACTAGGGTGTTCCAAGTTCCGACGCCGCTGGAAACTGTGTAGTGTAGTATTGTAGCGTTGTCGCCAATGGCCCATCCCTCATTGGGGCTGAGCATGTCAATTGAGTTGAGGGGAGGAGTTGGTGAAGGGGATGATGGTGCGGGGAAGATGCTCCATGAGGCCACGCCGCCCGATTGCGTGTAGTGCAAGATTATACCTGTAGCTTGGGGAGTATACCGGTAGCTTGGGGATGCCGCCGCTTCTTCTCCCACAGCCCAGCCTTCGGTGGAGCTGACCATGAAAACGGACTTTAACGTGTAGGATCCAGGGGGCGGGGTAACCGTGTTCCATGCTCCGCCCGTGTAATGCAATATCACCGGGCATAGTGCGATGGGCGTCGCGGTGCAGCTGGCGGTGGGGTTCTGTCCCCCTCCGACCGACCACACATCTTGAGTTGAAACCATGAAGACACTGTTCAAATTGTTTGTTGTGCCAATCGCGATGCCCTTTGTCCACATGAAACCGTTCCAATGAAATATTGTTGGTTCTTCTTCCGAAGAGTTGCCGACTATCCAGCCGTTGTTAGGATCCCAGGCGCCGGAGAGGGGAGGGCCGAAGTTCACGGAGGTGAAATTGTTCAACGATGGGCTTGTGAGCGTACCCCAGTTCAAACCGTCAAAATGTGTTATCACACCCGCGGTGCCGACGGCCCACCCGTCCACTGCGGTTGTGAAGAAGACGGAGTTCAGGCTGAAGCGATCGACCGGGGAAAGTGGAATCAGGTTTATCGGAAGGGCGGTCCAAGTTCCGCCGCTGTAATGTAGGATCGTCGCGTCGATCTGTCCATTGTTCCCGCCAACGGCCCAGCCCTCATCCGACGAGATCATGAAGACTGAGAAGAGAGAGTTCGTCGTGGTGCCAGGAGCCACCGGACCGGACCATGTTCCACCGGAATACTGGACTATCATGCCGTTATCCCCAACGGCCCAGCCTTCGGTTGGGCTAACCATGAACACCGACCATAAGCGGGTGGATACTGGGGAATCGAAAGTCGTCCAGGCCCCGCCGAAATAATGATAGATCGACCCGTCATCGCCCACGGCCCAACCCTCATACGCGTTGACCATGAAGACCGAGCGTAGGACGGTTGGGGTTTTCTGCACGAGATTCCAGCCTCCGCCTAACCCGGGTACACCAGTCCAATGCCAGATTATTCCTTCCCCGGCCGTGTTCTCTCCGACGGCCCAAACATCGGTGGGGCTCACCATGAAGACCGAGAAAAGCTCGCCTGCATCTGGACCGCTCAGGCCCGCGACCTGCACGCGCCATGTGGCGCCGTCCCAGTGGATGGCTACGGCTGTGCCGTCGGGTACGCCGCACGAGAGACCGGTTGAACTGGCTCCGGAACTGAATCCTACAGCCCATCCATCGTTCTCACTGGTGTTGTTGTTGGGTGGACCGAAGTTCACCGAGAATAAGTTGTAGCCGCACGGGGTGCTCGGATAATCTGGAAATCTCGGTGCCGGAATGGGGGACCAAACCGAGCCATCGTAATGGAAGATGGATGGGAGGCCGGTTGTTAGGTTCGTTGTTGGTACGAAGTCGCCCACAGCCCATCCTTCCTCGGGAACAGTGGGGGTGGCCGGGAACATGTAGACGGAGTCGAGTGGCGGGTTCTCGTACGGGTTGAGGTATGCGTTGGGGTTGATATCCTGCCAAACCGCAACGGTGCATACCGGAAGGGCTGCGGAATATGAGACTAGCACGGTGAGCATAACTAGGGCTACGAAAGAGCTAGCCATCTCTATCAACGACCTATCTAGCTTACGGCAAAATGCCGCGCCTTGGTATGTAGCATTAAGGGGTTGCTACATGTCAATCCGTAAACGACTGCTAAGAGGCTCGT
>Ga0187769_10000710_pt1 | contig 18399 bp, 11 predicted proteins | sample 0116_SJ02_MP02_1_FD_133140 | JGI IMG/M metagenome (GOLD analysis project Ga0187769, IMG submission 133140) | Tropical peat soil microbial communities from peatlands in Department of Meta, Colombia - 0116_SJ02_MP02_10_MG | ecosystem: Environmental > Terrestrial > Soil > Wetlands > Peat | place... | reverse complement strand
TACGTGAGCCAGAGCGCGCGCGGCGAGCTCGTCATGGGCGCCTCGCTCGATCCCTACGAGCTGCATGCCACGCGCTCGACACTCGACTTCGCCGAATCCCTCGCGGCGCACATGCTCGAGCTCTTCCCGTTCCTCGCGGACGTCAGGATCAACCGGCAATGGGCCGGCATGGCCGACATGACGCCCGACTTCGCGCCGATCATGGGCCTGACGCCGGTGCGCGGCTTCTACCTCGATTCGGGCTGGGGCACCTGGGGGTTCAAGGCGACCCCGGTGTGCGGCAAGACGATGAGCCACACCGTGGCCGAGGATGCCCCGCATCCGCTCATTACAGGTTTCGCCTTCGAACGCTTTGCGCGCTATGCGCTCACGGGCGAGAAGGGCGCGGCGTCGGTGGGGCACTGAGATGAAGCTCATGACCTGCCCGGTGAACGGTGCGCGCGTGATCAGCGAGTTCGCCTACGGCGGTGAGCTGCGCGAGATGCCGGATCCCGCTGCCGCGAGCGATGCCGCCTGGGCCGACTACGTCTTCAACCGCAGCGGGGTTGCGGGAGTGAAGCAGGAATGGTGGTGCCACACCCCGAGCGGTGTGTGGTTCATCGCCGAGCGTGATACGGCGACGGATACGATCCGGCGCACCTATCTTTACCAGCCGGACGCATGAGACGCCTGCCGCCGGTTCCCGGGGAGCTCATCGACCGCAGCGAGGTGGTGGAGTTTCTCTTCGAAGGTGAGCCGCGCAGCGGCTATCGCGGCGACACCCTGAGCTCCGCGCTCGCGGCGAGCGGCGTGCGCGTGCTCGGGCGATCCTTCAAGTATCACCGGCCGCGGGGACTTCTGAGCGCGGCGGGACACGACGCCAATGCGCTGATGCAGGTGCAGCTTCCGGGGCGCAGTGTGCCGAACGTGCGCGCGGATGTCGTGCCGGTGGTCTCCGGCTGGAAGGTGCGCGCGGTCAACACGCGCGGGGGACTCAAGCACGACCGCCTGGCGGTGCTCGATCGGCTGAGCCCGTTCCTGCCGGTCGGCTTCTACTACAAGGCGTTTCACAGCAAGCGCTGGTTTCCGCGCTGGGAGCGCATGTTCCGGGCCTTGAGCGGGCTCGGTGAGGTCGACCTGCACGCGCCGCGGCGCAGCACGCCGAAGCGTTACGATTTCTGCGACGTGCTCGTCGTGGGCGCCGGTCCCTCGGGTCTCGCCGCCGCACTCGCGGCCGCGGCCCGCGGCGCGAGCGTGCTCCTCGTCGATGAGAACCCGGCCCCGGGCGGCAGCGGCTGGTATGCCCGCGGCGGCGCGAGCACGACGCTGGAGAAGACCGCAGCGCTCATCGCCGCCGCGAGGAGCGATGCGCGTATCCGCCTGCTCAGCGGGACTTACGCGGCCGGCTACTACGCGGATCACTGGGTGGCGCTCATCACCCCCGAGTGCATGGTGAAGGCGCGCGCACGCAGCGTCGTGATCGCCCAGGGCGCCTACGAGCAGCCCGCAGTCTTCCGTGGCAACGACCTCCCGGGTGTCATGCTCGCGAGCGCCGCGCAGCGCCTCATGTATCGCCACGCCGTCGCCACCGCGCAGCGCGTGGCGGTGCTCACCGCCAACGCCGAAGGCTACGCCGCGGCCTTCGATGCGCTCGGCGTCGGCGTGGAGGTGGCCGCGGTGCTCGATCTGCGCTCCGCGCCCGGGCCGCTCTCGCAGGGGGCGGCGCAGGAGCTCGAGCGGCGCGGCGTTGCCGTGCACTGCGCCGTGACGCCCATCGAGGCACTCGCCGGTCCGCGCGGCGATGTCGCGAGCCTGCTCCTTGAGATTCCCGGGGCGGCGGGCACGGCGCGCGAGCGGCAGCGCATCGCGCTCGATGGCATCTGGATGAGCGTCGGCTTTGCGCCCGCCAACGCCTTGCTGCATCAGGCCGGCGCGCGCTTTGCCTACACGCCGGCGCTCGAGCAGTTCGTTCCCCAGACGCTTCCCGCCGGGGTGTACGCCGCCGGGAAGGTGAATGGCGTGTATGCGCTCGATGAGCGCATCGCCGATGGGCGTGCGGCGGGGGAGGCGGCCGCGGCCGGACTCGGGTTCGGCCCCGCCGCGGAGCCGCGCGCGCGCAGCACGCCGGCCGAGAGCCCGACGCACCCGTATCCGATCTTCCGTCATCCTCGAGGCGGCGAATTCGTCGACTTCGATGAAGACATCACGGTGAAGGATGTGGAGAACGCCTGCCAGGAGGGATTCGACAGCAGCGAGCTGCTGAAGCGTTTCTCCACGATCGGCATGGGGCCGAGCCAGGGCAAGCATTCCAGCATGAACACGCTGCGCATCCTCGGGAGAATTCGCGGCGCTGCGCTCGAAGCGCTCGGCACGACCACCGCGCGGCCGATGTTTCACCCCGTGCCGCTCGCGCACCTCGCCGGGCGCGGGTTCGTGCCGGAGCGGCGCACCGCGCTCGATGCCGAGCACGAGGCGCTCGGGGCGGTGTGGATGCCGGCAGGCAACTGGCGCCGGCCGGAGTACTACGCAGTGGCGGGCAAGTCCCGGGAGGAAGCGATCGCGGCCGAGGTGCGCGCGGTGCGCACCGGCGTCGGCCTGATCGATGTCGGCACGCTCGGCAAGATCGAGGTGCACGGCCCGCAGGCCGCCGCGTTCCTCGAGCGCGTTTACACGCTGCGCTACGCCAATCTCCAAGCCGGCATGACGCGCTACTGTCTGATGCTCGATGAGTCCGGGGTCATCGTGGACGATGGCGTCGTGGCACGGCTCGGACCGGAATCGTTCTACTTCACGACGACGACCGGCAACTCGGCCACGCTGTTCCGCGAGCTCGGGAGGCTCGCATCCTGGTGGGGCGTGCGGGTGGGCCTGGTAAATCTCACCGGGCACTACAGCGCCTTCAACCTCGCCGGTCCCGCCGCGCGCGCGGTGCTCGCGGAGCACACCGACATCGATGTCGCGGAGGAGGCCTTTCCGTACCTCGGAGTCCGCGTGGGACTCATCTGCGGGGCCCCGTGCCGCATCCTGCGCGTCGGCTTCGTCGGTGAGCTCGGCTATGAGATTCATCTCCCCGCGGATTACGCCATCGACGTATGGCGGGCGCTGCGCGCTTCCGGTGCGCGCTGCAAGCTGCAGCCCTTCGGCGTGGAAGCGCAGCGCATGCTGCGCCTCGAGAAGGGTCACATCATCATCGGTCAGGACACCGACGGGGTGACGAACGCGCTCGAGATCGGGATGCCGTGGGCGCTGCGCATGGAGAAGCCCTTCTTCATCGGACAACGGAGCCTGCGCACCCTCGAGAAACAGTCGCGCCGCCAGACGCTCGTGGGTTTCAGCCTGCCGCCGGAGGCGTCGCTCACGCCCCGGGAGTCGCACCTGGTCCTGAGCGGGCGCGAGATCGCCGGCCGCGTGACGAGCACCGGCTTCTCACCGACACTTAAGCGCTGCATCGGTCTTGCTCTGGTCACGCCGACGCTTGCCGCAGGCAGGCAACTGCGCATCCGCATCGATCAGGGACGGGAAATCGATGCGGATATCGTGCCGTTGCCGTTCTACGATCCGCAGGGCGAGCGGCAGCGGTCCGCGGCGTCCGGCGGTCCGCCTGCGGAGGCGCACAGCGCAGCTGCGTCCCGCAGCGGCGCGCAGCGCCGCAGCCCGCTCGCCGGCGAGGCGGGGGACGCGGCATCCGGCGCCGCTGCCGCGGGCGCGCCTCTGAGGTTCGCGGTGCTCGCGCTGCGCGAGCGCTTGGGTTGCAAGGGTCCGGGGGCGGAAAGCTGGCTCACGACCCGCGGCTTCAGTGTGCCGGGCGATCCCAATAGCGCACAGGTTGACGCGGGCGGCGTGCTGGTCGCACGCTTGACGACAGCGGAGTTCCTCGTCGAGGCCGTCGACGGCGGAGCGGAGCGCGTCGCCTCTGCACGGCGCGAGCTTATGTCCGCGGCGCGCCCGGCACAGGTCTATCCGGTCGCGCGGGCGGATCTCGCCGTCGGCTTGAGCGGCGCCGCGCTCCCGGAGCTGTTACGGCAGATCTGCAGCGTTGATTTCGCACCGGTGCTCGCCTCCTGTGCGCAGCACGCGGGCGGGATCATCCTCACCTCGATGATCGGGGTGGGAGTCGTGGCGTTCGCGAGCCGCGGCCCGGGCGGGGAGGCGGTGCTCACGCTGTGGGTGGACCCGAGCTTCGCGCATTATTTCTGGACGACGCTGCTTGAGGTTGGGCGCGACCTCGGCGCAGCCGCCGTCAGCGAACCACACAGGCCCGAGGGGCGCGCAACAGCCCCGGGTGAGGCAATGCGCCACTAGAGGGGATTAGGTCATGGCACGCGATCCGAAGCACGACGTACTGTTTCAGCCCATCAAGATTGGACCGAAGACGCTGCGCAACCGGTTCTACCAGGTGCCGCACTGCATCGGTGCCGGCTCCGACCGGCCGGGCTTCCAGGCGGCCCACCGCTCGCTCAAGGCGGAGGGGGGCTGGGCCGGAATCAACACCGAGTACTGCTCCATTCACCCCGAGTCCGACGATACGCATCGCCTCTCGGCACGTATCTGGGACGCGGGTGATGTGCGGAATCTGCGGGCGATGACCGACCACATTCACAAGTACGGCGCGCTCGCCGGGATCGAGCTGTGGTACGGCGCTTCACACGCGCCCAACATGGAGTCGCGCGCCACGCCGCGCGGGCCGAGCCAGTATGCCTCGGAGTTCGAGACCCTGACCTACTGCAAGGAGATGGATCTCGATGACATCGCCATGGTGCAGCAGTACTACGTCGATGCCGCGCTGCGCGCGCGCGATGCCGGCTTCGATATCGTCTACGTCTATGGCGCGCACTCGTACCTGCCGCTGCAGTTCCTCTCGCCCTACTACAACAAGCGCCGCGACCGTTACGGCGGCGCGCTGGAGAACCGCGCGCGCTTCTGGATCGAGAGCCTCGAGAAAGTGCGCAACGCGGTCGGCAAGGACTGCGCCATCGCGACGCGCTTCGCCGTCGACACCCTCTACGGCCAGGCCGGCGTCGAAGTGGAGCGCGACGGGGTCGCGTTCGCGAAGCTCGCGGATCCGCTCGTCGACCTGTGGGACATCGATGTGGGCGACATCGCCGAGTGGGGCGAGGACGCCGGTCCCTCGCGCTTCTATCTGCAGGGGCACCAGGTGCCCTGGACGAGGATCATCAAGGCGGTGGTGAAGAAGCCGGTGCTGGGGGTGGGGCGCTTCACCGACCCGGAGAAGATGACCGAGATCGTCACCAAGGGCCACGCCGACATCATCGGCGCGGCGCGCCCCTCGATCTCCGATCCGTGGCTGCCGAAGAAGATCGAGGAGGGCCGCTACGACGACATCCGCGTCTGCATCGGCTGCAACGTGTGCATATCGCGCTGGGAGATCGGCGGCCCGCCGATGATCTGCACGCAGAACGCGACCGCGGGGGAGGAGTACCGGCGCGGCTGGCATCCGGAAGTGTTCCCGAAGAAGACCTCCGAGGATTCGATCCTGGTGGTCGGCGCGGGTCCGGCGGGAGCCGAGTGCGCGCGCGTGCTGCTCGAGCGCGGCTACACGGTGCATCTCTACGACACGGCAGCCAAGATCGGCGGGCACATGAATGAGATCATGACGCTCCCCGGTCTCGGTGAGTGGGGGTATCACCGCGACTACCGCGAGCTGCAGATCGGCAAGCTCGTGAAGAAGAACAAGCAGTCACAGGTGGCGCTCGGGCAGAAGCCGATGACCGCCGCCGCGGCGCTCGGCTACGGGGCGGAGAAGATCGTGATCGCCACCGGCTCCGGCTGGAACACGGACGGCACCAACTGCCTCAGCCACGAGCCCATTCCCGGCGCCGACGCCGCGCGTCCCGAGCAGCTCACTCCCGAGCAGGTGATCGCGGGCAAGAAGCCGATCGGCAAGCGCGTCGTGATCCTCAACGCCGATACCTACTTCATGGCGCCGAGCCTCGCGGAGAAGCTCGCGGTGGCGGGGCACGAGGTCAGCATCGTGACCGGCGTGCATCTGGCCAACTACATGCATTTCACGCTCGAGTACCCGAACATGATGCGCCGCCTGCACGAGCTGCACATCAAGGTGCTCGATCACACCTTCGGCTCGCGCATCGAGGCGAAGCGGCTCGAAGTCTACGACGTGTACGGCGAGGGCTCGCGGCGCAGCTACCGCGGCCCGGGCGTGCCGCCGCGCGATGAGAATCGCACGCAGCGCTGGCTCGAGTTCGATTCCCTCGTGCTGGTGACCGGCCGCCACTCGAACGATGCGCTGTACCGGGAGCTCAAGGGAGCCCAGGCGAAGTGGGCCGCGAATGGCGTGAAGGCCGTGTACGTGATCGGGGATGCCGAGGCGCCGCGGCTCATCGCCGATGCCACCTTCACTGGCCACCGCCTCGCGCGCGAGATCGAGGAGCCCAATGCGCAGTTTCCGAAGCCCTACCGGCGCGAGGTCGCGGTCTGGGGCGTATCCCACATGCCGGAGGGCAAGACCCAGATCGAGTACCAGACCTGACAGCCCGCCGCGGCCGGCAACATGAGCGACGCGCAAGCCGTCACCCGGGTGCTGTTCGAGGACTTCGCACCCGCGGCGATTACCGCCTTCTATCTGATCGCCGCCGCGGCGATCGCCGTATTCGGCTTCGGGGTCTATGTCGGGGTGCGCAAGTACCGGCGCGGAACGGCCGCCGCGCTCGAGGGCGGCCTCCTCGCCCGGTTCGGAACGATGATCGGCACGGTCCTCAGCCACCGTACCGTGGCCTACCGCGACCGGGCCGCGGGTGCCGCGCACCGGCTGATCTTCTATGGCTTTGTGCTCCTTTTCATCGGCACCTCCACGATCACGCTCGACTACGACATCCTGGGGCCGCTCTTCGGAGCTCACTTCTGGTACGGAACGTTCTACCTGTGGTTCTCGCTGGTGCTCGATGTGGCCGGGGTGGCGCTTGCCGCGGGACTCCTCTACATGATGTACCGGCGCGGGTGGCTCAGGCCCCCGAAGCTCGACTATGCACGGCCCGACCGGCAGCCGGGCGATGCGGACTACGACCGCAGCGGCTACCGGCGCGAAGACTGGGCGTTTCTGTGGACGCTGCTTCTGATCGTTGCGACCGGCTACCTGCTCGAGGCGGCGCGTCTCGTGTGGCTCGCGGCGCGGCCCGATGTGTGGGATTACCGCTGGTGGTCGCCGGCGGGCGCGCTGATCGCGCTCGGGCTGCGCGCGGCCGGCATGAGCGCGGTAGCGGGCGGCGCGCTACGCATGGGGCTGTGGTGGTTCCACGGCCTGCTCGCGCTCGTCTTCATCGCGCTGATTCCCTTTACCAAGGTGAAGCACATCCTCACCGCCTTGGGCTCGCTCATGCTGCGCGATCCGCTCGCGGCGCAGCGCCTGCCTAAGGTGCCGGCGGAGCAGCCGCGCGCAGGCGTTCAGTACATCAGCGATTTCAGCTGGAAGCAGCTGCTCGCGCTCGATGCCTGCACCAAGTGCGGCCGCTGCCACGAGGCCTGTCCGGCGCGCGCGGTGGGCGCGCCGCTCTCGCCGCGCGATGTGATCCTCTCGCTCCGGGAGTTCGCCAACCGCACGCTGGAGTCGGCCCAGCTGCCCGCGCAGGCGGAGCTCGAGGTCCACGGCAAGGGACCGGGACAGATCGCCATGGAGACGCTCTGGTCGTGCCGCACCTGCATGGCGTGCGTTGAAGTGTGCCCCGTGGCGATCGAGCACGTACCGGTCATCGTGCAGCTGCGCCGCAAGCTGGTCGAGGACGGGGCGATGGATCCGCAGCTGCAGGGGACGCTGCAGACGCTCCACAAGAACGGCAACTCCTTCGGCGAGGGCCGCCGCAAGCGCGCCGCCTGGACGAAAGCGCTGCCCTTCGCGGTGAAGGACGCGCGCAAGGAGCCGGTCGATGTGCTGTGGTTCGTCGGCGACTACGCCTCCTTCGATCCGCGCAACCAGAAGGTGAGCCAGGGCCTCGCCACCCTCCTGCACCAGGCCGGCGTCGATTTCGGGATTCTGTACGAAGGCGAATCGAACGCCGGCAACGACGTGCGCCGGGTGGGCGAGGAAGGTCTGTACGAGGTGCTCGCGGCCGCCAACATCAAGTCGCTGTCCGCCGCGCGTTTCACCTCGATCGTGACCACCGATCCGCATTCCTACAACACCATCCGCAACGAGTACCCGGATTTCGGCGGAAGCTACCCGATCGAGCACTACACGACGCTCCTGCTGCGGCTGCTGCAGCAGGGACGGCTGAAGATCGCCCGCCCCCTCGGCCTGCGTACGACCTTCCACGATCCCTGTCACCTCGGGCGCTTCAACCAGGGGTACGAGGCGCCGCGCGAGATACTGCGCCTGCTCGGATGCGAGCTCATCGAGATGCGGCGTTGCCGCGCCAACTCCTTCTGCTGCGGGGCGGGCGGCGGCCGGATCTGGATGCCTGATCCCGTGGGCGCCGACCGGCCGGCGCACAACCGCATGCGCGAAGCGGCGGAGATTCCGGGGCTGCAGGTGTACGTGGTGAGCTGTCCCAAGGACCTCACGATGTTCGAGGATGCGCTGAAAGCGACCGGCAACGAGGGCCGCTTCGTGGTGCGCGAGCTCATCGAGCTCGTGCGTGAGGCGCTCGGGCACGAGGCGGCGGCACCGGTGGCGGGAATTGCGGCGTGATGAGGGCGGGATCATGAAGGTGCTGGTGGCGGTGAAGCAGGTGGCGGCGCTCGATGAGGATTTCGCGATCCGCGCCGATGGCAAGGACGTGGAAGCGGATTTCCTGGTGCGCGACCTGAATGAGTGGGATGAGTACTCGCTCGAGGAGGCGGTGAAGATCAGGGAAGCCACCGCCGCGGCTCCGGTCGAAGTAGTCGCGGTGTGCGCAGGTCCCGAGGATGCGGACGAGGCGCTGCGCAAGTGCCTCGCCAAGGGTGCCGACCGCGCCGTGCGCGTGTGGGATGAGGCGGTCGGCGGCTCCGATGCCATTGCGATCGCGCGTCTCATCGCCGCGGTCGCGCGCCGCGAGAAGCCCGACCTGATCTTCGCCGGCGCGCAGTCCGCCGACCATGCCTTCGCCGCCACCGGCATCGCCGTCGCGGCGCTGCTCGAGTGGCCGCACGCCGCGGTCATCACCCATCTCGCCTTCACTCCCGGGGCTGCGAGCGCAGTCGTGCGCCGCGAGCTCGAGGGTGGTGTGCTGCACGAGATGCAGATCGACTGTCCCGCCGTGCTCACGATTCAGCTCGGCATCAACACGCCGCGCTACGCATCGCTGCGCAGCATCAAGCAGGCGGCGGCGAAGCCGATCGAAGTGCTGACGCCCGCGGAGCTCGGGGTCGGGCCCGATGCGGTGGGCGAGGACGGCTCGCTCTCGCGGGTGCGGCGCATGTATGTGCCCTCGGTGAAGCGCGCGCAGATGATCGAGGGGAACGTTGCCGAGCAGGCGGCGCGCCTCGCCGAGCTCATCCGCGAGCGTACCGGGGGTGCGGCATGAGCGGGATTCTCATCATCGCCGAGCACCGGCGCGGCGAGCTGCGCCCGGTGACGCTCGAGCTCGTGAGCGCCGCGCAGGCGGTGCGGCGCACGCCGCAGGAGCGCGTGGCGGTGGCGGTGCTCGCGAGCGATCCCGAGCGGTTCATTCCCGGCGTGAGCGTTGCGGGGGTCGATGAGATCATCACGGTGAAGACGGCGGCGGGGGAGTTCGATCCCGATGTGCTGGAAGCGGCCGTGGCCGCGCTCATCGCGGAACGCAGGCCGGCGCTCGTTCTCGTGCCGCACAGCATCGACTCCTTCGGCTATGCCGCCGCGCTCGCGGCGCGCGGCGGCTACGGCTTCGCCACCGACGTGTTTCAGCTCGCTTACGACGGCGAGGTCCTCATCGCCACCCGCGGCGGTTACGGCCAGAAGGTCAACGTCGAGCTGGACTTTCCGGGCAGGGCCGTGATCGTGCTCGCGCTGCGCGCGAGCGTGTTCAAGCCGCCGGAAGGCCGGGCGAGCCCGGCGGTGAGCAGCTTCGCGGCCCCGGCCGCGCGCTCGCGCACCCGCAGCCGGGAATTCATCGAAGCACCTGCGAGCGATGATGTCGACATGACGAGCGCGGAATTCATCCTGGCGATCGGGCGCGGCATCGGCGAGCAGGCGAACGTCGAGCGCTTCCGCGAGCTCGCCGCCGCCGCAGGCGCCGTGCTCGGGTGCTCGCGGCCCATCGCCGATGCGGGCTGGCTGCCGAAGAGCCGGCAGATCGGCCAGTCCGGCAAGACCGCGAGCGCCTGCAGGCTGTACGTGGCGATGGGAATCTCGGGCGCCATCCAGCATCTTGCGGGGATGAAGCACGTCAGCACCATCGTCGCGGTGAACAGCGACGCCGCAGCCTCGATCTTCAGCATTGCGACCTACGGCATCGTGGCGGATATCTTCGAGATCGCCGACGCGCTGCGCGGTCATTTCGCGAAATAGAGGGGACACTCATGCCACTCACCTGGCGCACATCGGTTCTCGCAGATCGTCATCGGGCGCTCGGCTCGAAGCTCGAGGACTGGAACGGCATGGGCATGCCGTGGACCTACGCGCACGACATGGCGCGCGATCACGTCGCTATCCGCACCAAGGCGGGGTTGATGGACGTCTCGGGCCTCAAGAAGCTGCATTTCACGGGACCGCACGCCGCAGCCGTCCTGCAGTACGCAACCACGCGCGACGTGAGCAAGATCTACCCGGGCAAGTGCGCCTACGCGTGCATGCTGAATGAGGCGGGGCACTTCACCGACGATTGCATCCTCTATCGCACCGGCCCTAACACCTGGATGGTGGTGCACGGCAGCGGCGCCGGACATGAGACGCTCGCCAGTGCCGCCGTTGGCCGCAACGCCGCGCTGGTGTTCGATGACGATCTGCACGATCTCTCCTTGCAGGGTCCGCTCGCCGTCGAGTTTCTCGCCAAGCACGTGCCCGGTATTCGCAGCCTCAACTACTTCCACCACATGCCCGCGCGGCTGTTCGGCCGGCCGGTGTTGCTCTCGCGCACGGGGTACACGGGCGAGCGCGGCTACGAGATTTTCTGCAAGGGCGAGGATGCCGGACTCATCTGGGATACGGTGCTCGCCGAGGGCAAGAGCTTCGGCATCGTCGCGGCCGCATTCGGTACGCTCGACATGCTGCGGGTGGAGAGTTACCTGGTGTTCTATCCGTTCGACATGTCGCAGACCTATCCCTTCGAGAAGGATCCCCCCGGCGACACACTGTGGGAGCTCGGGCTCGATTTCACGGTGAGCCCCGGCAAGACTGACTTCCGTGGCGCGGAGCAGCACTACCGGCTCAAGGGCAGGGAGCGCTTCAAAATCTTCGGCGTGCTGGTCGAGGGCAGTGTTGCGGCAGACATGGGCGATCCGATCTACGCGGACAACAAACAGGTGGGCGTCGTGACCTTCGGGATGTACTCGACCCTCACCAAAAAATCCATGGCGCTCGCGCGGCTCGATGTGCCGGTGGCCGTGCACGGGACGCGCCTCGAGATCCGCGGCAGGAACGTGAAGGGTCCGGCGACCGCGCACATGCTGCCCTTCGATGATCCGACGAAGAGCAAACGCATGGCCGTGGGCTAGGAAAGGAGAGGTCATCATGCAAACGAAGCTCCTGATCAACGGTGCGCTCGTGCCGGGCGAGGGCCAGACGGAAAACGTGCTCGACCCGGCGAGCGGCAAGCCGATCGCGGAGGTGCCGGAGGCGAGCCGCGCGCAGGTGGATGCGGCGGTCGCGGCCGCTGAGGCTGCCGGCGAGGGCTGGGCGCGGACCGTGCCGAAAGACCGTGCAGCGCTGCTGCTGAAGCTCGCCGATCACATCGAGAGCGATGCGGCGGCGTTTGCCGAGCTCGAGTCGCGCAACACCGGTAAGCCGGTCGCGGCGATGCAGAACGATGAGATCCCGGCCATCACGGATGTGTTCCGCTTCTTTGCGGGCGCTGCGCGCACGCTGCACGGGCCGCTCGCCGGGGAGTTCCTGCCCGGGTTCACCAGCATGATCCGCCGCGACCCGGTCGGCGTCGTCGCTTCCATCGCGCCCTGGAATTATCCGCTGATGATGGCGGCGTGGAAGCTCGCCCCGGCGCTCGCGGGCGGCAACACCGTGATCCTCAAGCCCTCGGAGCAGACGCCGCTCACGGCGCTCAAGCTCGCGGAGACGCTGCGCGAGCTCTTCCCCAAGGGCGTCGTGAACATCATCTGCGGGCGCGGCGAGAGCGTCGGCGCACCGCTCGTCGCGCACGCCCGGGTGCGCATGGCATCCCTCACCGGCGATGTGGCGACCGGCCAGAAGGTGCTCGCCGCTGCAGCCGGAAATCTCAAGCGCACGCATCTCGAGCTCGGCGGCAAGGCGCCGGTCATCGTGTTCGACGATGCGGACGTGGACGCGGTGGTGAGCGGCGTGCGCACCTTCGGCTTCTACAACGCCGGCCAGGACTGCACGGCTGCCTGCCGGCTGTATGCCGGTGCGAAGGTGTACGAGAGGCTCGTCGCGGATCTCTCGAGCGCGGTGCGCACGCTCAAGGTGGGATCGCAGACGGAGGCCGGGGTCGAGATGGGCCCGCTGATCTCGGCCGAGCAGCGCACGCGAGTCGCCGGGTTCGTCGAGCGCGCCGCCGCGCAGCGCCACGTGTCGATCACCACCGGGGGCAAGGTGCGCGCCGGTGGCGGATTCTTCTACGAGCCGACGGTGGTTGCGGGCGCGAGGCAGCAGGATGAGATCGTGCAGCGGGAGGTGTTCGGCCCGGTCGTCTCCGTCACCCGCTTCACCGATCCCGAGGAGGCCATCGCCTGGGCCAACGACTCCGAATACGGCCTCGCCTCATCGGTGTGGTCGCGGGACATCGCCCGGGCCATGGGGGTGGCGGCGCGCCTGCAGTACGGCTGTACCTGGATCAATACGCATTTCACCCTCGTGAGCGAGATGCCCCACGGGGGCTACAAGCGCTCAGGCTATGGCAAGGATCTCTCGGTGTATGCGCTGGAGGATTACACGATACCGCGGCACGTCATGGTCAAGCTTTGAGAGAGGAGCCCGAGGGTCGGCGGCGATTTTTTAACACCGGGCTAACGCGAGCCCGCGACGACTAGCGCCAGCGGATCGCGCCTTGCGGGACGGCCAGTTAGCAGCGCTTCATGGAGCGTTTTTCCAGTGACGCGACATCGGTGTATCGCCGGCACAACGCCGGGGCTGTTGACCTCGCTTCCTCCGGCGTGGTATTCGTGTGTTAAAAATATTGACTGACATGCAAGTTAAAGTGTGGGGGATCCCGAAGTGACGTGGCACCGGGCGCGACTGGCCAACACGCGGACGCGCATGGACCAACTCGTCGGAGAAGACACTATGAATGAGCCGCTCTCGACTGCCCGCGAACATGCCGCCCAGGGACGCAGGGTGCCGGTCCTGACCGCGCTGATGCCGTTGACAACGCTCGGAGCGCTGGCATTCACGCTCGACGCTCACGCCCAGTCCACTACTGGCAAGGAAGTCGAGCTCCAGGAAGTGGTGGTCACGGCCGAGAAGCGCCAGGAGACCGTGCAGGAGACGCCCATCAGCCTCTCGGCAGTGACGGCCGATGAGCTCCAGCATCAGAACCTTGCGACGCTCGAGGCTATAGCGGGCGCCGTTCCTGGCGTGTCGATGCGCACGGCCGGTCCCGGGCAGACCGAGTATGAGATGCGCGGTCTCACTTCGGCGGGTGGTTCCACCGCGACTGTCGGCTTCTACCTCGACGAGACGCCGCTGTCGGCCTCCGCCGTGGCACTCAACGGGCGCACCGTCATCGATCCCGACCTCTTCGATCTCAACCACGTGGAGGTGCTGCGTGGCCCGCAGGGTACGCTCTACGGCGCGGGTTCCATGGGCGGCACCATCAAGCTCGTCACCAATCAGCCCGAGCTCGGCAAGTGGGCGGTGGCGACCGACCTGAGCACCTCGCATACTTCCTCCGGAGGCAGCTGGAACGGCGGCGCCAGCGCGATGCTCAACATACCGATCGGCGACACCGTAGCACTGCGTGTGGTCGGAACCGACAAGTACATCAGCGGCTGGGTAAGTCGTTACATCTACGGTTCCAGCTTCCCCTTCCCAACCGATCCGAACGGGAGCCCGGCCGCCAATCAGTTGGTCGACGCCGTGGGGCTCGGCTGCTATGTCTATTACTGCACGCGGGGCAACATCGCGGCCCTGACACCGGAGAAGGTCGTCAACGGCACCAACCTCGAGCGATTTGGAGCAGTGCGCGCGCTGCTGCTGGTCAAGCCCAATGACAACCTTTCCGTGACGACGACCCTCATGTATCAGCGGATCGATGCGGACGGTTACAACGTCTACCAGGCGACGGGCACCTCGCCGGATCCCTATCCCAGCACTCCGGGGGTTTATCAGCCTTTCGATCAACCCGAGCCCTACTATGACCAGTTCAAGCTGGCGAGCCTCGACCTCGTGTGGAACCTCGGTGCCACGACGCTCACCGTGGCCCCCGCGTACTGGCAGCGCTTCGTGCTGCAGTCGCAGGATTCGACGGAGGCGCTGCAGAACATCAACAATCTGACGCAATTCCTGCAAAGCTGGTACGTGGAGACCGACCCGACCACGCAGGACAGCTTGGAGATGCGCCTGGCATCGAACGGCGAGACCCGCTTGCAGTGGCAGGGCGGTGTTTACGGGGCGGACCTGCACTCGGGATACGTCACGTACAACCAGGACCTCTCCTATGCCACCGCGCTCACCTGCGGTGGTGCAGGTGCCGCCGGGCTCATCGGCAACTTCAATCCCACCGCCGGCACGTGCGGTCCCGGGTATCCGTACAACGCGCCTCCCGTGAGCCCCACGAGCCTATATCGCTTCCCGATCACGGTCCCGCCGACCTTTTACCCGAACGCCCTGGCGGCCAATCCGCAGGGCGTCATCTTCAACGACAACAATCCCAATGTCATGAAGCAGTGGGCCATCTTCGGCGAGGCGAACTACAAGTTCACGGACACCCTCAAGCTGACGGCCGGCATTCGCTTCTTCCGCTTCGACATCACCAATCACGCGGATCAGGCGGGACTCGGCACGGCTTCGCTAAACCAGGACCACACGATCCTCGATACGAGCTCGAGCGGCAGCGCCGTACTGCCGAAACTGAACCTGTCCTATACGCCGACCCCCGATCTGAACTTTTACAGCACCATCGCCCGGGGCTCGCGGCCCGGTGGCGTGAACCTGCCGATCCCGATTCCGTCGATCGCGCAGATCGAGGCCGATTCGGGGGCGTACAACTGCAACTATCCGCTCGCTTACCAGCTGAATCCGGTCGGTCCGCCGCCTCCCGGAGTGTATGTCTCGAAGCAGCCGGAGTTCGGCCCGGATTACGTTTGGAGCTACGAGATCGGCGAAAAGGCGCGGTTTGCCGACCGGCGCTTCACGGTGAACGGCGATATCTATTACATCACCTGGAAAAACATCCAGCAGGTCGAGTCGCTGACGTGCGGCTATCCGGCAGACGTGAATGCGGGCAACGCCCAGGCGTATGGGCCGGAGATCGAGACCTCGACGCGCATCACCGATAAGCTGACCTTCAATCTGTCCTATGCCTACACGCACGCGGTGATCAACGACCCCACCCCGGACGCCCAGGCATCGGGCTTCTATCCCGGCATCCGCGTCATCAACGTCCCGAAGTACACCGCGGTCGCCTCGATCGACTATCAGCAACCCTTCTCGGACAAGCTCGCGGGGGTCTTCCACCTGACGAGCTCGCTCGTCGGGCCGATCCTCGATCAGGCCTACTTCCGTGAGGAGCTGGCCTCGCACAACCTCATCGACCTGAAGGCAGGCCTAAGCGGCGGTCAGTGGGGGGCGTACCTCACCGGTACCAATCTCACCAACAAGGTGGCGGAACTGACGATCGACAACACGGTGTTCGCTTGGCAGCAGCCGACGATCACCCGCGTGTCCACCAATCAGCCGCGCACGGTCGGCGTCGATTTCCAGTACCGGTTCTGACTGACGGGGGCTTAGTAATGATGAGATCCGGGCTGCGGCTGCTGAGCGCTCTCGCCGTGCTCGCGCCGCTGGGCGCCATTGCCGGCGAGCGGCTGCACGTCATCGAGCACGTGGCCGATGAGATCACGACTCATGCGGGAGTGACTGCCAAGGCCGACCAGCGTGCCGACCTTCTCACCTTCGCCAATCCGGTGTTCGATGCGACCAACAAGACGCAGATCGGCACCGATCACGGCTGGTGCGTGCGCGTCATCGTCGGCAAGAGCTGGGAGTGCTTCTGGACGCTGCTGCTGAAGGAAGGGAAGATCACGGTCGAGGGCCCCTTCTACGACAGCGGTGATTCGGTGCTCGTCATCACCGGCGGCACGGGCAAGTACGCGGGCGCCAGGGGCGAGATGAAGCTGCACGATCGCGGCACGACGCCGACCAGCTACGACTTCGTGTACGAGCTGCTCTGAGGACTTCAGCTGCCGGTGCTGCGGCGCAGCCCCGGCAGCAGACCCGTCCCGAGGAGGAGTGGGGCGCAGCTCAGAAACACGAGCAGTCCGTTCGGCGTCCACCAGTCCATCGCGAGTCCCCCGAGGCTCGGGCCGACGATACCGCCGCCGCAATAGACGACGACGAATACTGTGTTGGCATCGGCAATCTCCGCGTGCGGGTACGATTCGCCGAGAAGCGCGATTCCCTGCGTATAGAAGCCGTACATTGTTCCGCCCCAGACGAGGAGCACCGGCCACAGGAGCCACGGCAGGCCGATGGCGGCGGCGAGCGCGATCGGCCCGACTACGCAGGCGGCGGCGCAGGCGGCGAGCACCGGGCGGCGTCCCAGCCGGTCGGCGAGCGCGCCGATCGGCAGCTGCAGGAGCACGTTGCCCGCGAGGAACACCGTCACGAGGAGCAGCGCCGCGTGCTCATCCAGGCCGCGCAGGAGGCCAAATACCGGAAGGAGCGACACGTAGGCCGATTCCAGGAGGCCTGCAAGCAGCGCGGCGAGCATCACGACCGGCGCGGCGCGCACGATGTGCAGCCACTTGAGCCGCGGCCGCTCCCCGGGTGATGCCGCCGGGACGTGACGCACGAGGGCGAGCGGCACCGCGGTGAGCGCGAGGCCGAGCGCACCGACGGCAAACGGCCGCGAGCCCGCGGTGCCGGTGAGCTGCAGCAGCAGGGGACCGGCCATGACGCCAGCGGCAAATACAGTCGCGTAGGCTCCCATCACCTTGCCGCGCGACTCATCGGTCGCGATCCGGTTGAGCCAGATCTCGCTCGCGATCCACTCGAGTCCGAGCGCGCAGCCGGTCACGAAGCGCAGCCCGAGCCAGCCCCGCACGCCGGGGAAAAACGGCATGAGCCACAGAATTGCCGCGCAGATGCCGACGCCGAGCACGATCGCGAGGCGCGGGCCGAGGCGCGCAATGGCGCCGGGATACATCGGGCCGCAGAGCATGATCGCCACGGTGCTGATGCTGGTCACGGCCCCGATAGCGAAGCTCGCGGCTCCGCCGCGCGCGAGAACCAGCGCCATGAGCGGCGGCTGAAAGCCGAAGATCAGGCCGACGCCGAAGCTCACCACGAACACTGCCGCCAGGGCCGGTCCCTGCGACTTCGGGCACGCGCTCGGGAGGGCGCCGGTCATGGTCTGCGGCGGACCGTGTGCGGGCGGTGTTGCGGCGCGCCGCCCAGGGGCTTACTTGTTCAGGCCCATCTTGCCGTTCGGCCGCGTGCACGCCGCGCTGCGCTCGAACATGCCGGTCTTCTCACTGTAGGCGAGACGCTTGTCGTGGAAGGGAAGCGGTGACTCGCCCTTGAACCCTACGGTGAGACCGTGCTTCCAGCTCGGCGGACAGATGGCGGCGAGGGTGATGAGGAACGCGGTCGTGCCGCGCAGCCGCGGCACGCCGAAGGCGACGAGCGCCCCGGTCTCCGGCACCTGATCGAGGTTGGCGACGCATTCCACCTGCGGATAGCCGTTGGAGAGGATCCAGTCCTCGGAGATCATCGTCGGTGTGGTATCGGTGTCCATGGCCTCATGGCCATGGAAGAGGATCTTGCGCTCCTCGTGCAGGTAGCGGATCGCCTCGATGCGCATGCCCGGGAAGCGCCCGTCCTCGGCAAGGAAGCGCTTGGGATTCGCGGTCCAGTTCTTGTACCAGTCGCTGCGCACCATGACGACCGAGCCTGCGGGGACCGCCCCGTGCCTGCGCTCCCAGGCATGCACGTCAGCGAGCGTCATCTGATAGGCGATGTCTTGCTGCGCTTGCTCGGCGATCGAGATCACCGCGAGCTTGCGCAGCGTGTAGGTGGCCGGGATTTCCTCCATGGCCGCCTGACAGGGGTGAAATTCCGCCGGCGCATCCATGTGGGTGCCCCAGTCGGTGCCCGGGAGCTCCACGCGGTAGGAGCCGTGACCATCGTGGTCCCAGGTCTCC
>Ga0187769_10000709_pt1 | contig 18423 bp, 15 predicted proteins | sample 0116_SJ02_MP02_1_FD_133140 | JGI IMG/M metagenome (GOLD analysis project Ga0187769, IMG submission 133140) | Tropical peat soil microbial communities from peatlands in Department of Meta, Colombia - 0116_SJ02_MP02_10_MG | ecosystem: Environmental > Terrestrial > Soil > Wetlands > Peat | place... | reverse complement strand
CAGCGATGCGATGCGAAGGCTTTCGCGCGACTCCGTCCACGCGGACGCGGCCTTCGTCCATCAGCAACTGGATGCGCGAGCGACTTAGGTCTGGAAGCTGGGAGGCAAGAAAGCGGTCGAGTCGCTGGCCGGCGTCTTCGGCGGAAACAACAAACGATGCCATGCTACGTCAGCGACTCGCGGAGGCGCGCGCGGCAGCCGTGCCTGGTACCGAAGAAGAACCGCGGAGACCGCGCCACCAGAGGTAGCCGCCGAGGAGAATCATCCCCACGCTCACGATTTGCATGAGCGACACGGAATCGTGAAACATCAGCGTGCGGCCGGGATCGCCGCGGAAGAATTCAATCGTGCCGCGCTCGAGGCCGTAGAGAATGCAGTACGCGCCGAAAACCTGCCCCGAGAAACGCTTCCGCGTGCCCAGCAAAACCAGCAGAACGAAATTCAGGAATTCCGCGGCGGATTCGTAGAGCTGCGTCGGATGGAGCGAGACGTTGAGCGGCGTACCCGCGACAGCCGAGGCTATGGGATTCGTGAATTTGACGCCCCACGGGAGTGAAGTCGGCTTGCCGTAGCAGCAGCCGGCGGCGAAGCATCCGAGCCTGCCGATTGCGTGACCGAGGGCGATGGGGGGCATGGAGACGTCAAGCGTCGGCATGACCGGCAATTTCTGGAAGTGCGTGTACAGGACGCCCCAGAGAATCGCGCCCAGGACGCCGCCGTAAAATGTTCCGGCGGACTGGAACGTGGTCATGCTGAAAATCTCGCGCGGATTCTGGACGTAGTAGCTCCAGGCGCTGAAAACGAACCAGATTTTGGATGTGACGAGGGCGATCAGAATTCCGTAGATCCCGAGATTCCAGATCTTGTCCGGATTGAGGCCCGCCTTGGGCGCCTGATGCCGTGCGTACCAAAGCCCGATGAGAAAGCCCACGGCCGCGAGGACACCGTAGGTGTAGATGGTTACGGGGCCGAGTTGGAAGAGGACGGGATGCATCGTCAGGAAACCTGCCGGCGCGGTTGCCACAAGTCGAACAACAGCTCCAGCAGGACCAGAGCTGCGCCGACGCAGATCGCCGAGTCGGCCAAATTGAAAGTGTACCAGTGATGAGTGCCAATATGAAAATCGATGAAATCGGTGACGCTCCTCCGTGCCACGCGATCGAGAAGATTGCCTGCTGCACCGCCGAGAATGAATGCCATGCCGGATCGGCCAAGCCAGCCTCCCGCGCGATCGGTTACCAAGAGCCACACAACAAGCGCCATCACGGCCAAAGAGAAGGAAATCACCAGCGGCGCGCGCCAGGGCGATTCTGTGTCGGCGAAGATTCCGAAGGCGACGCCGGGATTGCTGGTATGGACGATATTCAGAAGGCCGGGGATCACCACATGAATCGAGCCGGGAGGCGTGAGCTTGTCCACGGCGTACTTTGTCGCGCGATCCGCGGCCAGCACGGCAACGACGAGAAGCGAGAGCGGCCAGATCGAACGCGAGGGACGAACCATCAGGGCTTCGCCGCACCGGCGAGGATGCCGCCGTCGCGCTCGATTTCGTTCAGCGCGGCAACGCAGCGCTCGCAGAACGCCGGATAGTCGGCGTTCTCGCCGACGTGGACGGAATAGTTCCAGCAGCGCTCGCATTTCTTGCCCAGCGCGCGCTCGCCGCGAATTGCCAGTCCTTGCAACTCTGCGGCGACCGCGGCACCGCCATCGCCGGGGACATTCTGAATTTCGACCTGCGATGTGATGAACAGAGCCGGAAGATACTGAGCGTACTTCTGGAGAAGGGATAGCAGCTCACCGGAAGCCCCGAGCATCACCCGCGCTTCCAGATTCGCCGAAATGACCTTTTCGGCGCGCATGGGCTCAAGAACCTTCAGGACCTCTTCGCGTATGGCGAGAAGGCGCTCCCAATTCCGCGATCGCGAATCGTCGAGCGCCTGTTCGAGGTCGTCGGCCGCCGGAAATGAAGTCATGTGGATGCTCTCGGGATCGGAAGCGGCCCGCGGGAGATACTTCCAGATTTCCTCCGACGTGAAGACCAGAATCGGAGCGATCAGGCGGACGAGCGCGCTCGTGATGCGATAGACGGCCGTCTGCGCAGAGCGGCGGCCGCGATTGTTGGGCGCGAAGGTGTAGAGCCGGTCCTTGAGAACATCGAAATAGAACGCGCTGAGATCGACGGAGCAGAAATCGTGCAGCGCGTGATAGACGCGGTGGAATTCGAAGCTCGTGTACCAGTCGAGGCACTGCCGCGCGAGCGCGCCGGTGCGGCGGATCATCCATGCATCCATCTCCCAGAGGTCGGCGTCGGCAACGGAATTCCGCTGGGGATCGAAATCGAAGAGGTTCGAGAGCGCGAAGCGGAACGTGTTGCGAATCTTTCGGTAGGCCTCAGCGAGCTGGGTCATCATCGCGGGCGAATTGCGCATGTCCGCGGTGTAATCCTGCGAGACGACCCAGACGCGCAGAAGGTCGGCGCCCCACTTTTCGACGATTTCGTTCGGATAGAGCGCGTTGCCGAGCGATTTCGACATCGGCGCGCCCTTTTCGTCGAGCGTCCAGCCGTGCGTGACGACTTGCTTGTAGGGCGAATGGCCGCGTGTGCCGATGGCGTTAAGCAGCGAACTCTGGAACCAGCCGCGGAATTGATCCGGCCCTTCGAGATAGACGTCCGCGGGCCACTTGAGACCGTTGCTTTCCTTCAGCACGGCGAGATGCGTGGAACCGGATTCGAACCAGACGTCGAGAATGTCGTTTTCCTTGCGCCATTTTGAGGCGCCGCAGGAGCACTTCGTTCCCGGCGGGAGCAGCTCTTCGGCCGAGCGCGTGTACCAGGCGTCGGCGCCCTCGCGCTCGAAAAACGGCAGCACGTGGCGCAGCGCGGCAAAATCCTTGAGCTGCTTGCCGCATGCGTCGCAATAGAAAACGACAAGCGGAACGCCCCAGAAGCGCTGGCGCGAAATACACCAATCCGGACGGTCTGCGACCATTTCGCGCATGCGCTCGCGCCCCCAGGCCGGGAGCCATTTCACTTTCTCGATTTCGTCGAGCGCTTTTTTGCGTAGGTCGCCGGCGTCGAGCCCGATGAACCACTGTTCGGTTGCGCGAAAGATCACGGGGTTGTGACACCGCCAGCAATGCGGATAGCTGTGCGCGAGCTTTTTTTCACCGACCAGCATGCCGCGCTTCTTCAGCAGCTCGACGATGATGGGATTCGCTTCGAAGACGGTCTTGCCTTTGTATTCCGGTAAGCCTTCCGTGAAGCGGCCGTCATCGTCCTGGGGCGCGTAGGCCTCGAGGCCGTATTTCTGGCCGGTGCGGAAGTCGTCTGTGCCATGACCCGGTGCGGTGTGAACGATGCCGCTGCCTTGATCGAGTGTGACGTAATCGGCCAGCACCGCGGGCACGCGCAGATCGAGGAATGGATGCTGAAACCGGATGCCTTCGAGTTCTTTCCCTTTCCATCCGCCGCGGACGTTGCGGATGTCCGTGTTGAGATCTTCGGCGAATGCCTTCACGCGGTCTTTGGCGAGCAGCAGCGTGCCAAAGACGGTCTCCGCGAGGACGTATTCGAAGTCGGGATGAAAGGCGAGCGCGCGATTCGCAGGGAGCGTCCAGGGAGTCGTGGTCCAGATGAGTGCGGAGACGTCTTTGCCGAGCTTGGCGGATTTTTCATCCGCTGCCACTGGGAATTTCACCCAGATCGAGGGGCTGGTGTGGTCTTCGTACTCGACTTCGGCTTCAGCGAGCGCCGTGCGGTCGTAAATGCACCAATAAACCGGCTTGAGGCCGCGATAGACCAAGCCCTTCTCGAAAAAATCTATGAACGCGCCTGCGATGGCCGCTTCGAGATCGGGATCCATCGTGAGATAGGGCTTGTCCCACTGGCCAAAGATGCCGAGGCGCTTAAATTCGCGCTTGTGAATTTCGACATAGCGCGCAGCGAACTCGCGGCACATTTTGCGAAATTCAGCGGGCGGGACCTTTGCGGTCTTGCCGCCCAGCTGCTTTTCGACTTGCGTCTCGATTGGAAGGCCGTGGCAATCCCAGCCGGGAATGTAGGGCGAACGGAAGCCGGCCATGGTCTTCGACTTTACGATCATGTCCTTCAGAACTTTGTTCAGGCCGGTGCCGAGATGGATTTCGCCCGTCGGGTACGGAGGGCCATCGTGAAGAACGAACAGAGGCTTGCCCGTGCGCGTTTCGAGAATGCGGCGATAGAGCCCCGTCTGCTCCCAGAGGGCCAGCTGCTCAGGCTCGCGTTCGGGGAGCCGCGCCTTCATGGGGAAATCTGTCTTCGGAAGGTTCAGCGTGCTTTTGAGGTCTACAGTCTTCGGCATGCCGGGATTCCGGGAGCCCTTTCTTGAATGCCCGACTCAATGCGCGGTGCGGGCCAACCTGTTTGTGCAGCTAATCTGTGCGGTGGAAACCGAAAATTTTGCTCACACGTTGATAATGGTACAATGAATTTTGCGGCGTGTCAGCCGTGCGGGGCATACATCCTTTTGCGCAAATACGCGTCTAACATTTTGTGCTGGTGCAACTAAAGACGCCGGGGATTCCGATGTCAGGCCTTACTCCTAAGACGAATGACGCGAGCCGCTCCGGCGGCGAGACGGAACTTCATCTGGGCCGCTTCCGCTCACCCGCGCATGAATCGAGCCTGAAGAGCCTGTTTTCGAACCTGCGCGATTTCCTGGTCGAACGCCCCGTGAAACTCCGCCCCGGAATGCCGATGAGCCTGGGGATGTCCGGGTTCGGCGATGGTTTCGGCGGAAACCTGAAAGAATTCTTCCGCCACGCGCCGCGCGGGCCGGTGGATTCGCCGCTGCTTGTGGACTGGCGCGAGGAAGCGGGTTTCTGGCAGAACCTGCGCGACCTGATCGCTCCGCGAAAGCTGCCGCCTCTTAAGACGACGAGCCAGCCGATTCCAGTCCCCGAAATTTGGACGAAGAACTCGCAGTTCACGCGCGTTCAGGCGCTCTCGGTCGCATTTCATGTCCTCGTGCTCGTGTTGCTCATCCTGCCGCTGTGGTCAACGCTGACATCGCCGCCGACGACACAGGCGAAAGCGTACGTCGAAACTCCTCTGGGCATTGCGCCCTATCTGCCTCCTGCAGCGAAAAAGGTCGGTGGCGGCGGCGGAGCGCATGACAAGGCGCCCGCCATGAAGGGCGAGCGGCCGAAATTCTCGTGGACGCAGATTTCAAAGCCGATTGCCAAGCCGCCGGAACACCCTGAAGTTCCTGTCACACCGACGTTACTCGGCAATCCGCAAGTGAATCTGCCGAACATCAACGCGGCGAATTGGGGCGATCCGAACGGCAAAGGAAATACCGAATCCATGGGCCAAGGGCACGGCACCGGCATCGGGAACGGCACGGGTGGCGGTTACGGTCCAGGCGACCAATGGGGCACGGGAGGCGGCCCCCCTGCGGGCACGGGCGGATACGGGTACGCTTCATGCCTATATTGTCCGCGGGCAGACTACAGCGACGAAGCCATGAAGGTGAAGGTCCAGGGCGTCGTCGAGCTGATGGCGACGATCACAGTGGACGGACGCGTGACGGACGTTCACGTGGCCAAGGGCCTTGGCTTCGGCCTGGACGAAAAGGCCATCGAAGCCGTGCGCTCGTGGCGCCTGAAGCCGGCGCTGGGGCCCGATGGCAAGCCCGCGGCGGTGCGGCAGCTGATCGAGCTGACGTTCCAGCTCTTCTGACGCGGGCGCGCCTTCCGCGCGATTGCCACTTCCCTTCCCAGCGAACGTTTACCAACTAGACCCAAACGTACCGACGCGCCTGCGCATCTGCTACGATGAGCGGCATGAAAAGCAGCACGCGCGCGTCAATCTTCGTCATCTTTGGTGCGCTCGCTCTCGCGTCAAACGCGCATGCGCAGACCGGCTCGATTGAGTTCGTTGCGCGCGCCGCTCCATCGGGAGGACTCGAAGAGCCGGTGCGCGGATTTCCCTTCTTTCTCTTGAGCAAGAGCTTCGAAGAAATCGGCAAGGAAGCAAACGCGACTGACCCGAAGCCGGACATGGACGCGTTCATATCCAAACTCGATGCGACTTATTCTCCAGAATTGAAAGCCTGGATGAAGAAGAACCAGTGCGTGTCGCTGGCGGGCGATGATTTCATTCATATGCTGACGCCCACGGATGTATTGGGCGTGCCGGAATTCCGAAAAGCATACATGGATAGGAATGCAGGAGACCAATCGGCCGATTTTCCGAAGCCGAAAGTGAAGCCTTCGGACCAGGTGAAGAATCCGGATAAATTCGACAAGCTGTCGGCCGACTATATCGAGCTTGTGCGCCGCTACATCGAGCAACACCCCATGAGCGTGGACGGGATTGATCTGAACCTTGCGGATATCGATCCGGGGCCGAAATGGCAGGCGCTGGAGGGAAAGCGGACGCCCGAAATCCGCCGGCGCGCTTTGAATCTGGCGCAGTCGAGATACCTCGTGACGCGCACAGAGACAAATTTGCAGGGGCAGGGATTCCTGCGCGCGATCCCGCCAGGAACGTATTGGCTGAGCACGCTCGACGTAGCAGCCAATGTCGGAGACGCGCGACCCGTATGGGATGTCCCGGTGACGGTGCGTCCCGGGGAAACCACTTCTATCGCGCTTTCCAACGCCAACGCCGTGCAGACGCCTCACGCCACTCCCTGACGGTCGCACGGAATGGCGGAGAGCGGGGACATCGCGCGGTGGATAGCCCAACTGACCAATCCTGAGCCGCGCGTTAGAGCGCTCGCGGCCTACCAATTGCGTTCTGCGGTCCTCATGAAAGCCTTCTACGGGATCAACAGCTGGATCGGCGATCCCGAATTCCGCGAGCTCAATCGCCCGTTCACTCTCGACGCCAAGGGCGATCCGCGCTGGAAAAGGCCGCCGCTCGTTGTGGGTATCGCCGTTCAGCCCGAAACGTTTGAAATGATCCGCGCCGCCGACGGATCGCCCCGGCTATCCGACGTCCCGCCAGACCAGGACGCCATCGAATTCGAGCTTGCCTCAGGAACCGCCGGAATAGACGTCCTCACGACGCGCGAACCCGGCGGCTCCGGCGCAATCGCAAAGTTTCTGCTGAAATTCGGCGAGGGAGTCCAGCAGATCGAAGTGAATGTGACCGACGTGGATCGCGCCACGGAAATTCTTCGAACGCGATTCGGCTTCACACCGATCTATCCCGCTACGAGGCCCGGTGCGGACGGCACGCGCGTGAATTTCTTTCTCGTCCCCGGACCGGATGGGAAGAAGCTTCTGGTCGAACTTGTAGAGCCCGCAGAGAAATCTCATCCGTGAAAACTCGACCGGGCGTCATTCACCGCTCTGCTCGAGAAGCTTAGCTACGAGCGCGGTCCAGCCCGTCTGATGGCTTGCACCCAGGCCAGCGCCCGTTTCACCGTGAAAGTATTCGTGGAAGAGAATCAGATCGCGCCAGAGGGGATCTTGTTGAAATTGGGCGAGGTCTCCATAGAAGGGGCGGCGGCCGTCACATCGCAGAAAGATGTGAGAGAGCCGGCGGGAAAGCTCGCAGGCAACGTCCCACAGGTTCTTATTCCGGCCCGATCCCGTAGGACATTCCACCTGAAACTCATCGCCATAGTAGAAGTGGACGCGCTGCATGGATTCGATGAGCAGGAAATTCATCGGGATCCAGACCGGCCCGCGCCAGTTCGAATTGCCGCCGAAGAGATCGGTTGTGGACTCGCCGGGCTCGTAGTCCACCGTGTGCGTCTGGCCGTCGAAGCTGAGCGTAAACGGATGTTGCTTGTGGAATTTTGAAAGTGCACGGACACCGTGCGGGGAAAAGAACTCCTTCTCATCCAGAAGATAGCCGTAGATGCGCTCGAGCTTCGTGCGATTGGCGATGGTGAGCAGCAGGCGCGGGCCGGCGGCGAGCCGTTTCGTCAGGTCCACGTGTTCCGCAAGATCGGCGTGGTGATCGAGAAACCACTGCATGCGGCGCTGGAAAGCGGGCACATGCGCGAGGTCTTCTGGATCGAAGGTCTCGACGGCGAAAAGAGGAATCAGGCCCACCATCGAGCGGACCTTCATAGGAACGTGGCGGCCGTCGCCCACGTGCAACACGTCGTAGTAAAAGCCATCCTGCTCATCCCACAGCCCGATCCCCTGGCCGCCCATATCGTTCATCGCTTTTGAGATGAAGACGAAGTGTTCGAAGAATTTGCTGGCGACATCTTCGTAGGCGGGATCTTCGCGGGCCAGTTCGATCGCCATCGCTAGCATGTTCAAGCAGTAGAAAGCCATCCAGCTCGTGCCATCGGATTGCTCGATGAAGCTATTGGGGCCGAGAGGCTGCGAACGGTCGAACACACCGATATTGTCGAGGCCCAGAAAGCCGCCCTGAAAGACGTTCATCCCCGAGGGGTCCTTGCGGTTCACCCACCACGTAAAATTAAGAAGTAGTTTGTGGAAGACGCGCTCGAGAAAATCGCGGTCCGGTTTCCCAGCAATGCGCCCTTCGATTTTGTAAACGCGCCATGCGGCCCACGCATGTACGGGCGGATTGACGCTGGAGAAATCCCATTCGTACGCGGGCAACTGGCCATTGGGGTGCATGTACCACTCGCGCAAAAACAGGATGAGTTGCTCCTTCGCGAAGGTAGGATCGATGAGCGCCATCGCGACGCAATGGAAACCCAAGTCCCAGGCGGCATACCAGGGATACTCCCACTTGTCGGGCATGGAAACGACGTCGGCATTGTAGAGGTGGGTCCAGTCGTGATTTCGTCCCAGCCTCCGGCGAGGATCGGGTTGGAGCTGCGTGGGATCGCCCTCGAGCCACCGACGAACGTCGTAGTGGTAACACTGTTTGCTCCACAGGAGTCCGGCAAAAGCCTGGCGTTGGACGAGGCGGCCATCCTCGCTCAGCCCCGGCCGTGCCCGCTTGGCGTAGAACTCGTTCGCATCCTTGATCCGATCGGCGAACATCGCGTCGAATCCCGGGCCAAAGAATTCATGCGCGAATGACAGTCCCTCCGCCGGATTGCCGTCCATCAGCCGCAAGCGAATCTCCCAGCTCTTTCCAGCGGGAACGTCGGAGACATAGTGTGCGGCCGCCTTGGTTCCCCTCAAAGACGGATTCACGGCATCGTTGTCCTTGTCGATCAGGTAGCGGTGAAAGGCGTCCTTGACGTATGGGGTGCCGTTCTGTTCCTGGTAGAGGCGTTCGGTATTGGTCTCGTTGTTCGTGAAGAGGAGCTCCGGCGAGCCCGCAGCGAGCAGCCAGCGCTTGCCATAGTGATAATCGGTGATTTCAATCAAGCCCGTTCCCGTAGGCCCATCGATCGCCACCCCTTGCGGAATATCGTATTTGTCGCCCCAGCCCCACCGCTTGCGAAACCAGATTGTAGGAAGAATGTGAAGGCGCGCGGCCTCGGGCCCGCGATTCCAGGCCGTGACGCGGATGAGAATATCTTCCGACGTGGCCTTGGCGTACTCGACGAATACATCGAAGTACCGGTTTTCGCGAAATACGCCTGTGTCAATCAGCTGGTAGGGAGGATCCGTACGCGTGCGCTTGCCGTTTTCTTCGATGAGCTGGTCGTACGGGAATGCAGCCTGCGGATATTTGTAGAGAAATTTCAGGTACGAGCTAGTGGGTGTAGCATCGAGGTAGTAGTAATACTCTTTGACGTCCTCACCGTGATTCCCTTCCCGGTTCGTCAGGCCGAACATGCGCTCTTTCAGGATCGGATCCTTTTCGTTCCAAAACGCGAAGGCAAAACAGATGTGCTGGTGGCGGTCGCAGATGCCTCCAATCCCGTCCTCGCCCCACCGATAGGCGCGCGAGCGGGCATGATCGTGCGGAAGATAGTTCCAGGCGTCGCCGTCGGGACTGTAATCTTCGCGGACAGTGCCCCACTGGCGCTCGGCGAGATAAGGACCCCAGCGCTTCCAGTGGACTGCGCGCTCGACGCTGGCTTGGAGGCGTTGCTCTTCTTTAGTCATGGACGCTATCCGCGGCGGAAGCACTCTAACGATTCGTCCTGCGCCTGACAAGACATACACGGTTGGATGCGCGGCGACTGGCGCTGGTGGCGGGTGATTCTGTATTCTCGACGGTCGGCAATCTTCATGGACGGGACACTTTCCTGAGCGAATCGGCTGCAACAGCTTCGACGCAACCCTCCCGCGGAGCGATGCCACGCGCATGGTGCGCCGCTCTACTGTGCGTCGTGCTCGCTGCGTCTGCCGTAATCACGCCGATGTTCTTTCACGGAAATGCTTCGGGGCACGATTTTCAATTTCACATCGGGTCGTGGATGGACGTTGCCAGTCAGTGGCGCGAAGGCATTCTCTATCCGCGGTGGGCAGAGTGGGCTAACTGGGGTTTCGGCGAGCCGAGATTCGTGTTCTATCCGCCGGCATCGTGGATCCTCGGCGCGGCGCTCGGCTCTGTGCTGCCCTGGAGGGCAGCGCCCGGCGCCTTCGTATGGCTCGTGCTGATTGCGGCAGGGATCTCGATGTTTCGGCTTGCGCGCGAGCCGCTCCCCGCGCGGCAAGCGGTAATAGGGGCTGTGCTGTTTGCCGTCAATCCCTACAGCCTTGTGGTTGCGTACTACCGCAGCGACTTCGCGGAACTGCTTGCCGTCGCATTTTTCCCCTTGCTCATTCTGGGAGCCGAGCGCGTAGTACGCGAAGGGTGGCGGCATGTTCCGCTGCTAGCCGTTGTGTTCGCTTCGATCTGGCTTTCAAATGCGCCCGCCGCGGTTATCGCGACATATTCGGTGCCGATCATGCTCGTCGCGGGTTGCGGCGTGCGCCGAAGTGTGCGGCCGTTCATTGCAGGAGCGGCCGCGATGGCCGGAGGATTCGGCCTCGCCGCGTTCTACATCTTGCCCGCTGCGTACGAGCGGCGCTGGGTGCAGATCGAACAGGTCGTATCGGCCAATCTCGGGCCCGCGCGGAACTTTCTCTTCACCCGTTCCAACGATGCTGAGTTCATGGCTTTTAATTGGAAGGTATCGTCTGTTGCCGCCGGCCTGTTCGTTGTAACGGCTATCGCAGCTTTCTTCGCGATGAAAAGAAGGCGCGATTTTCCAGAACTGTGGAGGATCCTGGTCGCGCTGGGCGTGGTTTCCCTGGCGCTGATGTTGCCCCTGAGCGCGCTTTTCTGGCGCTGGCTGCCGGAATTGCGATTTGTGCAATTCCCGTGGCGGTGGCTGGACGTGCTCGGCGTTGTGTTCGCGTTTTTCGTCGCTGCGGCCATGAACGGTGGAAAAAAGCGTCGCGCGGCGTGGGTCCCCGTCATTGTAATTCTCCTCGCGATGGCTGCTACAGCGACGGCGATTGTCAAAGATGCATGGTGGGACATCGAGGACGTGCCGACGACCATGGATGCCATTAAATCGCATCATGGATATGAGGGGACGGACGAATACGTCCCCAACGGCGGCGATCGCTACGCGTTGCCGGGAAATCCCGACGACGAGGAACGGCCGCCTGGTATCTCCCCGCTACCGGCGCCTGATATTGAGAGGTACGACGCCGCTACCGATGGCGTCGCATCACTCGGCGGCGTGAGACTGCATATGCAGGGCAGGACTGCCGAGCACTGGTTCTTCACCGCCGATACGCCCTCATCAGTGACGCTCGCGCTTCGATTGTTGAACTATCCGGCGTGGGAAATTCGCGTGGACGGGCGAGAAGTCCAGCCCGGGCGCCGCATGGAAACGGGACAGATTCTCGTGCCGCTTGCCGCGGGGGATCACAGCATCGAGATTCGATTTCGGAGAACCTGGGACCGCACGCTCGGTTTGGTGATCTCCCTGATGTTCGCGCTTATTCTCGTCGGGTTTTCTCTTTCAAGGCGATCGCCACGAGGGATCAAGCCCTTCGTGGCGATCGGATGAGCCTCAAGCGCAGATGTTAATTGACCTGCACCCGCATTCTGGTTTCGCCGCCGTTCCAGGCATGATCCGCAATCAGGCCGACGAGCACCCCGATGAACAACGTGTACTGGATCATCGCAAGAATCACGATGTAGCCGTCGCCAGGAATCAGGCCAGAAATCAGAAGCGCGATTGCCGCGACGCGCATGATCGTAGCTGTCACGTTCGCATTCTTGGGGAGATAGAAGATGCAGATAGCGAGAAACATCGGAACCCATGGCAAGCCGCCAATAGCATCCTTGGTCTGCTCCGGCAACATGCTAAGGGTGCTGCCCGGCAAGAGAGAATTTGGAGTCATTTGATAGGCCAACTTGATGGCGGCGAGCACCAAGGGAACACCGGCGAATTGGCGAGCACGCGGTTCCATGCGGAAAAGCAAACAAGCAAGGAGCACGACGATCGTCAAGGGCCTGAGAAATGCGTCTCGCTCCGAGAGCCAATAAATGAACCCAAAGACGATCATTACGAGCCAGCGGGCATCGCTGAGATCCCAATCTCCGAAGACCTTGCGCGAGCCCGGTTTTCCGGGCTTGCCGGGATCGCCGCCAGCAGGCTGAACACGCCCGCTTTGCGCGGCGGCATTCTTCAAGAGATCCGACTGCACACGAAACGGTTCAAAAGGCTGGTTGGATGGATTGTTGGTCATGATGGATCGCTCCTAACGACTGGATACAGCGGGAAGACTCGTTTTCGGAAAAAGCTCGGCCTCGCGCAACAAAGAAACCAGGCTTCCTCTCACGGGCTTCATGATGGGAAGCTTTGCTACCAACAAGATTCGAACGATCATGCGAACGGAGCCGTTGATGAGCGTACGCGTCCGGTGCTGCTCGGGCGACTGGTCGTAGATGAAATACAGCAGAATGCCCATATGCAGCGCCCAGAGCGCGACAGGAAGGGCCGCACTGATATCTTCCGGCAGCTTCTCTGGCCCGATCGCCTGCGCGAAGACGCTCATGCTCTGTTCGCGCACCGCGCGATTGGCTGGGCTGAAAACGGAAAGAGCGTGGTCGGGGTCGGCCGTGTATCGAAAGAGCGCCCCAAGAAGCTTTCGGTCGCCCGCCAGGATGTCGAACTTCGTCTGGAAGGCGATCCGGAGGCGCTCTTCGAGGTCGTGTTTGCCGCTCGCCAGGGCGTCGGCCACGCGGCGCGCGTGCTGTTCCTGGACGTCCTCGTAGTAGGCCTGGACAATAGCCTCTTTGCCCGGGAAGTAGTAATAAGCCGAGCCGAGCGCGACGCCCGCCGCTTCCGCCACCTCCCGCATGGTAGCGGCATCGAAACCTCGCTCGCGGAACAGGCGAATGGCATGGCTCAGGATGGCCGTCTTGGTTTCCTTGCTCTTGCCTCGTGCGGATTCTTTTTTGAACATGTTCAAATATTAGACCAAGAACGTGGGCCTGTCAAGCACTATTTTGAACATGTTCACATAGCGTCCCTAATCGGCTACTTTTCAGCCAGTTATAACGAAGGCAGAAGATGCTGTTACAAGGGAAGGCGCTTGTGCTTGAAGTGCTTTTCGCCGGAGGCGTAAGGGGCGACGGTGTGGCCGTCACCGACGAGCTTGTATTTGTAGGTTGTAAGGCCCTCAAGGCCCATGGGGCCGCGCGCGTGGAGCTTGCTGGTGCTGATGCCCACCTCGGCGCCTAGTCCGTAGCGGTAACCGTCGGCAAAACGCGTCGAGGCGTTGTGGAAGACACCGGCGGAGTCCACCTCGTTGAGGAAGCGGCGCGCGGCTGTGGCGTCCTCGGTAACGATGGCGTCCGTGTGATGTGAGCCGTAGTGGTTGATGTGCTCGATGGCCTCGTCGAGGCTGGAGACGATTTTCACGGATAGGATCAGGTCGCCATACTCCGTGCCCCAGTCGGTCTCTGTGGCCGGAACGATTCCCTGCCCCGGCAAGAGCGCCAGCGTCTTGGGGCACCCGCGGATTTCAACCTTGCCTTCCTTTAGCTTCGCGACGATCTGCGGCAAAAGCTTCGCAGCAGCCGCTTCGTGGACGAGCAGGGTCTCCGCAGCGTTGCAGACGGCAGGATACTGCACCTTCGCGTCGTAGACGATGTCCACGGCCTTATTCAGGTCGGCGTTGCGGTCCACGTACACGTGGCAAATCCCTTCGCTATGCCCGAGGACGGGGATGTGGGTGTGTTCCGAGATGTAGCGAACCAGCTCGTAGGAGCCGCGCGGAATGATCAAATCCACGTCGCGGTCTTGCGAAAGCAGCTCCAGCACGTCCGTGCGCGTTTGCAGGAGATTGATCGAATCCGCCGGGATCGCAGGGAACTTTCCCAGGGCTTCCCGCCAGATGGAGACGAGCGCTTCATTTGTGTGCGCCGCTTCCGAGCCGCCCTTCATGATGACCGCGTTGCCGGATTTCAATGCGAGCGAGGCAAGCTGCGGAACCACGTCGGGACGCGACTCGAAGACGACGCCGATCACGCCGATCGGGCATGACTCTTTGTAGAGCACCAGGCCCTCATCGAGCTGCGTCGCGGAGAGCAAACGGCCCAGCGGATCTTCCAATCGCGCAACCTCGCGAATCTGCGCAGCCATCTGCGCAATGCCTTGTCCCTTAACGCGCAGCCGCGCAAACATCGCCGAGCTCATCTTGCCCGCATTGACCAGTTCTTGCGCGGCGCGGCAATCGCGTTCGTTGGCCTCGAGAATTCGCGCGCCGGCTTGCTCGATGGCTTCGGCAGCCGCCAGCAGCGCATCATTGCGAGCTTCGCTCGAAAGTTTGGCGACTGCGCGCGATGCCGCCCTTGCCCGTCGCGCGATCGATGCTACGGATGCATCGCTTGCCTGCATTTGTACCGTGACTGGCTGGCTCATGACTTTTCCAATAGCACAATATTGTCGCGCGTGACAAGGACGGGTGTCGGCGCGCCTTCCGCGCCCCCGCGCGAACCCTTCTTGCCCGAAAACTTCGCCGCTTCGTTACTCGCGCAATTTGCGATGCCGCGCGCAAATTCGCGGCCGTCGGCGTCCACGATGCTTACCACGTCCATGGGCGCGAAATGATGCTCCACGCGCACGATTCCCGAGGCGAGCAGACTCGCCTTGCCTTGGGTGATCGCGCGGTGCGCACCTGCATCCACGACTACTCGCCCGCGCACATCCGCCGCATACGCAATCCAGCGCCTCTTGCCGCGCATCCGCTTTGCCGGCAGGAACGCCGTGCCGACGTTCTCCCCCGCGAAAATGCTGTCGATCGTGTCGGGATTGTTGCCGTTCGCGATCACCGCGGTCCCTCCGCAGTTCATGGCGATCTCGGCCGCTTCGAGCTTCGTGCGCATGCCGCCGCGGCCGCTTGCTGATGGTCCAGCGGCGAGCGCCTTCAACTCCGGCGTGATTTCGTTCACAAGCGTAATAACTTCTGCGCCGCCGCCCTTCGCCGACTCCTGGCGCAGCAAGCCGTCCACATTGGTCAACAGAACGAGCGCATCGGCCTCAAGGCCGCTCATCACCAGCGCCGCCAGCCGGTCGTTGTCGCTGAACGCAGGCGCGCGGGAGCCGGGCACAGCGGATTCGAGCTCGGCAGTCGAAACCGTGTCGTTCTCGTTCACGATGGGCAGCACGCCAAAGCCGATCAACTTCTCCATGGTGTGCTGAAGGTTCGAGTACCGGCGCCAGTTGGTGAAATCCTCTTCGGTAAGCAACACCTGCGCGATTTTGACGCCCCACTTCGAGAAGAGATTCTTGTAGGCGTCCATTAGCAAACTCTGGCCCACGGCGGCGCATGCCTGCTTCGTGACCAAGTCATCGAGCCGCGAAGGATGCAGCCCGAGCCAGCCGCGTCCAAGCCCCACGGCCCCGGAGGAAACGAGCACGACCTGGCGGCCGCCCTTCATCAGCGCGGCAATCGAGCGCGCGATCGGTTCGACACGCTCAAGGCACAGCTCGCCCTCGGCTCCGGTGACGGTCGCCGTTCCGACCTTGATCACGAGCCGTCGTGCGGCCCGCAGCAGTTTTGCGCGTTCTGATTCCATAGCGTGGCTTCTGTTGATTGTACCGAAAAAGGAAAATGGTGACTCGTGATTCGTGACTGGTGAGGGGAAGGTGCAGCGCTTACGCTGACTCAGCGGCCGCGCCCAGAATGACAAGGCATCTCCACAGGCGTATGCTTCAGTCAGGTGTAAGTCGCATGCAAAGACCGCGAACCAATTCGGAACTTTGGCCCGGCAAAGTCGTTCCATTCGGGTATGGCGGCGCTGGTAAATTCACTGCTCACCCGGTTGGACTCGTGGTTGCCCTTGGCATTCTGGCGATAGGTCTGGAGGCGATGCCGGAGGCGCGATGGTTCTTCGCGGGTGCCCTGGTACTCGGCGGCGCATGCGGCCTTCTTCTCTGGCTTCGGCATCGGTAGAAACTTTCTTTTGCACGCGTGCATTTCGCTGGTGGAATCCGCAAATGTGTGCTAGTCTGTTTTTGCGTTTGTTGCTCTTGCATAACACCTTTAGATTCGATGGAAGGGGCTGCGAGTTCAAACTCGCGGCCTTTTTTGTTTTACGGCTGGAGGCGGTCGAGAAGCGCAAATAGCTTACAAAGAAAAGGAAGTACATCAGTGAAAGAACAAGGAACAGTAAAGTGGTTCAATGCCAGCAAGGGTTATGGGTTCATCCAGCGCCAGTCCGGCGAGGACGTTTTCGTACACTTCTCCGCCATTCAGTCGGAGGGGTACAAGTCGCTGAACGACGGCCAGGCGGTTGAATTCGAAGTTACCCGCGGCCCCAAGGGCCTGCAGGCTGCGAACGTAATCGCCCTCTAGTCGAAAGGGGCGGGCCGGCAAGCGTCGGCCCGCCCTTTTTGTTTCTCTCCAGGAAAGATGCCCCCTCCCCTAAACTCTCCCTTTTGGAAGACGATTGTTTGATTGGGAGCACGACCAAAGATGGATGCCCTCCCTGGTGTAAACTGTGTTTAGCCACTAGCTACTATGTGAAATAGAACGCTTCAGGGGACAGGAGATTCAATGGCCGAAACGAAATCGCCGGCGCCGGGGACGATCGCAGACACCTCGGAGCGCCGACGCTCCCTCCGCGTGCAGATCGCTATGCCCCTTCTCGTTCGCGGAAAGAAAGGAACGGCGCAGGCGTTCGAAGAAGAGGCGCAGACGGTCGCGGTGAGCGCGCACGGCTGCCTGATACGGATGGCGACGCCTGTAATACGAGGCCAGGAGATCGCTATCGTCAACAAGAAGACCGCGGAGGAGCTTCCTTGCACCGTGATTTTCACGGGGCAGAGAGACTCCGGAAAGGTCGAAGTCGGCGTCGAGTTTGTCGAACCGTCGCCGCTCTTCTGGCGCATCGCATTCCCGCCGGAGGATTGGGACCCCTCCGAGCGCAAGCGTCCGACCGCTTCGCATCCGTCCACGACACCGCCCGTTCCGCCCAAGCGCTGACGTCCATTCGCGTGGTATCTTCTCTCGCTGCGAATGGAGACTGACCTCTCGGCGGGAACGAAACCCGGCATCTTCAGCGAATGCGCTCGGTTTGTGCGCGAGCGGTTCTTGAGGCTGCTCGTGATCTCTGCGCTGATTCTGGTACCCGTCTATTGGCACCGCAGGATTGTTTCGTCTGACCTGGGCAGCCATCTCTATAATGCCTGGCTTGTGGAGTTGATCCATCGCGGGCAAGCGCCCGGGCTCTGGATCGCCCCGCAATGGACGAACGTACTCTCGGACTGGATGCTGAGCGGATTGGGTTCAGCTTTCGGGCTGCGCGTTGCGGAGAGGCTGACAGTCTCGCTTTCTGTCCTGATCTTCTTCTGGGGTGCCTTCGCGCTGGTTTGTGCGGCCTCGCGCCGGGCGCCCTGGTATCTGCTGCCCCTTGTTGCCGCCGTGACCTACGGCTACACGTTTTACATGGGTTTCTTGAATTACTACATGGCGATTGGGCTGTCGTTCTGGGCGGTTGCGCTATTCTGGCGCGGCAAGGGATGGGAGAGAGTTTCGGCTCTCGCTCTCGCGCCCCTTATCGTTGTGGCCCATCCGCTGGGACTAATCTGGCTGGCTGGGGCTGTCGTGTACATCGGAATCGCCGAGGCCTTGCCGCGCCGATATTCGTGGCTGCTGTTTGTTGCAGCTATCGCGGCACTGCTGGCCGTGCATTTCTACTTCTGGCATCGCTACATCGTCGAAGCTGAGCCGGGCTGGTTCTACTTCTTCACGGGAGCGGACCAGCTCGTGCTTTTCGGCAAGCGATACATGATCTTCGCATGGGCGCTTCCCGCGCTTGCTATCGTCGCTTTAGGGGCGGATGTCGTACGCCGGAGGGGCGAATCCGGGGCCTGGACGCTATTCAAGATTCCTGTGCAGCTTTACATTCTGGCGCTTCTCGCCGTTCCCTTGCTCCCTCGTGGAATCACGTTCCCAGACGGGACCGCTCCGATTTCGCTGCTGACGGAGCGAATGACCTCGGTTTCCGCTGTGATTCTGCTATGCATTCTGGGCGCGATGCGGCCCAGCAGGTGGCATCTCGCCGGAGCGGCAGCTATCGCTGCCGTT
>Ga0187769_10000708_pt1 | contig 18433 bp, 14 predicted proteins | sample 0116_SJ02_MP02_1_FD_133140 | JGI IMG/M metagenome (GOLD analysis project Ga0187769, IMG submission 133140) | Tropical peat soil microbial communities from peatlands in Department of Meta, Colombia - 0116_SJ02_MP02_10_MG | ecosystem: Environmental > Terrestrial > Soil > Wetlands > Peat | place... | reverse complement strand
CGCGAGGTTGTAGAACGGCATCGGGTTGTCGCCCGGCGCCATCCCGCTGTACTCCACGAGGTCGGGGAACGACAGGTCGAAGGAGAACGGCTGCAGCGCGTTGTGCGTGATTCCCTCCACCGACGCGATCCAGAGCTGGATCGCGCTGTCGAGCGTCGGGAAGGCGAGCTGCCCGATCAGCGGGAACTTACACGGGGAGGTCGGCGTGCACGCTGCGAGCTCCGGGTCGTAGTAGGGGTTGCCCGGGGTCGTCCCCTCGGTCCACCACCAGTTGGCGCTCCCGACCGATGTGTTGCTGTCGGGGTCACCACCGGTGTAGGGCCACGAGATGTTGGTCGGGTAGTAGGTACCCATCCCGTCCGGGATCGAGCCGCCGAAGTTGAACCCGTACGAGACCCCGTCCGTCGTCCAGAGCGTGTCGTTGATCGTGGTGTACGGCCAGGCGCGGTTGAGGAAGTTGCGCACGGTGTTGGACGCGAAGAAGTCGACCGGGACGTTCAGGTTGCCGTGGTCGGTCCCGAGGGCCATCGCGCCCGTCATGTTGAAGTGGAGGTCGTAGGGCAGGAAGAACTCCGAGATGGTCGGGGCGTACAGGATTCCGATCTTTCCTTCGGAGGCCAGCTGGAGCATGGTCGCGGTCTCGGGCGGCAGAATCCACGAATAGTCCGCTTGGCCCGCGATGTACTGCTGGATCCCTTCGACGTCGTCGGACTCGTAGAGGACCGCCACCTTCGACATGTAGGAGCCGACGGCCGGCTCACATCCGCCCCCGACACCGACACAGCCGGTCGGCTGGTGGTAGGCCGGGTTCGCCTGAAGCGTGTAACCCACGGCCGGGACGTCGTCCCCCGGTGCGATGTAGTACGGGCCCGAGCCGACCAGGTTCCACTGAACGGCCGGCTGGACGGCCGGGTGGTTCAGCGCGAGTTCCTCGAACGAGTCCCAGGCTTTGTAGGGCTCGGTCGCGAGGAAGTTCGTGAACGCCGTCTGGCTGGTGTTGGTCGCGCCGCCAGGGAGGAGACACGGGCCGTCCCCGGCCGCGACCTTAGAGCCGGTGAAGCCGGGAACGGTGGCTCCCTGAGCGGTGTACCATCCACACGGTACGATGGCGCCGCCCAGCGTGTCGGCGATTAGCTCGTTGAAGAACGGCCAGGTCACTCCCTCGCCGCTCGCGTTGAAGGTGACGCATCCGTTCGCCGCCAGCGCCGACGCTGGACAGTAGGTGCTGTCGTTGATCAGCATCGAGCTGAGGACGTGCTGCGGCGTGTTGTTGAACGGATAGTGAATACCGCTGTCCCAGCTCACGTTCCCGAATGGGGTGAGTGCCTGGGTCTGGATCCACCCGTTGAGCACCGCGGGCCCGGGAAGGTCGGCGAACCCCATCGTCCGGGAGAGGGCGAACATCACGTCGGACGGATAGACCGGCCAGCTCACTCCGGTCGCCGGGTCGTAGAAGTGGGCCGCCGGGTCGATCGGGTAGGTGAAGTACTCCGGTCCGCCGCTCGAGCTGTTCACGATCAGGCTGTTGCCGTAGACGCCCTGGCAGGAGACGGACGGGGTCGACTGGGCCCCGTTCGCGAGTCCCGGAACGCAGGTCGACAGCTCGGGCACGAAGTTCCCGGAGCTCGAGCCATTGTAGGCGACCAGGCTCTGGTAGACGTTGATGATCGGTTCGTAGCTCACGGTATCATAAGCTACGGCAGGGTCTTCGCTCGTCTGACCCTGCGGAGCAACTTCATAGATTTCGAGGGTGCCCGGGTGAGGGCCTCCCCCGGCACTCGGATGGACGTCCGTCCGAGCATTGGACGTCATGGTCGCCGCGGTCTTTTCGACCGTGGGGGCCGCGGACAGGGACCCATTCGCTGCAGGGACCAATGTACTGATCGGGATCACCATGCTCAAAACAAACACGGCAATCACGGCGACGGCGATTATTCCAACACTCCACCAACGGCGTGACACGTTCATGATGCGTTGCTGCCCAAAGCTGGAGTCCCAGCTTCGGCTCCGCGAGGTGTTCTCCCCATATATGCCTTTCAAAAACTAGGGGAGGGCACGCCTGGTCCGAGGAGGGTGACTCCATCCGGGTCGTTCCCACGATTCGCCCGAGGTTCAATCGAGAACCCCACGCGAGGCAGAGCCGCGAGTTGGACTACTGAGGTCGCCACCAGGTGCCCTCTGGCTCGTCGAAACGGCGAACCTGGAAGCGTGGATGAGCGAGCCGTTTCGGGACCTCTCTCTCGAATTAACTACCGCAAGACCGCCTGCCACGGTCGGTGGCTTCGTTCCTGGTCCGAATCTTTCGCGATCAGTCCGGGTATCTCGGCGTCATCGACGGCTGGGGTTCCGTCCAGGGATCGACGCTCTCCGAGGTCCGGGAGGAAGCGCGGAATCTCGTCCGGGAGATCGTCGCGGGGGCGTTCCCTCCCCGGACTCGAATTGAGATTGGGGACGGAGTCGAGGTCCTCCGCCTTCGGCTGGAGGTCTCGTTCGAGCCCGGTGGAGCCTCAGCCGACCCCGCTGCGTCCACCCGTGCGGTGTACCCGGAAGCGGCGGACGAGAGACCCAAGAGCCCCCGTTCCGTCCGACGCCGCGCGTGAACAGGCTCAGCGGGACGGCCGAAGCTGGGGGACCTCCCAGGGACCGCGACGCCCAAACCGAGGGGGTCGGCGAAAGTGACCGGGGGCGATAAGCCGCTACGTGGAGGGGCAAGTTCCTCCGACCCGACTTCCCTCACTCCGAAACGGGGTAGTAAGCTTCCTCGCCGAAGTGGACCTCGTCCAGACCCGCCTTCTCCTCCTCGGTGCTCGTGCGCAATGGCGAGAAGAAGTTGATGATCCGGAGGATCACGTAGGTGCCGATGAACGCGAAGCTCGCGACCACCGCCACGGCGAACATCTGAAGAAGCGCGAAGTGGGGGTTACCGTAGACGAGTCCGTTCTGGCCCGCCGAGTTGATGGCCGCGGATGCGAACAGGCCGGTCGCTACCGTTCCCCACATGCCGCCGATGCCGTGGCAGGCGAACACGTCGAGCGAGTCATCGAGCCGAGTCCTCGCCCGCCAGCCGGCGACGATGTTACAGGCGACCCCCGCCACGACTCCGATGACCATCGCGAGCGAGGGGCCAACGTATCCGGACGCGGGAGTGACGGCTGCGAGCCCGCAGACGAACCCGACGCACATCCCGACGGCCGACGGCTTTCCCTTCAGGATCCAATCCATCAGCATCCAGCTCACGCCCGCCGCGGCGGCGGCGAGGTTCGTGACGACCAGGGCGTTCACGGCGACGTCATTCGCCGCGAGCGCGCTGCCGGCGTTGAAGCCGAACCAGCCGAACCACAGGATCGCTGTCCCCAGGATCACGTACGGGACATTGTTGGGGCGGCTCTCCTTGCCGAAGTCGACCCCTCGACCGATGACGAGGGCCGCCGCCAGGGCGCTCACCCCGGCGGTGGTATGGACGACCATTCCGCCCGCGAAATCCTCGACGCCCATGTTGTGCATCCATCCGCCCTGACCCCAGATCCAGTGCGCGACCGGGAAGTAGATGAACGTCACCCAGGCGAGAATGAAGATCAGGAGAGGCTTGAAGCGGATCCGGCCCGCGAAGGCGCCGATGATCAGTGCGGGAGTGATGGCCGCGAATTTGAGCTGGAAGGCGAAATAGAGCAGCGCGGGAATGTACTGGGAATACGCCGGATCGGCCGCCGAACCAACCCCGTTGAGACCAAAGTACTGGAAGTTTCCGATGAACCCTCCGAGGACGGAGGGCCCGAAGGCCATCGTGTATCCCCAGAGCGCCCATGCAAGACTGACCACCGCGAAGATCGCCATGCACTGGACGATCGTGGAGATCAGGTTCTTCCTGCGGACAAGCCCGCCGTAGAAGAACCCCAGCCCCGGGGTCATGATCATCACGAGCGCGGTCGCCGCGATGACCCACGCGATGTCGCCGGAATCACACGGTATGACCGGAGGTCCTGCTACGCAAACTTCCACAACCCGTCCCTCCAAGGTCCCCCGGCGGATTGCAACCCGAGGGTCGCGGGGGGTTTACTCCGTTAGGTAATGAAGGTTGCAGGGCGGGATTGCTGCGATTTGATTCGTAGGAGCATGACCCCCGGAGGGAGTCCTGGGGATTTCCCGCTAGCTCTTCCCGACCAATCTCTGGCACACCGTACAAAGGTGAATAGGAACGTCGACGACCATTCTCGAATCGTCCGCAGACCGACGGAGGGGCTCGCGCTCCTTGGAGGAGCCCGCCTGCCAGGTGAACAGGGCGCGGTCGATCGACCACTCCACTGGGAAGGCGTGCGTGACAGCCTCGAGCGAGAGAGGGAACTTTCCCCCCGCGGCGAATCCCGCGCGGATCTGGTTGAGCCCCTGTTCCATCGTCTGGGCGAGGTGGCGCTCCTCGGCGAGCAGGACTTCAACGAGCTCGCCGATGGTCCAACGCTCGTCCTTCGGTTGGCCTCGGGCCCGAGCTGTCTCGATGAACGTGTCGATCCATGGCATCAGTTTCTCGTACGCCGCCGGATCCCCGAAGACCTGCTTCGCGTTGATCCGGAAGTGCGGGTCCCCGCTCTCCTCGTCCTTGAGCCGCTGAAGGAACGTAATCCTCCTCCGTTGCTCATCGATCTGGGCCCGGGCGTTGCTGAAGTACGAGAGATACACGCGGGTGCGGACCTCCTCGTTGAGCCGGTCGAGGTCCACCTGCGTCCTTCTACAGAGGTAGCACGCGTCGTCCATCGCCGGTTCTGGGGTGGCGGGTGACTCCGCTAGAGAACTTAGCGCTTAAGTGGGCCCCAAGGGGCCTCCTGTCGGTCCCGGGGAACTGAGGGCCCAGGACCCGCTTGGGAGACAGAGTCGGATACGGCAGGTCGAGCGGGGTCTCGACAGAACCGAAGGATCCGTTGGTTCGCCCCGTCGACCGGTCGAGGCTCCCAACCGCCAGGGTGGCCCCCCGAGGGCGTTCCTCCGATTCCCATCCCGAGAGCCGCGGAAACTGCCGGCACGTGGAGAGTGTGTGTCGATGCAGCAGGGATTCCCTTTCGCCGTCTCGTGCCCAGGGTCCTGAAGGAGTATACGAAGCGCGGCGTTCGGTGGGATGGAGCCCTGGCACCTGCTTCGGAGGACATCGAGGCATGAACGCCTGTTCCTTCTTGCGAAATGCGATAATCGTCCTGGTCGCTTTGATTCTGTTGGGCACACTGGTCCCCTCGAACTCGAGCTCGTCAAGGTCCTGGGCTCGCGCGGGTCCTACCTCTCCCGCAAACGTTCCTTCCGAGCCCCGCGGGATCGGCCCTTTGAAATCGGAAGCCGAGGGCTTGGCCTCCAGCGGCGATGGGCCCCACCCGGGTACTCTCGAGATTTGGGAGTTCGCTCCGGAGGGACAGACATCAGAGGACCCCTCGGTCGCGTACGACACGGTGAGCGAAGAGCCGATCCTGAACGTCTACCAGACCTTGGTGACGTACAACGGGTCGAGCACGGCGGACTTCGTGCCCGAGCTGTCGACCTGCGTTCCGGGACTCGCGAACGGGGCCCAGTCGACCCCGTCCGTCTCCTGCCAGGCCGTTTACGGCAACAGCCTGATCGTGAACGGTCCGAGCGGGGCCCCGGAGTACTTCACCTATCCAATTGACCCGGAGGCCCGCTTCTACGACCCTGCGACCACGGTGAGCTGGCCCGTCTATCCGTCCGACGTGATGTTCACGATCGCCAGGACCTTAGGCTTCTCCGACCTTCCGAGTCCGGGAACCCTCAACGGGTGGATCCAGGCCGAGTCGCTGCTCCCGATCGGGAGCGGCTGGGACAACCACCTCCACTATCCGTTCAACAACACGCCGCAGCACGTGCTCGGCTCGATGCTGATCAACGACAGCACCTACTGTCCGGCGTCGGCGTTGGCGGCGAGCGGATGCATCACCTTCAACGCGAGCGGCGAGGGAGTGACCTGGCCGTTCTTCAACCAGCTAGTCGCAGATTCGCTGGGTGCGTCTGTCGAACCCTGCGGCTGGTTCACGGCGCAGAGCGCGGGCGTGCCCGGCTTCCCCGGCTCGGCGGCCGCCCACGGGGACGGACCCTGCCTGCTCCCCGGCAACGCCTACAACACGAGCGCGAGCGGGTTCACGAACTTCCTGGCGACCGAGCCGTTAACGGCGTGGGACACGTTCGAGCAGCTGGCGCTGAACCACCCGGCGGTGCAGCCGGGCGTCCAGTTCAACCTGGTCGGCTCTGGCCCGTACTACATCGCGCCCGGTCAGGACGTTCCGACCGTGGGCTACACCCTGCAGGCGAGCCCGGCCTACCAGCAGCCGACGGGGTGTGTCGGCGTGGGCGGTGGGTGCGAACCGGCGGTGGGAGGTTACGGCTCCACCGCGGTCGTCCACTACGAGGCAAATTACACGCCAGGCGAGGAGCAGTACCTCGCCGGCCAAGCGGACACCGCTCCCGTTAGCCCATGCACCACGCCGCAGTGCATTCTGGTTCAACTGTTCCAAGCAGGGAAGATTGGGATCTGGTACCTCCCCACGCTGACCACGAACTTCTTCTCCTACAGCCTTCAGTTTAACTCGACCGTCGCGCGGTCGATTGTTCCCAGTTCGAGCAAGCTCAACGTGTCGTCGGACTTCTTCGCATCCAACACGGTCCGCAACTTCCTCAACCGCGCCTGGCCCTACACCACGATTCTCGAGACCCTCTGGACGACCGGTGGAATCTGGTACGGGTTCGCCTTCGGGGGTGCCATCCCGGCGGGGATGGGTGACTACTACCCGACCAACATCTCGTGGCCGTACCTGGGCGGCGACCCCGACAGCAACACGACGGTGGGAAGCGCCCACTGGTGGTGGACCGAGGGGACGACCCCGGGCAGCCCGTACTATGACCCGGAGCTCGCGGCATGCACGTCGGCCACCCCCTGTACATTCCCCGTGGGCACAACGGGGGCCCGCCCAGGATTGGAATCCGCGATCCAGCTCTGGATCTCGTCGGTGGAGACGATCACGAGCAACGCGGTGCAACCGGCCCCGATCAATCTAGAACCCTGCTTCGTGCTCTGCTACCTCTGTGGAGACTTGTACACCAGCTGCCTGCCGATCTTCGACCAGGGATGGGCGCCCGACTACCCCGACCCGACCGACTACATGGCGGCGATGTACTACGCGAACGGGACGTACACTCTCGGGGACGCGACCTACCAGACGATGGAGGTCAACGCGTCCTACAACGCGGCCAACTGCGGTCACACCGCCGACACCTGGGCGGACCTCGTCTACTGGGCGAACTTCCCGACCTCCAACGGCACTGGCCCCGCGCTGCCCGTCTCGTGCCAGGGACCGGCGTACGGCCAGATGCTCTACTGGATGGGGGTCGCCTCGTCGCTCCCGGTGGGTAACTACCGTATCCTCGTCTACAACGAGGTCGAGCACATCGAGAACCAGTTGGGACTTTACCTCTACGATGAGGAGATGAACGGCCTCGAGACGTACGCGAGGTGGATCAACCCGCTCACGATCAACGCCAACCCGATGATCGGGGGGGCGACGGATCAGACGTGGTACTCGTGGGGATACGCGAGTGACGTGGTGAACGTGACCTTCAATGAAACCGGCCTTTCGCCGGGCACCCTTTGGCGCGTCACGTACGCAGGGACCGTCCACAGTTCCACCACTTCGACCATTGTCGTCGACTCCCAGACCAATGGAACGTACCCGTACGAGATCGGGTACGTCCCCGGCTACACGATCACCACGGGCGTCGCCAACGGATCGGTCCACGTGGTCGTTCCGACGGCCTCCACGGTCGACGTGACGTTCACCGCCTTCACGGGCGGAGCGGCGCTGAACTTCCAGGAGTCGGGGCTCGAGTCGGGCACCAACTGGACGGTCATCGTGTGGGGAGTGGGGGCCATCACCTCCGCCTCGACCCGGGCGACCTTCACCCTGCCCGTTGCCGGGAACCCATATTTCTTCATCGTCCCACCCGTGGTCGGGTACAACGCGACCCCCGGTTCGGGTTCAAGCAGCACCGGAAACACCACCGCGATCACCTTCGCGGGCGTCCTGTTTACGACGTATCCGGTTACGATGCAAGCGTACGGGCAGCAGGGAGCGACTTGGTCGGCGACCCTGAACGGCTACCAGAACACCTCCGTCACATCGATCGTGTTCTGGGAGCCGAACGGGTCGTACGTCCTCAACGCATCCAGCGGCTCATTGGGTCCCCCGAGCTATTCTGAAAATCCGGTGCTGGTCCGGGGCGTGCCGCTCACCGTGTACGTCATTTGGGTGCTCTCTCCGGTCCCGACGCTCTATGCCGTGGCGTTCACCGCGACGGCGGGGTTCACCGGCGCCTGGTCGGTGAGCTTCAACGGGGTGACGAACTCGTCATCGACGGGGGCACCGATCAACTTCGAGGCGGCGAACGGGACGTTCACCTACGCGGTGACGGTGCCGGGCGGAATGACCGCGACACCTCCGGGGGGACAGGGAGTGGTCGATGGGAAGGCGGTGGCGGTCACCATCACGATTGCGACGCTGGTGCCGACCACGAAGTATTCGAACACGACCAGCGTCCCGACCTGGGCCTATGAGGTCATCGACGTGCTGGTAGGCCTCACATTCGTGTTGCTGGTCACGACGGTCTTCGCGTGGAGCCGGCGGCCTCCAGCCCAAGGTTCGAGAGCGATGGCCGGTGGTTCGCCGAAGGCGGCTGGAGCGGAGAACCCGCCTCCCCCTCCACCCTAGGACGGGTGCCTCCGTTTACTCAGGGTTGGGGGCTAGGCGTCGGCCGAGGCGCCGCGCTCGACCTATGTCGGACGGTTGGGCCGCGGCGATTGCGCACTCGTCAATCGAACGCGTTGACCGTCAAGAACAGGATGTAGGAGGAGTCGCTCGACACCGACGGCGCGGTGACTGACACGGACATGAACCAGTCGTCCTCGCCACTCGGCACCATCCGCGGAAGCGTTGGGCTCACGGAGGCGACCTGGAATGGCGATTGGGCGGTGACCGAGTAGATCGTGTGATTGAAGGAGTCGAGGTTCGACAGCGTCAGGGAGACCGAGAACCGCCCGCCCGAAGTGACGCTGTACGGCAGCCCGTCGGTGTTCGAGAGGTTGACGTAGCTTTGCCCGAACCATCCGATGCCCAGCCGGGTCTTGCCTTGGAGGATGGTCCAGTCGACCGCGTCTACGGTCACGCTGGGCGAGCTGCGGGCCGGGAGCACGAGGATACCGAGACCGACGAGCGCGATGAGAACGACGACGACTCCCGCTGCTGCTGCGATGACTAAGTCCCAGAACCGCCGACGGCTGAGGCGCCGGCTCATCGACGCCTCGGACGCCGGGAGCCCCGGTCCGTCCCAGCGCCGCGGGGTTCCTCCATGGACGGACAGCCGCGCGACCGCCCTTACTGCGTCGGGGGAGCGAGCCAGCTGACCGGGATGTTGGCGATCAAGCCCGTAGGATTGCCGATGTAAGTGAACTGGATGGTGCACGCGACTTCGGAGGTGAAGCACCACGGCGGAGCGCCATGGTAGTCATCGTAGTCCATGAGGGGGAGCCCCAGGTCCTGGCTGTTGAGACAGTCCCGCTGGGCATAGAGTCCGAGCGAGGCCGCCACACAGAGGAAGGTGATGGGGAACCCGCCGTTGTGGATGTAGAGCACGAACATGTCGCCGACCTCCAGCATCTGGTACGATTGGGAGACCGGGATGAACATGCCTAGACGGTTGTAGAGGACGCCGTTCGCGGGCGTAAGACCCGAGACCCCGGAGTAGTCGCCCGCGTCAAACGACCCGCAGTAGCCGAGCGTCGGCGCGTTCGGCGCCGCCTCGGTCGTGGAGCCGGGGAACCAGACCATCGAGGCCAACGTGCCGTTGACCAGGACCGTCCGCCCGCCCGACGTGCTCAGGTTGTTGCAGAGGAAGCTGAACATGATGCTCGAGAGGGGGATGTCCGGGGACGAGACGGCCGAAACGATCAGTTCGCTCGCGTTCAGGACCGAGAAGTTCCCTGTGGCCGAGTTGTAGCATTGGTCGGTCCATCCGTTGTACCACGCAGTGTCCTCGCTCGCGGGGAGAGGGTAGGTCCAGGTGCCTTGCGGTTGGCAGTCCGTCGGGTCTCCCCACGCCGGGTGGCTGCTACCGGACAGGAACTCGAACGACACGCTCGGCGTCGCGGGAGGGGTACGAACGTGGAAAGTCCAGAGGATGACCCCCGCCACCAGCGTGAGAGCGACCAGAAGGATCGCACCGATGATCTCGTTGACTCCTCGCTGCCGACCGGGGCAGCGCCACCGGCTGTGACGCATAACTCCCATCCTAAGCAAATAGGCGAGTCTCGCCCGTAAAACCCTTCCCCCGCCCCCGGGGGGCCCCGGGGCCGTCCAAATCGACCGATCGGTGGATTCGGCCGTCTATCGGTGAACAGGCGTAAGAGAAGGGTTTAAGCGCGCGACCGGGGCTGTTTTGACTGCCGGACTTCAGGGCCCCGCTCTTCCCTCGACGGGACGTCGTGTCCGAAATGGAGAGATGGCTTCAAGCAGTCTCTCAAGGAATGAACTCATCATGAGCGGCGCCCCTACGTCTACCCCCCCACGCGGCGGGCGGACACGGCCGTCGCGGCACTGGGTGTCGGACTTCCAGCACTGGGAGATCGCCACCATCCATCAGCTCGAGCACTACCTCCGGACCAACCGCTTCTACGGGCTTCTCGGCTTCGTGGTTGTGATTTCGGGCCTGTCGCTGGGATTCCAGGTGGACGCGGGGGTCGCCGCCGTCCGGGTCGAGCAGCTCTACCGAACGTCCGAATACCTCAGCAACTTCCTCGCCTACACCCCGCTCTGGATCATCCTCGCGGCCGCGTTTTTCGGAGGGGACGCCCTGAGCATCGACTTTTCCTCCGGCACCGGCTACTACACCCTCGTCCTGCCCATCCGACGGCCGGTCCTCCTCGCGGGGCGGTACGCGGCAGCGGCCCTGGTCACTCTCGCCATCGCGGGGGTCTACTACGCGTTCGCGCTCGCCGGCGCGATCTACTTCTTCAGCGCCTCGAGCGTGCCGTGGGCCCATGTGGCCACGTCGTTCGGGGTGGCCGCTCTGTTCGCGTTGGCCGCGCTGAGCGTGGCGTTCTGCGTGAGCGCCTTCCTCCATTCGCCCGCCGCGGGGGTCCTCGTGACCGTGCTGGCCCTCTACGTCGGGTTCACCGTGCTTCAGTCGGTGCTCGAGCTCGCCGGGCTCGAGCCCTGGTTTTCGCTCCCTTACGCCGGCGGGGCAATGGCCACCGTGCTTGACACGGACTTCATTCACCAGCAGAACGTCCCGCTAGGGGCCGACCAGTACTACATAGTCTGGGTCGCGACGGTCACCGAAGGCGTGCTCATCATGGCCGGCTACGTGGCGGCGTTCCTGCCGTTGAGCGCCTACCTCTACCAGCGGAAGGAGTCGACCGGGTGAACATGGGGTCGTTCGAGGTGCGCCACCTCTCAAAATCGTTCCGGGCGGGAGCGCCCGCGCTCAGGGACCTATCGTTCCGGTACGAGGGAGCCGGGGCCGTCGGTTATCTCGGACCTAACGGGGCGGGCAAGACCACGACCCTGAAGCTCCTCGTCGGCCTCCTTCGCCCTTCCTCGGGGCATGCCTTCCTCAACGGGGTTGACCCGATGGTGGACCGCAAGCGGGCCCTTTGGGACGTCGGGGCGCTCATCGAGACCCCGGAGCCGTACCCGACGTTGAACGTCCACGAGGCGCTCGACCACGTCGGCCGTGCACGAGGTCTTTCCCGGGACGACGTCGACGGCGAAGTGGACCGCTGCCACGAGCTCCTCGACCTGCCGCCCCTTGGCCACCGGATCGGCTGGCTGTCGAAAGGTCAGCGACAGCGCGTGGCAATCGCCGCGGCGTTGATGGGCGACCCGTCGGTCCTTCTCCTGGACGAGCCCACCAGCGGCCTCGACCCGGCCGAACGGGTGGTCGTCCGACGGCTCCTCTATCGGCTGAAGCGCGACCACCTCGTGTTCATGAGCACGCACCAAATGGTCGACGTCACCGAGGTCTGCGACGACCTCATCTTCTTGCATCGGGGGCGGGTCCTCGTACGGGACCGGCTCGACCGGGTGGCCGGCCGCGTCCACTCCCGTCAAGTCGACGTCGAATTCGCCCGGCCCGTTCCGACCGAGGGGCTGGCCGAGGTGCGGGCGCTGGCGACGCAAGTGACGGCCGTCTCGGAGCGAAGGCTGCGCATCTCGTTCGACGGGCACGACGAAACTCGGGTCCGCCTTCTCGAGCTCTGCCGGAACCTCGGGCCGGTGATCCAATTCGCGAGCACGTCGCTCGCCCTCGAAGAGGCGTACGTCGAGCTCATCGCGCAGACCTCCGAGGCCTCATGAACCATTCGGGCCCTGAACCGGAGCCCGTGCCCGCCCCCGGGCCATCTGGCGTAGGTCCGATGGCCGAAGAACTGCTCGGCTCGGCCCCCGACGCGACTCCGAAGCGCCCCCCCTCGGCTCGTGGGCGGGCGCACACGTTCCGCGTAGAACAGGAGGAACGGAGTCTCGCCCGGCGCGAGCTCGCCTACGAGTCGGTCGTGGTCGTGATTCTACTCCTCGGGGTCTACACGATCGTGACGGCACAGCCCGGCGGAGTGTCGGGGTATGTGCCCCCCTCCTACGGTCCGACGATCGAGGTTCAGCTCGGCACGCCGTCGGGGTCCAGCGTCACGTGCGGCGCCGGTGGCACCGCGTACGCGGAGAAGATTCCCTGGGTGAACTCCACCCAGCCCGTGACCACAGGCGACGTCAACGTCCGCGTCTACGAGATCTGGGATGGGGACATCATTCCCGACTTCGGAGTCGTCGCCAACGCGACCCCGACCGACGTCTGCGCGGGGGCGGCCCCGGGGTCGCCCACCGCGTGGTACGTCGTCCTGCAAGCGCCGAACGGCACGAACCTCCTCACGTACAACGCCGGCCACAACTGGAAGTCGGTGACGGACGCCCCGTGGAACTTCTGGGTGGAGAACGGGTCGGCGATTGTGGTGGTCACCGGTTCGGATATTTCGGGCACCGGTCGAGGCTTCGCGGTCCTCGGCTTCGCGAACGGTTCGCCGGTGAAAGGCTCGATTCCTCTCTGAGAGGGCTGCACTGACCGACCCTGGGCGAACTGGCCCGGTTTGCGCGCGACCCGCTTTCTCCGATGGGGATTGCACGAAGGGATTATCGTCCGAGCTGGACATTTCCACACCAACGGATAGTTCTGGAGCGAGATGTTCGGCGGCAGCTCGGTCGCGCTGGTCGTCACGATACTCGTCGTGAGCGGAGTCGGAATGATCTCGAGCCCTTCCGTGGTCTCCGTGCCCCCCGTGATAGTTCCGGCGACCTACCCGCTCAATGTGAGCGCAGTCGCCGACTACGGGTACTTACCGGAGACGTTCCAGCAGGTGCCGCTCAGCACGACCGTCGTCGTCACCTTCACCGACAAGGATCCCGCCAACCTGGCCCATTCGTTCAACATCTCGGACCGAGAAGGGTTCGAGATCCCGAGCAGCTACACCACGGCTCAGCTGAACCACCTGTTCGGGGTCTACGGCACGATGTACGCCGCCTACGACACTAGCCTCGGCGACGTGAGCGTGGGAAGGTTCCAGTCGCCATCGACCCCCGGGTGGTACGAGTTCGTCTGTAACGTGCCGGGCCAGTTTCAGCAGGGGATGTACGGTTTCATCGCCTTTGGCGAGAACCTCCCCGCCAACCTCACGCCGGCGACCTATCCGCTCAACGTGAGCGCGGTCGCCGACTACGGGTACCTACCCGAAACGTTCCAGCAGGTCCCGCTGAACGCGACCATCGTCGTCACCTTCACCGACGAGGACCCCGTCGACATGGCCCACTCGTTCAACATCTCGAATGTCGAGGGTTTCGAAATCCCGAACGACTACACCGCGGCTCAGCTGAACCACCTGTTCGGGGTCTACGGCACGATGTACGCCGCCTACGACGACGGCCTCGGCGACGTGAGCGTGGGAAGGTTCCATTCGCCACCGACCCCGGGGTGGTATGAGTTCGTCTGCAATGTGTCAGGCCACTTCCAGCAGGGGATGTACGGTTTCATCGCCTTTGGCGAGAACCTCCCCGGCAATCTTACGCTCCCCTCCCGGGTCGGGCTGGGAGGCAATCACTTGAGCTTCAACCCGGGCGACGCCGCGGTGATCGGCGGCCTGGCGGTCGTCGTGGTCCTTGGGTACGTCGTCTGGTCGCGGCTGATGCGCCAGGCGCGCAGGCCGCCAGAACCGAGCGAGCTCCCGAGGAGCCCTCTGCCGGAGGCCCCGGCGGACGACGCGGGCGGAAAGTTGCAGCGGGGCTAGGCCCCCGTCGGTCGGACGAACCGCCCACCGCCATTCCGTGGGCGTCGTCCGTCGCGTTCGACGGTCCGCCGGTCGCCCTCGGATTCCACTCCGGATTCTGCGTTAAATAGGTGCTCCAGGGTGGTAACGGCTCGAGATGGGGGAGGGATGTTCGACTCGATCGATGACTGGCTGATCATCGCCGTAGTGGCGGGGATCCTGTTCTACGGGTCCTCGAAACTCCCACAGCTCGCTCACAGCCTCGGCCGTTCGGTGGGCGAGTTCAAGAAAGGCCGCCTGGAAGTGGAGCGCGAGCTCAAGGCTGAAGCGGCGTCCGCGAACGCGCCGTCCACTGCGGGTCCCACCCACTAACGTCGCTCCCCGCGCTTTCACGTTCACACTCTCTGAGCCAGCGAAGCGGGCATCCTTCTCGGATGGCCGGGCCCCCGGCATCGAACCGGCGTACTCCCAGCGGATGGGCGACCTCGACCGGCTCCTCACGGTCCTCGGGGAGTTGCGCCATCGTCTCATCCGTATCGCCTGGGTCCTCGGGCCGCTCTTCGGTTTCCTCCTCTTCTTCGAGCTGAAACCGCTGGTCGTGCCGCTGCTCGGCGTCTCCGTCCCGTTCGCCTACCCGTGGCCGAACCCCTTCTACAACATCGCAGCGCAGGTCTTCCTCGCGATGGTGGCGTGGATGCTCCCCTCGGGAGTCCACCTCCTGAACGTCGGCGTCGGCGACTCCGTGTTCGCCCAGCTCGAGATCGGGCTCGTCCTCACCATCATCCTCGGAATGCCGTGGATCGTCCACGAGGTCGGGGCGTTTCTCGTGCCGGCGCTGCGGCGCAACGAGCGGGCCCTGATCCGGCAGATCGGGATCCCCGCGACCGGCCTCTTTGCCCTCGGAACCGCCATCGGACTTGTGTTCATCACGCCGTTCACCTTCCGCCTGCTCTTCCGCTACGTCTCGGCGATGAACCTGGAGCCGGTGCTCGGCGTCCAGGATTTCGTGACGTTCGCCCTCGTCTACTCGCTGGCGTTCGGGGTGGTCTTCGAGCTCCCGGTGTTCGTCTACGCGCTCACCCGGCTCGGCGTCGTGAGAGCCTCCGCGTGGCGGCGACACTGGCGGGGGGCCGTGATCGGCGCCCTCGTCTTCGGGATGGTCGTCACCCCGGACAACTCCGGCATCACGATGCTGCTGATCGCCTCGCCGATGGTCGGTCTCTACCTCGGGGGCGCCTACTTCGCCACCCGGTGGGAGGCCCAGCGGGACGCTGTGCCCAGCCGTGCGCGCGGCGCGTCGGGAGCCGGGTGAGGAGCCGATGGCGCTCTTCTCGGAGGTCGACTGGCTGGTGATCGGCGGAGTGGCCGCCTTCCTCTTTTTCGGCCCTCAGGGCCAACAGTTCGTCCGCCAACTGGGGCGTTGGTACGGCCGTCTCCTTCAGCTGAAGGCCGAGATTCTGAGCGAGGTCACTGCGTCCGCCGGCCTGCCACCGGCCTCGGGCGCGCCCGTCGGGTCGATCCGCTCGACGCTGCTCGGCCTTTCAGCTCCCGCCACGGGGCCGGTTGTACCTTCGACCGACGCGGTAGGACCCGGGATCATCACACGGGTCCAGCCCGCCGGGATGTGGTCCGTCGAGACGCAGCTGCTCGGAGCCGGTATGGGACCGGGCACCTGGTGGGTGACGACGACTTCGGCCCCTGGAGAGGTGGTGCGACTCCGATGAGCCTCTCCGTCGATGACGAGGTGACCCTGGTGGAAGTCGCCGTGATCTTGGTCGGGGTCGTCATCACGTGGGCGGCCTACCGATGGGCCGAGGACGCCGATCCGTTCCCGACCGCTCCACCGCCACGTCGAAGGGACCGAGTGGCCCGGGACCGGGAGAGGGGTGAGGTGGAATGAGGCCGGAGTGTCAGCGGTGCCCCTCCCTCGGAACGAACGGAGACTCCGCGGCGCGTTGCATGCCGGGCCGTCTCTACCGGCGCCCCTCGTCGGCCTATCGCGTCGGCGCGGAAGGCAAAGCCGAACCCTCGGAGGACCCGGTGGATGAGACCCGGAGGAACTTCCTCAAGCTCGTGGCCGTCGCCGGGGTCGTCGGAGCGATCGGCGGGGGCCTCGGCGCCGCCTTCGAGTACGCCGGCCGCCCGCCGGTGGTCGGCCTTTCGAGTTACCCGACCGTGCAGCTGCTGGACCTCGATGGCTCGGTCCTCACCGCGTCGAAGGTGATGGCGGAGTACAACGTCACCACCTCCGACGTTCTTTCGTTCAATTATCCTCTGGCCAACGAACCGAACCAGCTGATCAACCTGGCACCGCCGACCGGAGGGAGCGGAGGGGCGACCCAGGTAAAGGGAGGAGTCGGGCCGAAGGGGTCGATCGTCGCGTTCAGCGCCATCTGCCAGCATCTCGGCTGCATGGCGCCGAGCATCGCGTTCTATCCCGCCGGGACCTGCTCTCAGCGCTTCGGGAGTTTGGCGTTCTACATCCACTGCAGCTGCCACGGGTCGACGTACGACCCGACCGAGGGAGCGTCCAACCTCACCGGCCCCGCGACACGTCCCCTGCCCCAGGTGACCCTCGAGTGGCACTCGAGCGACGACTCGCTCTGGGCGGTGGGAGTGACCGGCCCCCCGGTGATGGGGCACTCGAACACCCTGCAAGGCGGGATCGGAGTGAGCGCGCTCTCCCAACTCCAGCGCCAATCTCCGGTCGTCCTCTGCAACTTCCCCTAGGAGGAAGGTGGTGACGTTCGAGCAGCGGTTCAACCGGGCGATGGACCGAATCTGGTCCTGGTTCGGCCGTCAGGTCGGCTGGGCCGAAGGCCGGCCCGAAGTCCCCCACGAAGGGGGTTTCCAGCCCTCCGCCCTCACGGGCGCGTTCGTCCTCGCCGCCGTCGCGTACCAAATCGTGAGCGGCGGTCTCCTCCTCCTCTACTACCAGCCGAGCGTCTACCCCACGCTCACGCTCTGCGGACAGGCCTCGGGAGTCGTTTCCTCCTCGCCCGCCGCGTGGTGCAGCACCTACTACATCGTCCACTCGGTCCCGATGGGCGGAGTCCTTCTCACGACGCACCTCTACGGGGCCTACGTCGTGATCTTTCTCATGCTCGTTCACCTGTTTCGAGGATACTACGTCGGGACGTACAAGCGGCCCGGGCGAGCCTTCAGCTGGGTGGCCGGAGTCGCCCTCCTCTTGCTCACGCTGGGCATGGGGTTCACCGGCTACCTCCTCACCTACACCCAGCTCTCCTACAACGCGACCTCGGTGAGCATCACACTCGTCCAGGCGCTGCCGGTGGTGGGACCGTCGCTCGCGAGCCTGATGACGGGGGACGGCACCCCCCAGAGCCTCCTCTCCCGAATGTTCGCCCTCCATGTGATCCTATTCCCGGGGGCGATCGCGGTGCTCGTTTTTCTGCACAAGCGGACGACCCTGTATCCTCGAGTCTACCTCACGCTCGCGAAGTGGGGACTCCTGTACGTCGGCGTCCTGGTCGCGGTCGCCACCGCGTGGCCGTGGCAGCTTCCCACGTATGCGGGGAACCTCGGCGCCACGCAGCCCGTGACCGTGCCCGCATGGTACTTTCTGTGGGTGTTCAAGCTGGTCGACTTCATCGGTGTCACACCGGCGGACGCCATGCTGTTCGCGGCCGCTGTCGTGCTGTTCCTGTGCCTCCTTCCGTTCATCGACCGGTCGCATCGATTCCGTCCGAGGGACCGCCCGGTGTTCCTCTTCCTCGGGAACTCCCTCCTGGGCTTTTTCGTCCTGATGACGGCCTGGGGCGACCTCGCTCCCGGAGTCCCGATCACTCCCACCGAGGCCGCGGTCCGCCTCGGACCGGTGGTGGGGGTGAACGCGCTCGCGGTGGCGCTGTTCTACGGGAGGTATCGACGGAGCTGGGGACAGAACGCGATCGTGGTCCCACCTCTGGCAGAACCCGCGGGGGTCCGGACGGACTCCAGGGCGGTCGCCCCGGTCCGGTCGGGGCCCGTCACGCTTCCGACTCTCCTCTCCTTGTTGGCGCTCATCGGTTCGCTCTTCCTTCTCGCGTTCGGCCTCCTGCTGCCGTTCCTGTGCTTGATGGCGGCGAT
>Ga0187769_10000707_pt1 | contig 18441 bp, 18 predicted proteins | sample 0116_SJ02_MP02_1_FD_133140 | JGI IMG/M metagenome (GOLD analysis project Ga0187769, IMG submission 133140) | Tropical peat soil microbial communities from peatlands in Department of Meta, Colombia - 0116_SJ02_MP02_10_MG | ecosystem: Environmental > Terrestrial > Soil > Wetlands > Peat | place... | reverse complement strand
GGTTACCGCAGCCAATTCGGCCAACGAAATGCCCCGCAGCGACGCTATCACGGCCGCAACGGGCGCGAGCTCACAGGGTTCATTGCGTGCAACGCTGCCGTTGGAACGCAGCCATTGCGGGGGGATGTCGGGTGCATCGGTCTCCAGGACGATCGATCCAGCGGGCAGCTCGGCCACGAAACGTCGGATTCTCCGCGACCCCTCGTAGGTAGCCGACCCGCCAAATCCAAGTTGCAAACCAAGATCCAAAAAACCTTGTGCTTGGACGGTCGAACCGTTGAAGGCATGCGCAATGCCACCCGATACTCGCACGCGGCGCAGGTAGTACAGAAGACGATCCGCCGAGCGGCGCACGTGCAAGATTACGGGCAGATTCAGCTGTCGCGCGATCTCGAGCTGCTCGCGATAAATCGGCTCCTGATCCTCGGCCGTCGGGGCGCTGGGGCTGAAATCCAGTCCGATCTCGCCGATTGCAACAAAGTGCGGGTCCGCGCATGCGCTTGTCGCCAAGCCTCGCAGCAATTCCAGATCGCTCGATTTTGTTCGAGCCGAAGCCAGCGGGTGGATACCCAATGCGTACGCATATCCGTAGCGATGTGCGCAGGCCCGTACGCGCTCGAAGCCAGTCGCATCGACCGCGGGCACTACCATCATGTGGATGCCCGCGGCGGCAGCGCGCGCAACAACCTGGTCGCGGTCTGCGTCGAACTCCTGCGCATCGAGATGGCAGTGTGTATCGATCCACATAAATGCAGTCTATCGCGCGTGTCGGACCGCAGGCTCGGTGCGAGGAGGGCGTCCCAGGACGCGGTTCACTGCGCGGGCCCCACCCCATATGGCGGCGGCACCATATTCACGATACGAGAGAACAATGTTTGGTACTCCCCCGTGGGTCCCGACCACGGTTCGCGGTTTGCCTCGAACGCCGCGTCGATGGTCGCCCAGTCCTCGGCGGTGAGAATCCGCCGTGCCTGGGGTAAGAGTTCCGTCTCCTCTGCGCGCAAATGCTCCCAAGTAAATTCCCGATAGCGTCGCACTTGCTCATCGAAGGCAGCAAAGGCTGGCTCCCCAAGCGCAAGGAAATGAATCAGCGCGCTTTGCAGCTCGCAAATGAGCATCGCACCGTCGCGATGCTGTGCCTGCAGGCGGTCCAACAGCGGGATGAGGTCGGCGGCATTTCGCTGCCGCAGGCAGGCAAACAGATAGTTGTCCTCCTTCGGGTGATGCAGTTTTTCCGGCACCTGGGTGATGTAATCGATGAGCGCGGCCAGCAAGGGGAAATCGGGCGCCCGCCCTTCGGTACGAATCTCGTCCATAACTACGCGCAGGGCCTGAAGGACAGCGGCCAGAGCACGGTGTTCATTGTGGATAATGTCGATCGCCTTCATGATCCGTCCCTGTCTAGTGCGAAGCGACGCCCAGCCAGCTCTCCAAGAGCGCGCCGTCTTGCCGCAGCATTTCACTTGGCCCAAGGTAGACGCCGCGGCCCCGCTCGAGGACGAGGGCCTGACGGGTGATCGGAAGAATCTGGCGAGCGTGCTGCTCGACCAGGATCACGGCCATGCCGGCATCCGAGATAAGGCGTTCCACCACTCCGAGTAACTCCTGCACAATCAAGGGCGCCAGTCCTTCCAGCGGCTCATCGAGCAAGAGCACGCGCGGATTGAGCATGAGCGCGCGTGCTATGGCAAGCATTTGCTGCTCGCCACCTGAGAGTTGGTTTCCCATGTGGTTGCAGCGCTCCTGCAGGCGAGGAAACAAATGATAGACGCGCGCCAGGTTCCAGTGTCCGGGGCGCGCGACAACGCTCAGATTCTCCTGCACCGTGAGCGAAGCGAAGATATCGCGCTCCTGGGGCACCCAACCCAGTCCCAGCAGCGCACGGCGATGTGGCGCAATGGCCGCCAGGTCCTTCGTGCCGTACGTCATCCGGCCGCCCTGCCAGCGCGCTGCCCCCATCAGAGTTGCGAGCAGAGTCGTCTTGCCCATGCCATTGCGTCCGAGCAGCGCCAGGCTGTCGCCCTCATTGAGCTCAAAGCACACGTCTTCGAGCACCCTCGCGTCTCCGTAACCCGCGCACAGCTTCTCCACTCGCAAAAGTTCACTCACTGATCGCCTCACCCAGATAGACCTCCTTGACTTTCGGGTCGCGCGCGATAACTTGCGGGATGTCTTCCCTTAGCACTGCGCCATTGACCAGTACAGAGATCCGTTCGGCAAAACGAAACACCAAATCCATGTCGTGCTCGATGAGCAAAATTGTTACCTCACGTGGCAGGCGTGCAATGGTTTCAAACAGCTCGCGGCTCTCGGAGGTCGGAACGCCAGCGGCCGGTTCATCGAGCAATAGCACGCGCGGCCGCACTGCCAACGCCAGGGCAATCTCTAAAAGGCGCTGCTTGCCGTAGGCGACACTGCGCGTGCGCTCGTGAGCCACGTCCCGCAGGTGCAGCTGCTCGAGGAGCTTGGTCGTTTCTTCGACCGCTTCGCCGAATTCACTACAGGCCCGCCAGACCTGCCCCCCCAGGCCCCGGCGTTCGTTGACCGCCATCAAAACCGACTCGAAAACGCTCAGCTCCGCAAACAGTCGGTTGATCTGAAAAGTGCGTACCAAACCGAGCTGAACCCGACGATGCTGCCGCAAACGGGTAACGACCTGCCCGTTGAGCAACACTTCCCCGGCGGTCGGCTCCAAAAACCCGGTAAGCAGGTTGATCAGCGTTGTCTTGCCGGCACCATTGGGCCCGATCAGCGCATGACGGGCGCCCGCTTGAATACAAAGGTCAACGCCATTGGTAGCGACGAAGCTGCCGAATTTCTTCACCAAACCACGGGTCTCGAGGACAGGGCCCATCACTCGTTCCGCCGTAGTAATCGCATCAGGCGACGCAGGCCACCCATGATTCCGTCGCGGGCAAAAAGCACGATTAAGACCAAGAGCAGCCCAAGCCAGAATTGCCAGTATTGCGCATTGAGATTCGAAAGCAGATAGCGCGCCACCATGAACACGCTTGTTCCGACCAAAGCGCCGTACAGAGTGCCGGAGCCGCCCAATACGAGCATCAACAGTAGTTCCGCCGAGCGAGAAAACCCCAGGGAATCGACAGCGACAAACTGTGTCGTTTGAGCGAGCAAAGCGCCTGCAACGCCCGCGTAGAGCGCCCCAATGGTGTAGATCGCGGACAGCCGCCTGTTAACCGGTGTGCCCAGCGCGGGCATGCGCCCGACATTGAGCCGGATTCCGTGCAAACTGAGCCCGAAGGGACTGTGCACGAGACGCCGCGCGAGCACGAACAGCACGAAAAGCACGGCAAGGCAATACCAGTAGGCCGTCTTGCCATACAGATCAAAAGCAAAGTAGCCCAGCACGGGATGCACGTCGATTCCCGAAAGGCCATCGACGCCGCCGGTGATGTCGGTGAGCTTGTTGGCGAGTTCGTAGAGCATCATCGCCACGCCCAGCGTCACCATGAGTCGCGTCAGGTCAGCGCCACGCAGCACCAGAAAACTCGTGATGTAGCCCAAAGCAGCGGCGCTGACCGCCGCGACCGCGAGACCCGTGAAAGGCTCGCCGTGCCCATGGCTGGCCAGCAGTCCTGCCGCGTAAGCGCCAACCCCAAAAAACGCCACGTGCCCCAGGGACACGATCCCCGCGTAGCCGAGAATCAAATCCAGCGACAGGCAAAACAGCCCGGTAATCGCTATCTGGCTCAACAGCACCAGATTGTCCGGAAACACGAAATACGCGATCACCGGCAAAGACCAAAAACCCCACTCGGCCGCTCGCCAACGCGCCGCCCTTCTTAGCGGCTCTCGTTCTCCGACATCCTTTGGCATCTCACAGGGCTGCCGCACGCCCCAACAGCCCTTGGGGCCGGAAAATCAGCATGGACACCATCACCGCGTAAATCACAAAAGCGCCAAATTCCGGCAGGTAGTACTTGCCGGCGACGTCCGCGACCCCTAGCACCACGGAAGCCAGCAGCGAGCCCTTGATGCTGCCGCTGCCGCCCACCGCGACCACGATGAGGAAGTAGACGATATATTTCAAGGGAAAGCCCGGGTCGAGCCCCAGCATTTCCACTCCCAGCGCGCCACCGAGCCCCGCCAAGGCCGAACCCAACGCAAAAGTGAGGGTGAAGACCCGGTTTACGTCGATCCCCAAGCCGCGAGCGGCCCTCGGGTTATCGACCGAGGCGCGCAACTGGGCCCCAAAGCGGGTTCGCCGCACCAACAGTTCGAGTCCAAGCGCGATTGCGGCGCCCAAAATAATCAGAAAGAGCCGATAGATTCCAACGTCGAGACCCGGCAAGTTGAACTGCCCCTGAAGGTAGGTGGGGAGCTCGAGCGGCTGCTGCTCGTCGCCAAAGACGAAATGCGCACCGGCAATGGACATCAGCAACAGACCTATGGAGAACAGAACCTGGTCAAGGTGCGTCGCGCCATACAGGCGCCGGTACAACAGTCGCTCAAGAACGACACCAACCAGACCGACGCCCACAAGAACGAGGGGAAGTGACGCTAGGAACGGAATTCCAGCATGCTGCGTGAGCGTTACGCAGATATAGCCGCCCAGCATGGCAAAGGCGCCGTGCGCCAAGTTCACAAAATTCATCAAACCCAGCGTCACCGACAGCCCAACGCTGATCAGAAACAACAGCATTCCTGAAGCGATGCCATCGAAGAAGATCGTCACGACGCGCCCCTCGCGCCTCCGTTAGGGTTTGCCCGGATCCTTGAAGTCTGGCACCTGGTCGAACTCCACGTTCTGCAGCTTCTCGCCGACTTTCTCGACCCGGCGAATGTAAATCGTCTGCACGATGTCTCGCGTGGCCGGATCGATGCTGATGGGTCCGCGCGGACTCACCCATTTCATTCCTTTGGCGGCCTCCACGAAACGGTCACCGTCGGTGCTGCCCCCGGTCTTTTTTAGCGTCTCCGCAATCAAATGCATGCCGTCGTAACCCGCCACGGCCATGAAATCGGGTCTGTCCGGACCGTACGCCTTGTACCAGGCGTCAACAAAGGTCTTGTTTTCGGGGGAGTTGTGGGCCTCGGCGTAGTGAAACGAAGTAATTACCCCGAGCGCGGGCGCCCCGATCGCATCGAGGGCCGTTTCGGCCGTCAGATCGCCGGTGGCGATGAGTTTGATGCCCGATTTGGCAAGGTCGCGTTCCGCAAACCCCTTCATAAAAGCCACGGGTTGCTCTCCGGCGGGAAGAAACAGAAACACAGCGTCGGGCTTGGTGTCCTTGACCTTTTGCAAGTACGGGGCGAAGTCGGGATTCTTCACCGGGGTGCGAATTTCCGCGACGATTTGGCCACCGGCCGCGACAAAGGTCTTCTTGAACTGTTCCTCGGCGTCGTGCCCAGGGCCGTAGTCGGCGACAACCGTTACGACTTTGTGGATGCCGTTTTTCGCCGCCCAGCTGGCGATCGGGGCGGTGACCTGCGGCAAGGTCATCGAAGTGCGCAAAATGTAGTCGGACTTGGTCGTAACCGACGAGGTAGCGGCGTTCATTACGACCATGGGTTTTTTCGCTTCCGTCGCAATCGGTGCAACCGCAAAGGCCGAAGGCGTAAGACCGAAGCCCGCAAGAATGTCGACCTTGTCTTGCACGACCAACTCTTGCGCATCGCGCTTGCTCACTTCGGGGGCCACACCCGTGTCATCCTTCACGATCAAGACAACCTTGCGGCCCGCGTACGCATCGCCATGCTGCTTGAGATACAGACGAACCCCTTCTTCGATTTGTTTGCCGTAGCCGGCAAACGGACCGGACATCGGCAGCACGAGCCCAATTTTCACGGGTTCCGCAGCCGCCACCGGCAGAGCCAGCAGCACCCCCAAAAAGGCGCAGAGGGCCGTATTCATACGCAGTATCAATTTCATTTGCAAATTCCTCCTAAGCTGTTGTCCACCCGCCGCATAGCCGCACGTCCGTCGGCGGACACGCCGCGGGCGCCAGCTACGGCGCCGATGGCGCTCTAGCCATGATTTTCGATCAACATGGTCGCCGCCGCCGTGTTCGAGATCGGAATATGAAAATTCGAGTGCTCCAGCCTCACCCGCCCCGTCAGTGCGCCGCGCGCGACCAGCCAGTTGAGTAACTCCACGCCTTGGGTGCCGGTTTGTTCGACAAGATCCAAATCGGAGAACTGTGTCGCCCAAGTCGGGTCGCTGATCAGGCTGTCCATGAATTGCAGATCAAATTGCTTGTTGATGAAGCCAGCCCGCTTTCCGTCGAGCTGATGCGACAGGCCCCCCGTGCCAATGATCACGACCCGGCTGTCTGTCGGAAAGGACTCGATTGCGCGCCCAATCGACTGACCCAGCTTGTAGCAGCGCTTTGCCGATGGCAGGGGAAACTGAACCGTGTTTACACACACCGGAACCGTTCGCACCGGCCACTTTTGATCCGGCCACAGCAACGCCATCGGCACCGTGAAGGCGTGGTCGACCACCATCTCCTGGCAAGTGACCATGTCGAACTCATCGGCGACCAAAGAATTGATGAGATGCCACGAAAGGTCGAGGTCCCCCGCAAACGGCGGCACTACCGGGATGCCCCATCCCTCGTCGGCGTTGCGGTACTCGGGTGCGGCGCCGATAGCAAAGGTAGGCTGTTTGTCCAAAAAAAAGTTCAACCCATGGTCGTTGTAGACCACCAGCGCAACGTCTGGCCGGACCTTGGCAAGCCATTCGCGAACCGGCGGGAAGCCATCGAAAAACGGCTTCCAGTAGGGATCCTCCTGCAGCCGCTTCGCGATCGCCCCACCGATAGCCGGCACATGCGAAGTGGTAATGGCGCCCAGGATCTTAGCCATCTTCTATCTCCCGGCGGCGAGCAGCTTCGCCTTGAATTCGTCCTTGCTCACACCCGTTTGCTGGGCGCCGATATCTTGCATATCGAGTCCGAAAATGCCCCCGAACTTTGCCAGATAGTAAACATTGCCTCCGGCTTCGAGCAGTTCGAGGACACTTCGATGCGCAATCGCTGCCCTTTGCTTTTCGTTCAGACCGAACTTGGCACAGTAGGCGTTCTCGTCACGGAGAAACTCCTCGCGATTGGCTTGTTCGTTAAAGGAGTAGCACATTTTGTTGAGGGCATAGCCCTTGCGAGCAACATCACCGTCAAAGACGGTGGTTCCGGGAATACGGCGCTTTGCGGCGGTCAGATTCATCGGCCTGCCTCCTTCCAGTACAGACGTATCGGGTTATCGACCAGTAGCGCCTGCTGCAAGGCAGCGCTGGGTGCGATGGTTGGAACAAAATTGACCAGGTCCCCATCATCGGGCATGTGCGTTTTCATGTTCGGATGAGGCCAGTCCGTGCCCCACAAAACGCGATCCGGAAACGTCTCAACGACCCGACGGGCGAAAGGCACCACGTCGTCATAGTTCGGCGGTCCGCTGTGCGACAGCCGCTCGGGGCAGCTCACCTTCGACCACACATTGGGGTGTTCGCGCAAAAGCCGGACAAAGAGCTCGAATTCCGGGCCGTCGGGAGCCTTGCGGACGTCCGGTCGACCCATGTGATCTACCACGACGACGGTGGGCAACGTGGTAAAAAAGTCCCATAGCTCCGGAAGGTCCTGCGCCTCGAAGTACACGACGACGTGCCAACCCAGCGGCGCGATTCGCCGGGCGATCTCGACGAGCTCCTCGCGCGGCGTGAAATCTACCAGACGGCGCACGAAATTGAACCGCGTCGCGCGTACCCCGGCCAGATCGAGCTCTCGGAGTTCCGCGTCCGTGATGTTCCGATCGACTGAGGCCACGCCGCGTGCCCGGCCTTGGGCGCTGCGCAATGCGTCGACAAGCGCACGGTTATCGTTACCGTGACAAGTGGCCTGAACGATCACGTTGCGCTCAAAACCAAGGTAGTCGCGAAGCGCGAAGAGTTTTTCCTTGGGTGCGTCGCAGGGCGTGTACTTGCGCTTAGGCGCATAGGGGAACCGGTCTGCCGGACCGAAGACATGGCAATGCGCATCGACCGCACCCCGCGGTGGGACGAAGCGGGGTTTGCTGGGATTGGGATGAAACGGCAGATAGTCGGCGTCCATGCGCGCAGTTCCTCGCCGCCTAGCGGCCGAAGACGATTCCGTCAAAAAGCTTGCGCGCTGTCAGCAACACAGCCGCACTCGCGACTTTTCCGTCGGCGTCGATGTCTACGACGATCGTCGACTCCCCGATGGGATGTTCGATCGGCATCACCTTCGAGCGCCCCGCGGGAACTCGCGCCAGTGCCGCGGCCGGACTGCCCGCCAGAACGCAGGCCGTGGCGACGCTAACAGCACCGAGCACGCCTATAGAGGCGTGGCACCGGTGGGGAATGAAGGTACGCGTGTTGATGACCCCTCCGGCCCGCGGCGGGCTCACGAGTGTCATTTTGGGCACCGATTTCTCGCGAACGTTCCCAAGATTCATCATCGGTCCGGCCACAAGTCGTATGGATTCGAGTTTTGCCTTCAGATCGACATCGGCGTCGAGCTGCTCGCGAGTCTCGGTCCCCGCCACGCCCAGGTCGGACGCGCGCAGTATGACTACCGGCATGCCGTTGTCGATACAGGTCACAGCGATACCACCGATCGTGTCGACCGCGTTGCCCGTCGGCAAGAGCGAGCCGCAGCTCGAACCCGCCGTATCACGAAAGACGACGGGTATTGGGCTTGCCGTTCCCGGAACTCCGTCAAGGTGCGCTGCGCCCGCGTAGGTAACGCGTCCCCCGGGCGTACGTACACGCGCTTCGGCCACCTGGCCGGTGTTTTGCATGTAAATCACAACCGTCGTCTCGCCATCGGTGGTCTTCACCAGGCCACGCTCAATCGCGAAAGGCGCGACGCCGGCCAGGATGTTGCCGCAGTTTTGTGCGTCCGTGACGATCGGTTGATCGACGAATACCTGAAGGAACAGATACTCGACGTCCACGCCTGGCCGCCCCGAGGGCGCGATCACGGCGACCTTCGACGTCAGCGGATCCGCGCCGCCCATGCCATCGATCTGTCGCGCATCCGGGGAGCCCATGACGGACAGCAAGAACGCGTCGCGCTCCCCTGGTGAACTGGGCAGCTCGGTAGCGAGAAAATAGCCCCCCTTGGAGGTGCCTCCGCGCATCCACATGCACGGCGCGCTATACATACCGCAGACCCTTTTCCGCAAGCCGTTTGCGCATGTCGTAGATGTCCAGTCCCAGTTCGCCGGCAGCCAAACGTGCGCGTTTCGCTTCCTCGCCAGCCATGCGCGCGCGGGCCTTCTGGAGCACCTCGGCGGCCTCCTGACGGCGCACGACACAGACCCCGTCATCGTCGGCGACGATGACGTCGCCAGGGTTTACCAATGCCCCGGCGCACACGATGGGAACGTTCACTGAGCCAAGGGTTTCCTTCACGGTCCCCTGGGCAGAGATTGCCTTGGACCAAACCGGCATTTGCATCAGCGTCAACGTACGGACATCGCGTACGCCCGCATCGATGACCAGACCAACCCCGCCTCGCGCACGCACAGAGGTTGCGAGTAGATCCCCAAAGTAGCCCGCGTCCGATGGCGACGTGGGCGCGAGAACCAAAATGTCGCCCGTCCTGACTTGCTCCACCGCCACGTGAATCATCCAATTGTCCCCGGGCGGCGCCGAAATCGTGATCGCCGACGCGGCCAAGCTGGCGCCTGCGTAGATCGGGCGCAAATACGACGCCATCAGCCCCGTTCGGCCCTGCGCCTCGTGGACCGTGGCCACGCCGCACTGCGCCAATTCGGCAATGATCGACGCGTCAACGCGCTCGACGTTGCGCACGACAATCCCTTGGTAGTTCATACTCATACAAAACCCCTTCCTAGCGCACCTTGGCTTTGAGCGCGGCATCAAGTCGCGGGTAGACCGCACGCGCATTGGTTTCGTAGATCCGGCGCCGATCCTCTGCGCAGAGCGCCGCGGCCTCGATATAGCGCTTGGTGTCATCGTAAAAATGACCGCTCTCCGGGTCGATCCCCCGCACGGCACCGATCATCTCCGAGGCGAACAGGATGTTTTTTATCGGTATCACACGCAGCAGCAAATCAATCCCAGCCTGGTGATAGACGCAGGTGTCAAAAAACACGTTGTTGAGCAGATGCTCGGCCAGCAGCGGTTTGCCCAGTTCCTGCGCGAGGCCGCGGAATCGTCCCCAGTGGTACGGAGCGGCGCCGCCACCGTGCGGGATGACAAACCGCAGCGTCGGGAAATCCTTGAACAGATCTGACGTCAGACACTGCATGAACGCCGTCGTGTCGGCATTCAGATAATGCGCCCCCGTCGTGTGAAAGCATGCATTGCAACTGGTGCTCACGTGGATCATGGCGGGGATGTCGAGCTCCACCATCTTTTCGTAGATGGGATACCAATGCCGTTCGGACAGGGGCGGTTCCTTCCAATGGCCGCCCGAGGGATCGGGATTGAGGTTAATGGCGACAAAGCCGTATTCCCGGACGCATTTCTCCAGCTCGGGGATCGACGTCCGCGGGTCGACACCCGGGGACTGCGGCAGCATCGCGGCGCCGACGAAATTCTCGGGGAACATGCGCGCAACCCGATGACACAACTCGTTGCAGATCGCGGCCCAGGTCGCGCTCACCCCAAAGTCCCCTATGTGGTGCGCCATGAAACTTGCTCGCGGCGAAAAGATCGTCAAATCGCTGCCACGCTCCCTCATTTTCTTGAGCTGGTTCGATTCGATCGATTCGCGCAGCTCATCGTCCGAAATCCTGAGCTCCGAAACTTTGGGCGCTAGCCCCGGCTGACCAATGGCTGCAATCTGGCGTTTGCGCCAGTCTTCGAGGGCCTTGGGGGCGGTCGTGTAGTGACCGTGGCAGTCGATAATCACGCGGGTTCTCTGGCGAAAGTTGGCAACGGGCGCGCAGCAAGTATCTACCTCCGGCGCGCATTTTCCATTCCAATCTTTCGAGATATGTATAAGATTTTGGTATAGATGTCTTTTGCGAACGGCCACTTGCATGCAACCGCCACTACCCAATCTGCGCCATCTGCGCGTTTTCCGAGAAGTTGCGGCGCAGCGCAGCATCAGCCAGGCGGCGAGCCGGGTTTTTCTCTCACAGCCCGCGATCACCCAAGCCATCGCCAAGCTCGAGCGCCTGCTTAATACCGTCTTGTTCGAACGTCACAACGAAGGCATGCGCCCGACCGAGGCCGGTTTACTGTATGCGGAGCGGGTGGACCGCGCCCTGGCGTTGATCCGATCGGGCGTCCAAGACGCGTTGCGCGTGGCTCCGGAAAAAGGCCCGCGAAGCCGATTTCCGGCCGAACAGATGCTGACGATCACCCAATTGCGGGCGCTCGTGGCGGTCTCGAATGCGCGCAATTTCAGCCTCGCGGCGCACTCGGTAGGAACCTCGCAGCCCGCTTTATACCGTGCGGCGCGAGATCTCGAGGGTCTGTTGGGGATCGCGCTATACGAAAAGAACGCGCAAGGCATCGACCTGACGCGTCAAGGGCAGAGTCTGGTTCAGCAAATCAAGCTCGCCTTTGCCGAATTAAGCCAGGGCTCCGCGGAGATCGCCGCGCTTGCGGGACAGGACAGCGGCCGCATCGTGATCGGCGCCATGCCATTATCTCGGCACTTTCTGCTGCCAGCGGCCATCAACGCACTCGCTCGCCAACGCCCCGAGGTTGAGGTGCACGCGGTCGATGGCCCCTATGAGGAACTGCTGCATGGTTTGCGTCACGGCGAGATCGACTTGCTCATTGGCGCGATGCGCGAACCCGTGCCCGTCGACGATGTCGTCCAAGAAAAACTCTTTGATGACCCGTTGAACATCGTTGCCCGAGCCGGCCATCCCCTGCAGGGCAGGAGCCGAATCGGACTTCGCGACTTGGCGGCCTACCCCTGGATCGTGCCCCGACGGGGAACGCCAACCCGGGAGCACTTCGAGAGCTTATTTCGCAAGGCCAAGTGCACCCCTCCACCGGGACTCGTGGAGTCAAGTTCCCTGGTACTGATACGCGCCCTGCTGTTGGGCAGCGACCGTCTCACCCTCATCTCGGCGCATCAAGTACGCCTTGAAGCCGGCCAAGGCCTGCTGACAACACTGCGGTATTCCTTGCATGACACTCGACGCCCCATAGGTATTACCACGCGGCGAAACTGGCGGCCGACCGCTACCCAGCGCCTGTTTCTGGAGCAGCTCCGAGCCACGGGACGCAACTATTCAGAAATCTAATAGCAATGTCCAGCAATCAATTACCCCGCGGCGGCATTCGGGTGCTAGATTTTGTGTGGCCGCGGACTTTGCGCCGATGAGTCCGCACGGTGTTCGTGGGTCTCGGGGGAGGCGTCAAGGTGATCGCCTTGCAAAACATTGATCTGGCGTTTATTGGTTTTGGAGAGGCTGCCGGTGCCTTTGTCCGCGGATGGGGCGCCGCTCGACCACGCCACGTCCTCGCCTACGACGTCAAAGTCGACAGCGGCTCCGACGCGGTGCGTGCCGCCAAATGGCAGGACTATCGGCGTTTGCAGATCGATGGCTGCGAATCGCTGGCCAAGGCACTTGCCGGAAGCGGTGTCATTTTCAGTCTGGTGACGGCTGACCAGGCGCTCACCGCCGCTCGTCAGGCTGCGGCCCATATCGAGCCGGGCGCACTATACCTGGACGGCAACTCGTGTTCCCCGGGCACCAAACAACAGGCCTCCGAACTCATCGAGCGGGCGGCGGGACGCTACGTCGACGTCGCCATCATGGCACCGGTGCACCCTGCGCTGCATCGAGTGCCCCTTTTGGTGAGTGGGCCCCGAACCGAATCCGCGCTCGGCGTGCTTGGCGCCTTGAATATGTGTGCTGCAGTGGTGGACGGCCCGGTGGGAGCCGCCTCTTCGGTGAAGATGGTACGAAGTATTTTGGTCAAAGGCTTGGAGGCGCTGGTGGCCGAATGCGTCCTTGCGGGTCGGCGCGCGGGTGTCGATGAACGGGTTCTTGATTCTTTGGAAGCGACATTTCCCGGCTTTCAGTGGAAGGAGCGCGCGGCTTACATGCTCGAACGCATCATCGTGCACGGCGTGCGCCGGGCCGCGGAGATGCGCGAAGTGGCCAGGACGGTCGAGGAGCTGGGACTGCCGGCGCCCATGTCCCATGCTGCGGCGCAGTGGCAGGCAAAGGTCGGCCAAATGGGTCTGGCGGCCGGCTCGGGCGACTACCGAACTCGCGCCGATGCGATCTCGCGGACGCTATCGACACCTGGTCGCGAAACCGAAGGCGGCGCGACTAACGAGTATGACGACATCCCCGGCACCTACGTGTTTGATGCGGAACACTCTCGTAAGGGGTATGAGTTGAATATGTTTTGCATGTCGCTAAACCACGAGAGCAACCGACAGGCGTTTCGCGCCGACGAAGTTTCATATCTGCGGCGTTTTGCTCTGAGCGAGGAACAAAGGGCGGCCGTGGTGCGGCGCGACTGGAACGAGATGCTGCGCTTGGGTGGAAACATTTACTACACGGCCAAGCTGGCGGCCGCCGACGGCCTGACGTTCCAGGATTTGGCCGCAAAGATGACCGGGATGGAGCGCGAGGAATATCGCAAGATGATGCTCGCTGGAGGCCGCCCCATCGCCGGGAATCGCAGCAAATCGGAATGGCACCATGGGTAAGATCGTTGCGGGCGTGGCAACCTCCCATGTTCCGGCGATCGGTGTGGCCATGGATCAGGGCAAGGTTGATGAGCCCTATTGGCGTCCCGTCTTTCGGGGTTACGAGAAGTCTCGTCTGTGGATGGCCGCGCTGCGCCCAGACGTGGCCATCGTGGTCTACAACGACCATGCAACCGCCTTCTCGCTGGAGGTGATTCCCACCTTCGCGCTGGGTTGCGCGGCCGAGTTTTTGCCCGCTGACGAAGGCTGGGGCAGGCGCCCGGTTCCACCAGTCCAGGGTCACCCGGAACTGGCCTGGCACATGGCGCAATCGCTCATTCTCGACGAATTCGATATCACAATCGTCAATAAAATGGAGGTCGATCACGGCCTGACCGTCCCACTGTCGCTGTTGTTTGGACAGCCGCACAGTTGGCCCTGCCCGGTCATTCCGCTGTGTGTGAATGTCGTGCAATACCCTCCCCCGACGGGACACCGGTGCTTTCAATTGGGCAAGGCCATTCGCAAGGCGGTGGAGTGCTTCCCCCAGGGTCTTCGGGTGGTCATCTTCGGAACCGGTGGCATGTCGCACCAGCTCCAGGCCGAGCGCGCCGGGCTTATCAATTCCGAATTCGACAGGCGCTTTCTTGACACCTTGGTCGAGGACCCGAGCGCGGCCGCCGCTCTGCCCCATATCGAATACCTTCGGGAAGCGGGTTCAGAAGGCATCGAACTCGTGATGTGGCTGGTCATGCGTGGCGCACTCGACGGACATGTGCGAGAAGTTCATCGCCATTACCATGTGCCCGCATCCAATACGGCCGTGGGCCATCTGGTCCTGGAAAACGCGACGACCTGAGCGCCGTGCACGATTTGCAGTTAGCAGTTTCTGGGGAGAGGCAAAAATGAAAGTGTGCGTAGCCGGCGCCGCCGGAGCATTTGGACTAAAGCACCTGGACGCCATCGCCGTCATCCCCGGGGTCGAGGTCGTTTCCATCGTCGGTCACGGTGCGGATTCGATCCGAAGCCTTGCACAGCAACGCAACATTGCGCATTGGACCACGGACCTGAGCCAAAGCCTCTCGCTGCCGGGTGTCGAGGCCGTGGTTTTGTCCACTCCGACGCAGTTGCACGCCGCCCAGGCCATTCAGTGCCTCGAGGCGGGCAAGCACGTGATGGTGGAAATTCCCATGGCCGACAATCTGGCCGACGCGGAACGAGTCGTGCGCGTGCAAAAACAAACTGGCCTCATCGCTATGGCCGGACACACGCGCCGCTTTAACCCCAGCCATCAGTGGATCCATCAACGCGTCAAGTCCGGCAAGCTCAGGATCCAGCAGATGGACGTTCAGACATATTTTTTTCGACGCAGCAACCTCAATGCGCTGGGAAAACCTCGCAGCTGGACCGACCACCTGCTTTGGCACCATGCCTGCCATACGGTCGATCTGTTTCAATATCAAACCGGCGACGAAATCACACAGGTGCAAGCCTTGCAGGGCCCCATCCATCCCGAATTGGGCATCGCGATGGACATGAGCATCGGTCTGAAGGTTGCCTCGGGAGCGATTTGCACCTTGTCGCTATCGTTCAACAACAACGGTCCGCTAGGAACTTTCTTCCGCTACATCTGCGACAACGGAACTTATATCGCCCGCTACGACGATCTGGTTGACGGATACGACAAACCCGTGGACTTGCAGGGTGTCGCCATCTCAAAAAACGGCATCGAGTTGCAGGATCGCGAATTTTTCGCGGCGATTCGGGAGGGACGGGAGCCCAACGCCAGCGTCGCCCAATGTCTGTCCGCGATGCGCGTTCTGGATCGCATCGAACGCAAGCTAAGCGGTCGCGATTAGAGCGCAGCGAGCAGGCGCGATGAAGTTGCGTACATTGGGCCCGTTTTCGGTTTCCGCCATCGGCCTGGGATGCATGAATCTTTCGCACGCTTATGGGACACCTCCAGACACCCAAAGCGCCACGCGCCTCCTATTGCGCGCGCTGGATCTCGGTTACACCCTTTTTGACACGGCGGCGCTTTACGGATTTGGCGCCAATGAGACTCTCGTGGGCCACGCGTTGAGCCATCGACGGGCACAATTCGTTCTGACCACGAAGTGTGGTGTGTTTCGCAATGCTGCGGGCGTGCGCGAAATCGACGGCCGGCCCGCCATCTTGCGACAGACGGTCGACGACAGCCTGAGGCGCCTGCGCGTCGAGTGCGTTGACATTTGCTACCTGCACCGTTGGGACAAACGGGTCCCAATCGAAGACAGCGTCGGCGCGCTCGCGGAGATGGTCGCCAAAGGAAAGATCCGCGCCATCGGGCTGTCGGAGATTTCCGCTCCGACACTCGCGCGGGCCCATCGGGTTCATCCCATTGCGGCAGTGCAAAGCGAATATTCCTTGTGGACACGCAATCCCGAAATCGCGGTGCTGGAACAGTGCCGTCGCCTGGGCGTGAGCTTTGTTGCGTTCAGCCCTTTGGGTCGCGGTTTTTTGGGCGGCACGCTGGGAGACCCAAATAGTCTTGAGCCGAAGGACATTCGTCGGCAAATGCCGCGATTTGAGCCGGCCAATTACGCTGTCAACTTGGCGCTGTATCGGTCCTTGCGCGATATTGCGCAGGAAGTTGGCTGCACGACCGCGCAGCTCGCCTTGACCTGGCTTCTCGGACAGGGGACGGACATCATCCCGATCCCCGGCACGACCCGCATCGATCACTTGGAGGAGAACGCCGCGGCCGAGCAAATCGCCTTGTCCCTGGACGTCAGAAAACGTCTGGACACGCTGATCAATGCGAAGACCGTCTTGGGCGCGCGTTACAACACGGCGACGCAGGCCGAGATCGATACCGAAGAATTTACCTGACAGAGCATTGCACGTACGCACGCGCGAGCGCAACTGGCACAACGACAAGCGCCCGAAAGTTTGCGTGCGTCGAAGTCTGCGGATGACGCGGTACCGTATCACGAGACGGCCATCGCTCGGGTTCGGTTCTACGCCGCGAAAATTGCACTTTCGTTAAATTGTCCCCCCAGCACGGCGTCGCGCCTTTTGTCGGACTTCCGCATGGCCGGGCTCAGAGCATTGGCGTCGCGGTCGCCGCCGAAGTCGTATCCCACATTGCGCGTCTTCGTACCGCGCGCTGTCACCGCAGCGTCGCAAAGATTCGTTAGCGTGCCCGCGCCCTAGCCCGCACGGTTTCACGGCGCGGCGCACCGGCAACGCGATATGACACACCGATGACTGGCACACAACCGTGCTTCTCGCCCGCAACCGCCATGCGCGATCCGCTGCGCACAAAAGGCCGCCAAGGTTTCTTGGCGTGTGCGACGCGGTGCGACCGCATCACCTCAATCCCCTTGCCCTTTCACCATCGTCAGGAGTTCGTTTATGAATAGGCCAATGAATGCGGCACTCGCCTGCGTCGCCTTTACGGCGACAGCAGCGGTAGCGACCACGGCAATGTCCGCGGAAGGATCCGTGCCAACCGGCATCGCCCGAATCGACCACATATTTTTAATCATGATGGAGAACCACGCCTACGCGCAGGTCATCAGCAATCCGAACATGCCGTTTGTCAATCGTCTGGCCAACGAGGCGAACCTTGCGACAAATTACTTTGCAGTCGGCCACCCGAGCCTGACCAACTACCTGGAGATCGTCGGTGGATCGAACTTCGGGGTCCGCAACGACAACGCACCGAACTGGCACAGCACGAGTTGTGCGACCAATCTCAGTAACGGCTTTGTCTCCTTGGAGTCCGTTTCCACCCCCATCTGTCCTATCGAGGGCAGCGGAACGGACGCGGCGACTCCTGCCCTTGACTGCACGAACGAACCTAGCCCACCCGGAAACCCGGCCACCGGCGCGGGCTGCGACATCGATGTCGACGGCAAGCTGGCCTTTACCGCCGTTACCAACACCACCGGCAAAACGATTGCAGATCAACTCGTAGAGTTTGGGATGAGTTGGAAGGCGTACGAAGAATCCCTGCCACCGACAGGTGCCGACGGAGTCAACAATGCCGACGGCCTGTTTTCAACGCTGACACTCGTTTCGAACCCCCCCGTTCCCCCAGCAACGGCTTCGACAACGAGCAATTTCACGATTCCCGTGCCGCAAGGGGCCGAAACGGGCACCGTCGGGGGCACCGTGCAGGCACTGTATGCCGTGAAGCACAATCCTTTCGCCTATTTCGCAAGCGTGCAGTCCGGTCAGGACGAACGCAACAGCCTGAAGAATATGGTGGGTTTCGATGGTCCGCACGGACTGTTTGCCGATCTGGCACGCGGCGAGCTGCCGAACCTCGTCTATATCGTGCCCAACCAGTGCCACGACCAGCACGGCCGCAACGGGGCCACTGCCGGGCCCGAGTGTGCGTATGACCCCAACGACAACGGGACTCTCGTGGGGCTGAATCCCGCACTCATGTACGAAGGCGATATCGCGTTGGAGCGGCTGGTTGGCGCGATCCACAGTTCTCCGGCGTGGACTGAGGGCAATAACGCAATCGTGATCGTCTGGGACGAAAACGATTACAGCGTGAACCCGACGACTAACCAAGTGGTATTGCTGGTCGACACGAATAATCCGAACGCGCACGGCACCAAGAGCAATAAGTTCTACACATCCTTCTCCTTGCTCCGCACCATGGAAGCCGGATTCGGTCTCCCCTGTCTGAACCATGCTTGTGACAGCGAGGCCACCGTCATGGCAGATCTGTTTCGTACCCACTGAGGTGCGCCAGCCCGCCTCGGGCGCCGAAGGCCGCAATAGCGGTTTTTGGCCAAGGACAAAGAGCCGGGCGCCATGCCCGGCT
>Ga0187769_10000706_pt1 | contig 18455 bp, 13 predicted proteins | sample 0116_SJ02_MP02_1_FD_133140 | JGI IMG/M metagenome (GOLD analysis project Ga0187769, IMG submission 133140) | Tropical peat soil microbial communities from peatlands in Department of Meta, Colombia - 0116_SJ02_MP02_10_MG | ecosystem: Environmental > Terrestrial > Soil > Wetlands > Peat | place... | reverse complement strand
CGCGCTTCTGATCGCGCTCGCCGACATTGGCGGTGTGTGGCCCGTCGCGGGCGTCACTGCGGCGCTCACCGAACTGGCCGAAACCGCGCTCGGTGCGGCGGTTCGGTTTCTCCTGCGCGATGCCGCCGGACGCGACAAACTGGCGCTGCCCGATCGGACCGATCCTGAAAGCGGCTCAGGCTACGTCGTGCTTGCCATGGGCAAGCTGGGCGGCCGCGAGCTCAATTTCTCAAGCGACATCGACCTTATGGTCTTTTTCGATGCGGATGACGCGCGCCTTGGCCGCGACGTCGAGCCGGCGCGCTTCTACGTGAGCCTGACGCGCGAGCTGATCAAAATTCTGCAGCAGCGCACCCCAGACGGCTACGTGTTTCGCGTCGATTTACGGCTGCGTCCCGATCCGTCGTCGACGCAGATCGCCATGTCTACTACGGCGGCGCTCGACTACTACGAAAGCCGCGGCCAGAACTGGGAGCGCGCGGCGCTGATCAAGGCGCGCGTCTGCGCCGGCGATCGTGCCGCCGGCGACCAGTTCGCTCGCGATCTGGCGCCGTTCATTTGGCGTAAATACCTCGACTACGCGACGATCGCCGACGTCCACGACATGAAGCGGCAGATCCACACCTATCGCGGTCACGGCGAGATCGCGGTCGAAGGCCACAATATCAAGCTCGGCCGCGGCGGCATCCGCGAAATCGAGTTCTTCGTGCAAACCCAGCAGCTCATCGCCGGCGGGCGGCACGGCGAATTGCGCGGCCGCGGCACCGTCGTCATGCTCGCCATGCTTGCCGCCGAGGGCTGGATCGACGCCGCCGCGCGCGACGAGTTGACGGCGGCTTACGACTTCCTGCGCCGCGTCGAACACCGGCTGCAAATGCAGGCCGACGAACAGACCCATAGCTTGCCGGCAGATACCGCTGCGCTTGAGGTTTTTGCCCGGTTTCTCGGCTTTGCCGGCCGCGACGATTTCGCCGCCGCACTGATTGTGCATTTGCGCAAGGTCGAACGGCACTACGTGCGCCTGTTCGAACGCGCGTCGCAGCTACTGGCACAACGCCAGCAGCTGTCGTTTACCGCCGCGCCGGACGACACCGAGACACTCGACCGGCTGGCGCACATGGGCTTTCACCAGCCGCGGACGGTCGCCGAAGCGGTCCACCATTGGCGCTCGGGCCGCTACCGCGCCCTGCGCGGCGAGCAGGCGCTGGCCAATCTGACCGAGCTCATACCGGCGATCGTCGATGAATTGTCGCGCGCCGAATACCCCGACGCGGCGTTTGCCGCGTTCGACCGGTTTCTCGCCGGGCTGCGGGCAGGGGGCCGGTTCTTTTCGCTGCTGCGGCAGAATCCCGAATTGATCCGCTTTATCGCGCTGATCCTCGGCACAGCACCACGGCTCGCCGATATCCTGGCGCAGCACCCGCATTTCATCGATTCGTTGGTCGATCCGCGCTTCTTCGGTCCGCTGCCCGACGCGGCACGGCTCGAAGCGGAGCTCGGTCGCGCCTTGGCAGATAGCCGCGGCTATGAGGCGGTGCTCGACGCCGTCCGGCTGTTCGGCCAGGAGGATATGTTCCTGATCGGCGCGCGCATCCTGTCCGGCTCGATTTCCGCGGAACAAGCGGGCGAACTTTTCGCCGGCCTTGCCGACGTGCTGTTGCGCGCCGTGCATCACGAGGTCGACGCCGACTTCGCCGCGGCGCACGGCCGTATCGCCGGGGCGCAGAGCGCCATCGTAGCGCTCGGCCGGCTCGGCGCGCGCGAAATGACTGCCGGTTCCGATCTCGATCTCATCGTGATCTACGATTTCGACAAGGACCGACCCAATTCGGACGGCAAGCACCCGCTTTACGGCGGCCAATATTTCGCTCGCTTCACCCAGCGCCTGATCAGCGCGCTCACGGTGCAGACCAATTACGGCCGGCTCTACCAGGTCGACATGCGGCTGCGCCCGTCCGGGCGGTCGGGTCCGTTGGCGACGCAAATCGACCGTTTCGTCGACTATCAGGAGCGCGAGGCTTGGACCTGGGAGCACATGGCGCTGACCCGCGCCCGCGTAGTTTCGGCGTCGCCGGAATTTGCGGCAAAGATCGAGGCGGCAGTCCACACGGCGCTGTGCCGCAAGCGCAACGCCGGCACCACGGCCGCCGATGCCGCCGAAATGCGCGCGGCAATCGCCAAGGAAAAAGGCGAAGCCGATCTTTGGGACCTCAAATACGCCGCCGGCGGGCTCATCGATATCGAATTCATCGCGCAATATTTGCAGCTCGTTCATGCCGCAGCGACGCCGGAGATTCTCGACACCTCGACGGCGCGGACGCTGGAGAAGGCCGCCCGCCTCGGCGTGCTGACAGCCGAAGATGCCGAAGTTTTAAGGCCCGCGGTCCGGCTCTACCACGACTTGACGCAAATCTTAAGGCTTTGCCTGCCGACCGTGTTCGATCCGAAAACGGCAGGTGCTGGCGTCCTTGGCCTTTTGGCGCGTGCCGCCGATCTGCCGGACTTCTCCGCGCTCGCCGCCCACGTCGCCGACACGCAGCGCCGCGTGCGCGAATGCTTTGTGCGGATTGTTGCGAAGGCGATCTGACCGTCGCTAAGCCGCAGCTTCTACCCTTTCCGCGCGCGGAGGCGCCTTCGCCGCGAGCGGCAGGCGCACCACCACCATGGTGCCGTCGCCGAGCTTGGAGCGGATGCGCATTCTGCCGCCATGCAGTTCCGCGAGCGACTTGGCTATGGCGAGACCGAGTCCTGAGCCCTGGTGGCGTTTGGTCAGCTGACTCTCGACCTGTTCGAACGGCCGGCCCAGTTTGCGCAGAGCCTCCTTCGGAATGCCGATGCCGTTGTCGCATATGGCGATCATGATCATCTTGCCGCGGCGACGCCCGCGCATCATCACCGCGCCGCCGTCGGGGGTGAATTTCACGGCGTTGGAAAGGAGATTGAGCGCGATCTGCTTGACGGCGCGGCGATCGGCGCGAAGCTCGATATCCGGATCGACATCGGCGTCGAGCTTGAGGTGCTTTTCGGCGGCGCGAGTCGATACCACGCGCAGGCAATCGGCGAGAACCGGTTCGAGCGCAATGACTTCGGGAGTGAGCCGAATGCCGCCTGCCTCGATCTTCGACATGTCGAGAATGTCGTTGATGACGTCGAGCAGATATTCGCCGCTTTCGCGGATGTCACGCGAATATTCGGTGTATTTCTCGGCGCCAAGCGGCCCGAACATTGCCGATTCCATGATCTCGGAAAAGCCGATGATGGCGTTGAGCGGGGTGCGCAGCTCGTGACTCATATTGGCCAGGAACTTCGATTTGGCCTGGTTGGCGTCCTCGGCGCGCGTTTTCTCCTCGGCGTATTTCTCCGCGAGATCGGCCAGCTCGGCGGTTTGCCGTTCGAGCGCGTGCTGGGATTTACGCAAATCGTGGATGGTGGCGGCTTGACGCTTGTCGCCTTCCATCAGCTTCTGCTCGTGCTGCTTGATCTTGGTGATGTCGGTTCCGACCGAGACGTAACCGCCGTCCTTGGTGCGGCGCTCGCTGATATGCATCCAGCGCCCGTCGTCGAGTTGGGCCTCGAAGGTACGCGCGCCACGCGGCTCGAAGGCGTCGTTGGCGAGCGCGGTGCGGATGAGCGGCTTGCGGCCGGCGGCGACAATGGTCTCATACGAGGTGCCCGCCGCGACCGCCTCGTCCGGCAGATGGTGCAGCGCCTGGAAGTTGGAGTTACACAAGACCAGGCGATTGTCGGCGTCCCACAGCACGAACGCTTCCGGTATGGTTTCAATGGCGTCGCGCAGCCGCAAGTCCGCGGCCACGGTGCGTTCGACGAGACTCTTCTGTTCGGTGATGTCGACGGCGATGCCGATCACGTGCGGCCCGATGTCGCCGTCCTGGCGCGTCAATTCGCATCGCACCCGCAGCCACAGCCAGCGACCGTCGGCATGCCGCATGCGAAAGGCGTGATCGATGGACTGCACTTTGGCGTCGGCGAGCCGGGTCGCCAGCTCATATAAATTGATGTCGTCGCTGTGGATCAGCGCGCTGACCTCGCCGAAGCTGAGAAGATCGTCCTTCTGCGGCAGGCCGAGGATGTCGTACATCGAATGCGACCAGAACACGCGGCCGCGCGCCAGGTCCCAGTCCCACAGCCCGCAGCGGCCGCGATTAAGCGCGGTATCGACGCGGCTGCGCACGGTGTCGTGAATGAGGTCGGCCTCGCGCGCGCGCGTCGCCTGCCAATGGAAGGCGAAGCCGAGGATCAGCACCACGAAGCCGGTCGTTGCCGAAAGCGTCACGGTCAGCGCGGTGGTGGAGCGCCAATTGGCCAGCGCATCGTCGTGGCTCTGGATGACGGCGAGCAGGCCGACCGGGTTCTTCAACGCCCGCACGGTGGCAAACGCAGTTTCGCCGTTCGCCAGCATGATCTCCAAGGTGCCGGCGGCGGCGCCGAACGTGGTCAGCGGCTGTGACGGACCCAGCACGTCGAGAATCTGGCGCCCGATGAGCTGCGGTTCGCCGGGGAGGGTGGCGACGATCACGCCGTCGCCGTCGGCGATGAGAGTCCGCCGACCGGCGCCGGCCGCCCATGCCGGCAGCGCCTGTTCGAGCGCCGCGGTGCTGCGCAGCGGGCGCGACGCGCCGTCCCGCACCGGTCGCTCGAGCGCGGCGGCGAAATGATCGGCCAGCGCCTCGATGGCGGCCGTCGCATCGAACACGACTTGGCGGCGCTGCTCGAGCACCTGCACGGCGCCGCCGATGCAGATCGTCAGCATGAACGCCACGATCAGAACCGGGACGGCGCGGCGTAACAGCGGCTCCGCGGTGAGAAGGCGCCGATAGGCGGGTTTGGCGATCGATTGCGCCAGCCCCTTGATCGAATCGGAACGTAGAGACGCACTCGCCGCATCGGCGCGCGCCATCGCCTGCCTCCGTTCGGATGATCGCCTCGACCCGTGACCGGAGAGTGTGCCGCTCCCTCCGAATCGTTCACAATAGAATCGATGCGCGCTGATTTGTCGAGAGTCTTCAGTCAATATTTTTTTAACAAATTTCCACAAATTCTATTGCAGCGCAAAAATCCGCCCCGCGCGGGGTGTCGTTCACTCAAAAAATCTTTTTTGTTGAATCACTTGGCGCGTTACTTGCACTTGAGCGTACCCCGCTGCACGAAGCGCGGGGACAAAGCTCTCCGGTGCGTGCGCCGGCAAGGCCCGTCGCTCAGCTCTCGGCGAGTGTGCGCGCGATGATGTCGCCGAGATCCGGCGACAAAGCCGGTGCCGCCGCTACGCCCCGCAACGCCACTTCGGCGCGGGCGCGGCGTGTTGCTTCCAGCGCGCGCCAGGAGCGGAACGCGCCCATCAGCCGCGCCGCGACCTGCGGGTTCTTCGGGTCGAGCGCAACCACGAAGTCGGCGACAAAGTCGTAGCCTTTGCCGTCGCTGCGATTGAATTGCGTGTGGTTGGCCTGCGCGAAAGTGCCGATCAGTGCCCTGATGCGATTGGGATTGGCGATGGAGAAAGCCGGGTGCTGGGTCAAGGCCTGTACGCGATCGAGCGTCGTCGGCTCCGGGATCACCGCCTGCAACGCGAGCCATTTGTCGATGACCAGCGGATCGTCGGCGTAGCGCTTGTAGAAATCGTCGAGCGCGGCGGCGCGTTCGGGCCGGTCATGGAGCGAAAGCGTTTCCAGCGCCGCCATGCGGTCGGTCATGTTGTCGGCGTTGAGGTATTGCGCGTTTGCGCGCGCGATGGCCTCGTCCGCTGCGGTCATCGCCAGAAGATCAAGGCAGGCATTTTTGAGCGCGCGCCGGCCGGCGCTCGACGCGTCGGGACGATACGGCCCGGGTGTGATCATCCGCCGATAGGTGTCGGCGAGCGCGGCGCGGTGCCGCGCGCCGATCGCCGCGCGCAGCCGGCGGCGCGCGGCAAAGATCGCGTCGGGATCGACGTCGCTGCCGATTTCGCGCGCGATGTCAGCCTCGGCGGGCGGCGACAGCGTCAGCGCGATGAACGCCGGCTCGAGGCTCTCGTCGTTGAGAATGGCGCCGAGCGCGGCCATCAACCCATCGTCCTCGCGGGGCGCCACGCCGGCGCGCAGGGCCGCGACATTGGCCTTGAGCAAGGTCATCGCCAGCGTCTGGACCGCCTGCCAGCGGTTGAATTGATCGGTGTCGTGCGCGGCAAGAAAGCGCAAGTCGTCCGGCTCGATCGGCAGCGCCAGCTTGATCGGCGCGGAAAAGCCGCGGTTGAGCGAGGGCACCGGCCGCTGGGCGACGCCGGTGAAGATGAAAGTGTGGTTCGGCCGCGTCAGTTCGAGCACGCCGCGATCGAGCGGCCGGCCGTCGAGCAGCAGCGGCAGGTCGCCGCCGTTTGTACCGACCAGCCCGATAGCGAGCGGGATCACCATCGGCGCCTTGTCGGGCTGCCCTGGCGTCGGCGGCACCGTCTGCGTCACGTCGAGCCGGTAGGTCTTGGCGCGCGCGTCGTAATGCGGCGCGACTTTGACTTCCGGCGTGCCGGCTTGCGAATACCAGCGCATGAATTGCGCAAAGACCTCGCGCTTGCTCACGTCGGCGAAGCACTGCACGAACTGCTCGACGGTAGCCGCTTGGCCGTCGTGGCGCTTGAAATAAAGATCCATGCCCTTGCGGAACGTCGCCGGGCCGATGAGGGTGCGGATCATGCGCACCACCTCGGATCCCTTGTCGTAGACGGTCGAGGTGTAGAAGTTGTTGATCTCGTGATAGAGCTCGGGCCGCACCGGATGCGCCAAGGGACCGGCGTCCTCGACGAATTGATGGGCGCGCAGCGAGCGCACATCGCTGATGCGCTCGACCGCGCGCGAGCGCTGCGAAGCGGTGAACTCCTGGTCGCGGAACACCGTCAGGCCTTCCTTCAGGCAAAGCTGGAACCAGTCGCGGCAGGTGATGCGGTCGCCCGTCCAATTGTGGAAATACTCGTGCGCGATTACCGCCTCGATATTGGCAAAGTCCTGGTCGGTGGCAGTGGCCGGCGAGGCCAGTACGTACTTGTCGTTGAAGACGTTAAGCCCTTTGTTCTCCATCGCGCCCATATTGAAGGCCGACACCGCCACGATCATGAAAATATCGAGGTCGTATTCCCGCCCGAACGCCTCCTCGTCCCAGCGCATGGCGCGCTTGAGACTGTCCATGGCGTAGGGCACGCGCGCCTCCTTGCCCGGCTCGACATAGATGGCGAGCTTGACCGTGCGTCCGGACATGGTGACGAAGCAATCTTCGACGCAGGCCAGATCGCCGCCGACCAGCGCGAACAGATAGGACGGCTTGGGGAACGGGTCGTGCCAGACGGCGAAATGGCGGGACGTGCCCGGCACCTCGCCCTTGGCGATCAGATTGCCGTTCGAGAGGAGGACCGGCGCCTCGCCGTTGTCGGCTTCGATCCGGGTCGTGTAGACCGCCATAACGTCGGGCCGGTCGAGAAGATAAGTGATGCGGCGGAACCCTTCGGCCTCGCATTGCGTGCAATAGGTCGCGCCGGCGCGGTAAAGCCCCATCAGCTGCGTATTGCCGGTCGGGTCGATCACAGTCTCGATGGTCAGCTCGAACGGCCGGTTCGGCGGTTGCGCGATGGTGAGCCGGTCCGGCGTGGCGACGAAACGTTCCGCCCCCAGCGGCTTGCCGTCGAGCGCCAGCGCGACAAGCTTGAGCTCGTCGCCGTCGAGAACGAGCGGGGCCGGCGTGCCAGCCGAATTGGGCTTGATCTTGAGCCTGGCGCGCACTGTCGCCGCGGTCGCATGCAGCGACACGTCCAGCTCGACGGTTTCGATGAGCCAATCGGGTGGACGGTAATCTTGGAGGCGGACGGGACGGGGCTCTTCGGTGCGCATGGCCGGCTTGATGTAAGGGGTTTGGGCGCAGATGGAAAGCCGCCGCTTTAGAGCGTGATCCCGAAAAATGGAAACCGGTTTTCGGGAAAGTTCATGCCCAAACCAAAAGTCTAGCGCCGCGGCTCGGCATGGCCGGTAACGCGCGTAATTTCCGGAAATTTCCGGCGCAGCCGGCGCTCGAGCGCGTCAACCATGTCGTGCACCGCGGCCACCGACCGCGTCGGATCGACGCGGCAATGAAAATTGACGATGTCGCCGTCGGGGGTCTCGCGCACGCGCACGTCGTGGACCTCCGCAAGATCGGGAATTTCCGCGCCAAGCGCGGTCAGAACGTCGCGAACTTCGGCGATGCGCTCGGGCGCGGCGTCGCGCCCGGCGAGAACATCGGCGGGGAGGGGCTCGATATGGGTTTCCACCTCGACCTCCGGCCCGAGCTCGTCGCGCACCGCCTGTTCGAGCCGGCTCGCCACATCGTGGGCGGCGCCCAGCGCCTGCGTGCCGTCCACTTCGAGATCGGCGGACACCGAAAGCCGCCCGGCGATCGCCTGCACGGCGATATGGTGAATGGCGAGCCCAAGGTCGCGCGCGATCACCATAACGCGTTCGCGCACCGTCTCGTTGTCGAGCGCCCGCGGCTCGGTGGTGATGGTCAGTTCGGCCGCCGGCAGGTCGGCACGGATGGCGCGAATGAGCTGGATTTTGATGTCGGCGACGCGGTCGAGCGGCAGCGTGCGGCTGACCGCAACGCCGAGTTCCACGAACAGCACCGCACCGGCCGGCCGGGCCCGTACCCGCTCGACTACGACGACGCCCGGAATTTGCCGGGCAATGGCGCTGACGCGTTCGCTCACGCCGGCCGGCGCCGCGTCGGTCAAGGTGTCGATGGTGCGCCGCCCGAGCCGATAGCCGGCGATGCAGATAAAGACCGCGACGACGAGCGCCGCCGCGGCGTCCGCTTGCGGGTAGCCTGCCGCGACGCCGAAAAGCCCGATCAGCACCGCGATCGACGACCACATGTCGGAGGAAAAATGCAGCGCATCGGCCTCCAGCGCCTCGCTCGATGTCGCCTTGGCGACGCGTTTGAGTGCGCGGGCGCGGAAGAAGTCGACCGCGATCGAGCCGGCGATAACGACGAAGGCCGCAGGCGTGGCGGCAACCGCGTAAGCCCGTGCGCCGACGAGCCGCTGCACCGCCTCGAAGATCACGACACCGGTGAGGAGAAACAACAGCGCGGTTTCGGCAAGCGCGGTCACGCTCTCCATCTTGCCGTGGCCGTATTGGTGCTCGGCGTCGGCCGGCTTGCCGGATATGCGGACGGCGAAATAAGTGAGCAGCGTCGCCGCCAGATCGAGCAGCGAGTGACCGGCTTCCGACAGGATGGCGAGCGAACCGGTCAAAAGCCCGATTACCGCCTTGGCTGCGGTCAGCGCGGCCGAAGCGGCGATCGAACCGAGCGCGGCTTTTTCCTTGGCGTTCATGGGTGATCCCCGGGGACACCGGTTACCGGCCGCGCACGGCCCGTCAAGACATTGGTCGGCCTATGTCAGCAACTCGACCTTTGCCTGGTGGCCGTGTGCTCGAGCAAGCTTGCTGTCACACGTAAATAGCACTGCCGATAAAACCTCCGCGAGGGCGATGTACGTGGCGTCATAAGCCGTCATCGACGTTCGCAACTCCCATATTCGCCCAATAAATGGCGTGTGTTCGTGCCGAGTCAAACCCAAGTCGAGCATCGAGATCAAAGCAGCCTCGGCGCGACCGTTTGAAATTTCGCCGGAAAGGGTCAGACGCCGTATCGCCTGGAGTGTTTCAACTTCAAGGAGATGCGGAGCGTGGAGCGAATCATTGGGATCAAGCACACGGTTAGTGTGGCGAATGCCCAAGGGTGTCTGCAGGAGAATTTCTACCAACACCGAAGCATCGAGTACCCGCACGTCGGTGATCAGCGCCGATCGCGCTCCTCCCGAATGATTGCAGTCGGGGAAGTCTTCAGTCGAACCGGTCCTAAGGCAGCCAACCGGGCCTTGATTTCATCGAGCGTCGGGCGTTCGGCAATCTTGCGCATCTCGCGGATCAGATAATCAGACAGCGACCGGCCTTCGATTGCAGCACGGGACTTAAGCTGGCGATGGAGCGAATCGGGGACGTGGCGCAACTGTATCATCTTAGGCATGTGTACCACATAATTGCATGTTTTGCGCATGTCAACCGGTTGTACGTTAAATGCGGGTAGAGGAGGCGTCAATGCGCCTCGAGCAGTCGATTTTTTATCGTTGAGCCGCTAAATACACGGCACGGAACAGTGGAACGCCAGCTTTGCAGCTCAATCCCCGCTTCTGCGTCGCGCCCATGATGGAATGGACCGATCGGCACTGCCGGTTTTTCCACCGCCTGCTGACGCGGCGCGCGCTGCTTTACACCGAGATGCTGACCACCGGGGCGGTGCTGCGCGGCGACCGCGCGCGGCTCCTGCGCCACGATCCGGCCGAGCATCCGCTCGCTCTGCAGCTCGGTGGCGCCGAGCCGGCGGCGCTCGCGGCCTGTGCGAAGATCGGCGCCGATCTCGGCTTCGACGAAATCAATCTCAATGCCGGCTGCCCGTCCGACCGTGTCCAGGACGGCCGCTTCGGCGCCTGCCTGATGGCGGAGCCGCGGCTCGTCGGCGACTGCGTCGCGGCGATGAAGGCGGCGGTGGCGATACCGGTCACGGTGAAATGCCGCATCGGCATTGACGAGCAGGATCCGGAAAGCGCGCTGGAGATTTTTGCGCAAAATGTCGAGCGCGCGGGCGCCGACGCGCTCATCGTCCACGCCCGCAAGGCCTGGCTCAAAGGCCTCTCTCCGAAGGAGAACCGCGACATCCCGCCGCTCGATTACGACCGCGTCTATCGACTCAAGCGCGCCCATCCGCGGCTCACCGTCGTTCTTAACGGCGGCATCGGCGATGTCGAAGCGGCGCTGACCCATCTGCGGCATGTCGACGGCGTCATGATGGGCCGCGCCGCCTATCAGGAACCGTGGCGGCTCATGGCGGTCGATCCGCTGGTGTTCGGCGAAGCGGCGCCATTTTCGTCTGCCAAAGAGGCCGCGGCGGCGCTCACCCCTTACATCGAACGCGAAACCGAGCGCGGCACGCGCCTGCACGCCATCACGCGGCACCTGCACGGGCTGTTCCGGGCCGTGCCCGGCGCGCGCGCCTATCGCCGCATGCTGGCCGGCGCCGCGAGTTCGCCGCAGGCCGACGCCGAGCTTTTGGCCGCCGCGCTCGTCCTGGTCTGCGACGTTAGTGCGGACAGCAGCCGCGTTGCCGCTTAGGACATTAGCAACATGATCTTCGCCGTGCCGTGGAGCGAGATCGTCTGGCTCGCCTGCGCCATCGTCATTGGCGGCGTCGTCACCGGGATGCTGGCCGGGTTGTTCGGCATCGGCGGCGGGGCCGTCATCGTCCCGGTGCTCTACGAGGTCTTTCGCGTGCTCGACGTGCCCGAGGAAGTGCGCATGCAGCTTTGCGTCGGCACCTCGATCGCCATCATCCTGCCGACGACGGTGCGTTCGTTTCTGACCCACCGCAAGAAGGGCCTGGTCGTGCCGCGCGTGATCAGGCTGTGGGCGCTGCCCGCGGTGATCGGCGTCGGCTGCGGCGCCACCATCGCGGCGTTCGCGCCAGCGGCGGTATTCAAGATCGCCTTCGTTGTCATCGCCAGCTTCATCGCGACGAAATTTCTGTTCGCCGGCGACCGCTGGAATCTCGGCGCCGAGCTGCCGGGTCCGGTGCCGATGACGCTTTACGGCTTCGCAATCGGGCTTGCCGGCTCGCTGATGGGGGTGAGCGGCGGCTCATTGTCCAACATCGTGCTCACGCTCTACGGCAAATCGATCCATCAGGCGGTCGCGACCTCGGCCGGCCTTGGCGTACCCATCACCATCGTCGGCTCGCTCGGTTATATGCTGGCCGGCCTGCCGCACCAGGCTTTGTTGCCGCCGCTGTCGCTCGGCTTTGTGTCGCTGATCGGCGTGGCGGTGATGGCGCCGGTGTCGAGCCTGACGGCGCCCTACGGAGCGCGACTCGCGCATCGGCTGTCGCGGCGCACGCTCGAAATCGCGTTCAGTATATTTCTGCTGCTGGTGTCGCTGCGGTTTTTGGTAAGCCTGTTTTAGTGGAGCATGATCTTTTCGGAAAACCGGAAGCCCACTTTTCCGGATCATGCTCAGGGATAACCTTTCAGAATGAGCCGGTCGCCGTTGACCTGCCAGCTTTGCAGGCGGTTCAAAAAGCTCATACCGAGCAGGCTAAAGCGCAACTGCCCGGGTTGCACCACCAACGCTTCGACCGAACGCTCTTCGAGGGCGCCGACGGCGAGGCGGTCGAGCGTTACCGGCGCGGCGCGGGTGCGGCCGTTGGCGGTATCGATGCTCACGGTATAGGTGAGCAGATCGAGCGGCAGGCCGGCGGTGCGGGCGTCGTCCTGGGTCAGCACCACCGAACTTGCGCCGGTATCGAGCACCATATGGACGCGGGCGCCGTTGATCTGCGCGGTAATGGCGAAGTCGCCCGCATTGCTGCGCGCCACCTCCACGGTGCGGCCGTGCGAAATGACGTGGCCGGGAATGAGCTCGGCCAACACGCGATTGGCGACGTCGCTCAATTCGAAGCGGAAGGTATAGCCGATTACCAGAAGGAGCCCGACTACGACCCATAACAGCGCCGCAAAGATCGCCTGGGTGAAACGCTCCCGAAACAGCGTGAGCAGCCCCGCGGCGAGAAACACGAGAATCGCGAGCTTGTAGGCGAGCGAACCGAAATCGTCGGTAGAGAGCGGCCCGACCGTGCCCCGGCCGTGCTGGGCGATCAAGACGAGGATCGCGATCAAAATCCCGAGCAGCAGCAACCACAATAAGCGCCGGCGCACGTCGACCGTCTCCCCTATGCCGCGCTTTCGCCGCGGATCGCCGCAAGCCGCGCCGGCAGCTCCGCCATTACCTGCCGTCGCTCGGCCGGTGTCATGTCGATCCAGCGCGCGATTTCATGAAGCGTGCGTCCGCAACCGACGCACAGGCGCTGCGCCGGATGAACCGCGCAGATACGTAAGCAAGGCGTTTCGATTTTGGCGTTCGGGACGAGCATCGGGCTTTGGGTTCGCGCGGCACCATAGACGCGAAGCCGGCGAAGGCAAGGTTTTCGTTTTCCGCATTGCCTGGCCTCGTGCCGGCGTTCACGCCTCGCGCCGTTTGTCGGGGATGTGTTGGCTCAGCCGCCGGCGCCGAACAGCGCCCGCTTGGCGCGGCTCGACGAACCTTCCGATGACGACGACGACGAGGACGACGACATGTCCGCTCGCGGCTGGATCGGCGGCGCCCCTTCGGCAATCGGCGCCAGGGCGGTCATGACGCGCTCGGGCGGGAACGTGACGATCACCTCGGTGCCGATGCGCAGCTTCGATTTCAGCGTGAACGTGCCGCCGTGCAGGTCGATCAGATTCTTGGCGATCGGCAGACCGAGGCCGGCGCCCTGCTCGGCGGATTTGATCGAATTGGAGCCTTGGCCGAACGAGGCGAGCACGATCGGAATCTCCTCCTCCGGGATGCCCGGCCCGGTGTCCTTGACGCTCATGTATTGGCCGCCGGAGGCGGTCCAGCCCACTTTGAGCCAGATTTCGCCGCCCTGCGGCGTGAACTTGATCGCGTTGGACAGCAGGTTGAGGCAGATCTGGCGCACCGCGCGCTCGTCCGCCCACAGCCGCGGCAGGTCCGGCTCGAACATTTCGTGGATGGTGATGCCGCGATTTGAAGCGCGCAGCTTGAGCAAATGGTGGCAGTCCTCGACCACACGATTGAGCGACACCGCTTCCTCGTTGAGCTCGTAGCGGCCGGCCTCGATGCGCGACAGATCGAGAATTTCGTTGATCAGATTGAGCAGATGCACGCCGGAATTATGGATGTCGGCGGCATAATCCTTGTACATCGGCACGCCGTGCGGCCCGAAAATCTCGCCCTTCATGACCTCGGAAAAGCCGAGAATGGCGTTAAGCGGGGTGCGCAGCTCGTGGCTCATCTGGGCGAGAAAGCGCGATTTGGCGATGTTGGCGGTCTCGGCGCGGCGGCGCGCCTCGTCGGAGACCGACTTGGACTGTTCGAGTTCGCCGATCAGCGCGTCCTTTTCGGCGCGCGCTTCGAGCGTGGCGAGCGTAGTCGAATAAAGCCGGTAGGCGAGCAGCGAGAAATAGCCCTCCGCGGTGAGCGCCATGATGGCGAGAATGTAATCGTGCAGCGTGCCCTTGACCGCGAAATCAAGCGCGATCGCAATCGTGACCGGCAGCGTCAGCGCGAACACCGCTATCGGCAGGCTCGACGCCAGCATGCTCGATATCGCCACCACCAGGAGCATGACGAACAGCATGAAAGTGGCGGCCTGGTCGTCGATGCCGATCGGGTTGATCAGGATGAAGGTCCAGGCCATGCCGAAGAACAGGTCGAGCATGATGAAGCGCATCCGCCACGAGCGCAGTTGCGTGGTCGGTGGCGGCTCGTCGAGAAACTGGCGACAGGCGCGGATGATGACGAGATGGATAATAAGCGCGCCGCCGGTCCATACCCCGCAGGTCAAGGCCCCGGTCCACAGCCCCGACAGTGCGCCGATGGTGACGATAAGGAGCAGGATGACCGGCGAAGCCGAGATCCGGTTCTGCGCGAAGTAACGCAGCAATTCGTAATCGAACACCGGCCGCGTGCCGCTGGTCGAAGTCAGCCGGTCGCGCGCCTCGCGCACGTGCTGGGAGGCAAGCCGCCGCTTGGCCGAGGGCGCGGCGGCGGGCGACGCGAGCTCGTGCGCTTCACTGATCGTATTGGGCATCGCCGTCGGGGACCGGGGATCAGGCCTAATCCCCGACAAAGTGGCCCAAATTCCTTAAGACGAGGCTTAAACCGAGCCCCGCCGGCTTGTTCCGGCAAGCATTCGTTTACACTTGCGGCGCTTGGGCTTTATGCGCCCGCCACCACGGATCGCTCGGCGCGGGTGGCGGCGCTGCGGCGGGCGCGATAAGTTTCCGCCGGCAAGGGCAGAACGAGGCGATTGCCATGAAGCTTTACGACGGCGGCCGCGCTCCCAATCCGCGAAGGGTGCGTATTTTCCTGGCCGAGAAGGGGATCAAGCTTCCGACCGAGCAGATCGATCTCGGCGCGCTAGAGCAGCGCAGCGAAGCCTATACCGCCATCAATCCGATGCAGCGGGTTCCGGCGCTCGTTCTCGACGACGGCACCGTGATCGCCGAATCGATCGCCATTTGTCGCTACTTCGAGGCGCTGCATCCCGAGCCGCCGCTGTTCGGGCGCGGCGCGCTCGAGGAAGCGCTCGTCGAGATGTGGAACCGGCGCGCCGAATTGCACCTGTTATTCCACGTCGCCAGCGTGTTTCAGCATCTGCATCCGGCCATGAGCCAGATGGTGAGCCCGCAAGTGCCGGAATGGGGCGAGGCCAACAAACCGCGCGTTATGGCGTTTCTGCAATTTCTCGACGGCGAATTGAAAACGCGCCCCTTCGTCGCCGGCAGCAACTACACGGTCGCCGACATTACGGCGATGGTGGCGGTGGATTTCATGCGTCCGGCCAAGCTTGCCGTTCCGGACAACCTGACCAATCTGAAACGCTGGCACGCGACGGTTTCGGCCCGTCCGAGCGCCGCGGCTTAAAGCCTATTTCTGCGCCGTTGCGCGCAGCGTACCGTAACCGTCGGTCGCGCCGGCGATACCGGGCTGAATGCTGAGCAGGACCACGCCGATGAGGCCGATCGCGGCGTAGAGCGCCGCGCAGGTCCAGAATCCGTAAAAAGCAAGCTTACGCATCGCTTCGTCCTTCAAGCTCACCCTCCGGTCGGCTGCCTGCGTTGATCCGCCGCCCCATTTAGGGCGACTTAACCTGCTATCAATGCGGCAACGGCGACCCCCGTTCCCGTTGGTCGCGCTTGCTCCGAAGCCGGTTCAAGCGCGCGGGCGGTTCCGCGACGTCGCCGGCGAGTTTGGGAGGTTCAGGTGTTGTCACGGCGCGTCTTCGTCGCCGCCGTCCTTGGCGCGGCAGTATTGCCGGCCAGATCGGCATTCGCCGCCGATGATTGGCCGACTCGACCGATCCGGGTCATCAGTCCGTTCCCCGCCGGCAGCGCCTCGGACACCGTGAGCCGGGTCGCGCTCGACAAGGTCGCGCAGCTCCTCCGCCAGCCGATGGTGGTGGAAGCCAGGCCCGGCGCCGGCGGCATCGTCGGCTTCGCCGACGTCGCCAGGTCGGATCCGGACGGTTACACGGTCGTGACCAGCTCGACTTCGATGGGGACCGGCTTGGTGCTGCACACACATCTGCCCTACGACCCCGACAAGGATTTCGAGTCGGTGGCCATGATCGGGGTCCAGCCAAACGTGCTGGTCGCTTCGACCGCAAGCGGCTTTACGACCGTCGCCGACCTGGTCGCAGCGGCCAAGGCGAAGCCCGGCGCGCTCACTTTCGCCTCCGCCGGCGTCGGCTCCTCGTCGCATATGGCCGGCGAAAAACTTCGGCTCGCCGCCAAGATCGACGTCCGGCATATTCCATTCAAGGATCAAGGCCTGACCGAGGTGATGGCCGGACGGATCGATTTCTATTTCATTCCGCTGGCGGCGGCGGCGTCCGCGCTCGGCAGCGGCAAGCTCAACGTGCTGGCGGTGAGTTCGCCGAAACGCGTGGCGTTGTTGCCGGACGTGCCCTCGATCGCCGAAGCCGGCTACCCGGAAGCCGAGTTCAATTTCTGGCTGGGATTGTCGGTGCCCGCGCACACCCCGCGCGCCATTGTCGACAAGCTGCACGACGCGACCGAGGCGGCGCTGCTCGATCCCGACATTGTCGCGAAACTGGCGAAACTCGGCGTCGAGCCCGAGCAGATGACCGTGGATGCCTTCGCCAAGTTCGTCCGCGAGGATCTCGCCGCCACCGTGCAACTCGCCAAGGACGCCCACATCGAGGCGGTGGATTAGAAAAATTTCATCCTCCCCCGTGCAAACGGGGGAGGGGAACCATGCCGGGCTCCCCATCGCGCTCGCGCGATGGGGAGCCCCGGAGCATGGTGGAGGGCGTCGGACAATACGTTTCGTTTGCGTTGCAGAAACTCGTTGCGGTTTACGCCCCTTCCACCACGCCGCTTGGCGGCGTGGTCCCCCTTCCCCGCTTTCGCGGGGCAGGATGAAGTTACCGATTCAGCAGCGCGATCAGACTCGACGTGTCCCAGCGCTTGCCGCCCATCTTCTGCACCTGCGAGTAGAACTGATCGACCAGCGCCGAAACCGGCAGATGCGCGCCGTTCCGGCGCGCTTCGGCAAGACAGATGCCGAGATCCTTGCGCATCCAGTCCACCGCGAAGCCGAAATCGAATTTGCCGGCGACCATGGTCTTGTAACGGTTCTCCATCTGCCAGGACTGCGCCGCGCCCTTGGAAATGGTGGCGATCAGCTTTTCGATGTCGAGGCCGGCCTTCATGGCGAAATGCAGACCCTCGGAAAGCCCCTGCACGAGGCCGGCAATGCAAATCTGGTTGACCATTTTGGCGAGTTGGCCCGAGCCCGGGGAGCCGAGGAGATTGCACGCGCGCGCGTAAGCGGCGATGACCTTTTCGGCCGCGGCAAACGGACCGGCGTCGCCGCCGCACATCACCGTGAGCACGCCGTTCTCGGCGCCGGCCTGGCCGCCGGATACCGGGGCGTCGATGAACTGAAAGCCGCGCTTTTTCGCTTCGGCATAAAGTTCGCGCGCGATCTCGGCCGAAGCGGTGGTGTGGTCAACCACGATCGCGCCCTCGCCGACGCCGGCGAACACGCCGTTCTCGCCCAGCATGACCTCGCGTAAATCGTTGTCGTTGCCGACACAGGTCATGACGAAGTCCTGATCCGCGGCCGCCTGTTTCGGCGTCGGCGCGCTCTTGCCGCCGTGCTGGGCGACCCATTTTTCGGCCTTGACGGCGGTACGGTTATAGACGGTGACGTCGTGGCCGCCTTTGCCCTTGAGATGCCCCGCCATCGGGTAGCCCATCACGCCGAGCCCTATGAATGCGACCTTGGCCATGTGCGTCCTCCTTGATCCGGCCTTGCTCATGGCCTGCCCGGCGCCGGCGCGTCAACCGGGCCGTTGACGAGGACGGCGGCGCCTCTATGTAGGTCGCATGGCAGGCCTCAAAGACGACGTTCTCCAAGCGCTTGGCAAAGTGCCGAGCCCCGACGGTGGCGCGCTGCCGGCCACCGGAAAGCTTTCCGACATCGTGGTCGGCAACGGCAAAGTCTTCTTCTCGATCACCGTCGAGGCAAGCGCGGTGAAGCAATGGGAAGCGGTGCGCGAGCGCGCCGAAGCCGCGGTCCGCGCGGTGCCGGGCGTGACCTCGGTGATGGTGGCGCTGACCGCGGAACGAAGCGGCGGCGGCCGTGGCGCGGCCGCTCCGCCGCCAACCGGGCCGGCCGCGGCGCGGCAGCGGCCTTCGCCCGGCGCCCCCTCGGCGCCGTCGCCGGCCGGTATCCCCGGCGTCGAAGCCATCATTGCCGTCGCCTCCGGCAAAGGCGGCGTCGGCAAATCGACCACCGCGG